>OGYI01002201.1_pt1 | contig 15505 bp, 19 predicted proteins | sample 1576521 | NCBI WGS metagenome assembly OGYI01 (sample SAMEA3541484, study PRJEB24748) | human gut metagenome | biome: human gut; feature: human-associated habitat; material: faeces | place: China | collected 2012
TCAATTTTAGCTACACTGTCATAGCTTTCAAACTCTGTTACACCTGAACCACGGTTAACCGCCCGTTCCTTTACTTCCTCAACCATACGATAGTTATTATACATATCTTCCATGCGTCAACCTCCTAAATAATCAACTAAAGTGTTAATAGTGTTAACCAACCCTTTGTTAATTTCTAACTGCATTTCAAACAGTTCTTTATAATACTGTTCGTTAGAAATACATTTAACGGGCGGCGGCATAAACCGCCCGCTTTCCTGTTCGTCGTATGCCTTTCTTAAAAAGTCGCCCATTGTTAACCTCCTTAATATGTCACTGAACTATGCACAGCAATAGTGCAAGAACCGTCCCTAACCATGCAATCAGAATTAAGCGTTGCACTTTCTCCGCTAACTGCCGCCGTTCCTTCAACGTGGTTATCTTTAATATAGCCCGTTGCATTATTCGTAATAGCTGAAATGGTTAACGGAACAACTTTCCATGAAATATCACCGACCGGAATAAACAAATACTTCATATTTGCCTTAAGCTGAACTCCGCTTATTCCGCTTGTGTTCTCACTTGTTGCGATTATCTGACCACCCCACAAAGTAATACTTGCGGTGCCTGCAAGTGTACCTATTTCAAGAATAAAACTATTAGCCGTCGCTCCGTATGTATATTTTATCGGCAATACCGCCCCTACATTGTAGGTAGCACCATCAAAAATAATGTACTCCACCCAACTATCAAAAGGAACTGCCGTGCCACGGTCAAAGGTAAATAATTTAGTTTTAAAGTATTCACCCATAGGGATAAAATATCCACCGTTAAACACCGCTTCATTACAAATATTGATTGCTGAATCATCATGGAAAAGTAACCAATAATGGTTATATTCTCCGTTATCTGTAATGTGTTTATAGTTAACATAGTTAGAAGCTCCTATAAATCGGTTGACACTAGTATCACTACCGCACTTTATAAGGTCGGTTCCAACATTTTCTAACAGGCGGAAATTGTTAAATACGTTGTGCCATGCGTAAACAATATCAATAGGATAGCGGGTATTTTCATACGAAAAGTCATTAAAAACATTTCCGTTGAAACGGTCAATCATGTTAGCGCCCTTAATAAATTTAATACCTACGGCGTTAGGTTTGGTGGAACCCGCCAGTATCCAACCGCCGTGAAACGTGTTCTGGTTTATCCATGGTGTACTAACGTCGCCACATTCAAACAAAATACCAATATCGCAAACGTCGATTCTGTCAAGTGTTGTTATATTATTTTGTATTCCGTGATTACCGTTAGCATAGAATTTAATAGCGGTATTAAAGTTATAAATAAAAACGAACTTTAAACGGCTGTTACCGTAACTTGCTGTCATATCCGATGTTCCGTTCTGAAACCCTACGCCGGAACCATTTCCGTATAACTGGAATACATCTATAACACAATCAACGGCAGTTAACAAAATAGCGATATCGGCTGTACTTGAAATTCTACCGTCACATTTAAAGTGTGTACCTCCTTTAGTGATGTTAATAGTACCATTAAAAGTATAAGTACCCCGCTTTAAATAAATAGTATAATTGTCTGCATACTGTTCTATTAAAGCGTTTAATTTGTCGGTCATATCTTCGCCGTTAGGTAATACACCGTATTTTGTAACGTCAAGGAACGGTAAAACATCAAAATTTTCTCCCGCTGTTGCAAGCAATTTATAGGCGTTTCCGTTCTTATCTTGCATAGCCAGATAGTTAAACGGCTGTGCTGTTACAACTTCGCCATACTTTAACGGGTTAGTAGGGTTAAGGAAAATTGTTTCCGCCGTTTCCTCTTTAGTCCCCGTTGTTGTTTCGTTGTTGTTACCCTCAACGTTTTCTGTCTTATTTCCCATAACGTCAAGGTTTTTATTTCCCGTTACGGTTTCGGTAAAATCCTTGTCAACGCTTGCCGTGTAATTCCCTGTTGCTGTTAAAGCGTAGTCGTCAGTATTAACAGTTTTGTCACCACTGATTGTTTCCGTAGAATTTTCACTTGTAACGGTTTTATCACCTGTCAATACTTCCTTTTTATTAACGGCATTTAAGTTAACGTCACCTGTCAATACTTCCTTTTTTGATTCTGTATAAACAGTAATATTGTTATTAGTTCCGTTGTCAACATATGCGTTAACCGCTTCACCTTTCCAGAATTTAACAACGTTAAAGTTACCATTCAAAGTAATTCCGGTTGGTGTTGCACCATTCAATTTAATCTTTTCAAAAATTGAATTATTAACGCCGATTGTTACAAAGTCCCTACCAACTAAAGCGGAAACGCTGTTAAAGATAAGGTTATCAGCCTGTACAAAACCGTTACCGCTTAACACAACCCCGTGTTCCACTGCGTGGTCAAAAATAATGTTATCTAACTGTAAATCTTTATTAACTACGGCATTTAATAGAGTGTAACCGTCTGTTAAAAGCGCATTTGTAATAATTGCACTACCTACGGTAATATCGAACAAGTTAACATTATTAACCTGTATATCCATATTGCCGTCAAAACCTAAACCGCTTAATGTAAGTTCATCAACTGAACCTGTAAACATAGCCGTTGTTGCGCCGCCTTTCATTACAAGAACTGTTGAATAACGGTCTTGACCGAAAAGCGTAGCTTTGTTTTTCAGTGTTAAAGGCTGTGTAAGATATTTTCCACTCGGAAAGTATACTGCCATGCCGCCATGGTTAAAAGCGTAGTCAATACAACCTTGTATTGCTTCGGTGTCGTCTGCTGAACCGTCGCCCGTTGCGGGTGTTAATCCGGCGGGCGGGAACTTGACGTTAAGCATATAATCGGCTAAAACTTCGGCAAGAACTTTTTCGATTGCACCACTTGAAATGTAATCTTTTATCAGTTCCGCTATAAAGTCAGGCAATTTGTTATTGTTAACGATAAGTTCATTAAGTTTCTTTGTAACCCTTCCTAAAAGTTCCATGTAAGAAAGACTATCATCATAGACTAAGGGTAAAATGTGCTGAACCCAATAACAAAGCGGTTCAACCTCTGTAAAGTTATTTCTAATCATTTTTATACCTCCTCACCATAAATTCATAAATAAATCACTTAATTCTTCTATAATCTGCATATCAATGTTAAGAAAAGTTGTTCTAAACTCGTTTAACATAGCAGAGAAAGAAACACCGCCGTTTTTACCCTTAACGTGTTCTATATAATCATCAATCGAATTAAGATTTTTATTTAAGTTCTGCGAAACGCTTTTTTCTTCGCTGTCATTAGTGCTAATATTGCGTTCCGTGTCGTTTGTTCCGTCTGTGGTGCTGTTAGCCGTTGTAGTTCCCTTACTTGTATCATTACCGGAAATGGTTGTTTCGCCTGCCTGACTGTCTGTGTCGTTAATAATGCGGGCGTTAGTTAAATAAGTGTCATTTTGTACATTTTGCAAAGACCCTTGAGGGGTGTCACTGTATTTGTCATAATGTGTTTTAGTTGCCCCTAATTGTTCTTTTGAAGTACTACCCGTTGTATTCTGTAAATCGACTGTACTTTCAGTGTTTTGGTTATCGTTTGTTTCTGTGTGTGTGTTGTCGTCAATATTCCCTGTTTTTTCGGTCGTTCCTTTTTCTGTTGCGTCTTGCTTTGTAGTTTCTTCCTTTTTTAAATTGTGGTCACGTGTTAAATCAATATCATAAAAGGGATTAAATTCTAAAAGTTCAGACTTGTAAAGTTGGTTATAAAACGGCATAATTTCATTAAGTTTAGTATCCAGAAACAATTTCCACAAGCCGACTGTTTCAAGTCCGATCTCACGTGTATAATAATGCTTGAGGATTTTCTTTTCAAGGATAGGCCTGTACGCCTCGTCAAAGATCGGAAACTCAAAGTTGAATACTTTTGGTAACGCTGTATTAATCACATCGTTCACTCCCAAGTAACCCACCGACGACGTAAGACCTGCCGCCTCTTCACAGATGAAGCGTACTTCTGTGGTGTATTTACTCATACTGTGTATCCTCCTTTTCCTCGTCTTCGGCTTCATCAAAGTACTTCACTTTGTTTTCCTCACGGAAATCTACAGTGATGTTAGTTCCGAACATTGCATTAATCTGATCTGCCGCTTTCCTTCGTGCGTTTAACCTACAGAATCTTTGCGCTTCTACGCCTCCAAGATTGCTTGTAATCTCATCTGTAACAAGGCGTTCTTTCTTTTCTGTGTTGCTGTTCTCGATTCCCAGATAGGTTAATGCTTCATTCCATATCTGCCGCTTAAGTATGTTAAGCTTATCAGCTACATATGGAGCGTCAAGCCTCAACACGTTAAGTGCGTTCACATTGAGTTTATCATCACCATAGATGAAGGGTTCGTTGCCGTCATACTGCATCATAAGATTTTTAAGAGTTAATCTCTGTGCTTCTGAGCCGATCACCATGACAGGTGTTTTCTGTGCATTAACATTAACGTCGATGGTTCTTTCGATGTTGTACAGTCTGCGTGCATACATTTCGATATCTAGCATACTGTTAGTGTGAGTATAGTTGTTAAAGATAATGACACTGTTAGTCGGGTCAAGTCTTACCTGATAGCCGTTTGCGGCGTAAGCTGTACGTTCCATAGGAATTCTGTACACGTCCAGATTACCGCCAATCATTGTTTGCAAGCATAAGTCTCCGAGAATTTCATCACGGAAATAAACTGCCATGCCGTCCGAGAATAAGGTCAGTTCAAGGAACCTTTCATCTACGGTATCTGGAAGGTTCTTCCACTCGTACATATTGATTGCTAACTCTAACAGTCTATTGTAATACTGTAGGTAGGTGCGGTTATTTAACAGTGCACTTTCCCATTTTGCTTTCTTACCTCTTCCCATGTCCTCACCTCCTTAAGTTGCACTCGGTCTGTTATCGAGTGAATAGTCTCCAACTTCATTTCCATTTCTCCAGAACGTTACTCCGTTATCATATATCTGTCTTAACCTTGCCATGTCGTCGGCTGGTACAGAACCAGTTAAGCTTACGTTCTGAGTCTTGACGTAGTTCCAGTGAGGCCGAATAACTCGGTTAGGGATTTTGACTCTATGTGTAGCGTAACCATAAACGTTAAAATAGTTGTCTATGATCTGTGCAAATTCCGCACGAATATACGCGTAGAAGAATTGGAACCCCTTAATCTGGTTTGCCATGTTGATGATAGAGCCGCCGCCTCCTCTTGCCTGTGGTGGAAGTGTGGACTTATCCGCCGCTGTAGCCACAAGACTTGAGATTTTTTCGAACCCTCCCATGGCTGTGCCGCCTCCTGCTAAACCTCCGGTAGCATACATGACGGTCGCTCCTCCTACTGTCTGAGCGATACCGATAGCCGCGTCATATGCAATGCGGTTCTGGTTCTGTGCGACCCATGCTTTAAAGGTATCCACTGTGAAAGCGCACTGTGGGAAGTTTCCGATTGTTAGCTTTTCATTGTAGTTGTTCGCCACTCCTTTGTAGTTGAGAGGAATAATCATACATTCAGGTGTACAGCACATAGCGCCTGTGACTTTAAATGTACAGTTATCCGTACTGAAATACTCGAACGGATAGTTTGCGGCTCCTCCCTCATTGTTAGTGACGTAAAGCATATTATACGGAGCGGTAAAAAGTTTGTTGTTCTTAGGGATATAGCCATCGATATCTGATAAGTGTTTATCCCTATCAATTGTGAAAGCCTCTGGAATGGTAGCCTGATAGTCAGCGGTGAAAGCTACTGGCAACATAAATATAGAAACGATACCATCGGCCTTGTTCTGTTCTGTTGCGTCTGCTATGAATGTGCTGGCTGACTGCCACGTGCTGAACACGTTGTAATGAAGACCGGAGTACACGCCTCCATACATTCCACCTGTAGCGTCCTCTAAGTTTTCGTCAAAGGTAGCCGCCACAATAATCTGATACAATGTAAATAAGGAAGAGATTCCCAAATCTTTGTAGATGTATTCTCCCAGTTCCAGATTCTCAGGAACGAGATTGTCGCCTACCTTATCAGTAATGCTCATTTCCCGTTCAACGAATGACATATTTACAGTGTAGTCAAAGTGCCATGTCTGCATGATGTCTATTTCGAATCTGACTTCTGCCGTTGTATTACCAATGTATTCCACACTTAAGATAAAGGCATAGAACCATTTGTTCCCGTAAGACGGATTTTGGAACATGAGATAGTTGCAATCGTAGAGATCGTCTGCTGAACGATTTAATGTCATGACTCCATTGTTTACCCTCTGGTACGTTTGGTTATTAAATGCATACTTCTGCTTGCTTAAGAAATAATTAAGCTGATTGGTAGCATTCCCAAAATAGATTGTATTTCTGTAGGTGTTATCCAGAGGAACATTTTTCAGAACCCTTATGTTAGTGTTTGGTGCTATATACATATTACCGCCCTCGTCATAATAGATTGCCCATAAGTCACCTTCACTATCTATTCTCATTTCTCCGACGGTGAACCCAGAACCCTCGTTGTAAGTCATAACGAGATCGCCACCGTCGGTAAGAAATACATTCTGAATAGATAGAGTTAGGCTCTTGGGACTGTGATAGTTGCTGTACCTGTCTTTTCTTTATCAAACGTAGATGTAGCTGTTACGGTTAAACTGGTCGATGTTTCGTTTGCCCCTACTGACAGTAAACCGTTCTGGCTGATCGTACTTAACTCGCTGTTGACAGACCATACGACTGTCTTCGGTGCGAACCCTGTGGTTTCAACCACTGCATTAAGCTGTAACATATTACCCTTATTAACCGTAGCTGTAGCAGGTGAAAGAGTAATACTGTTTACAGCCGGAGTACCCGGTACGAAAATAACTGCATTTGCAAATGGAGAACTCGAAAACGTCTTCCATGCATGATACCAATACTGCCAGTAAAGACCTTCGCCATTGTAGTCCTCAGTGAACTTGTAAAGGTTGTCAAAGATCATAAAGTAATCTTTGTCAATCAGTACAGCCGGAACCGCTTTAAGCGCTGTCTTTTCTGCCTCTGTTAAAGGAACATAACCAGCCGCCGGATCGTCTGCGAATAACTCGGCCATACGAGCCTCATCAATCTGGTCAAATCCGTCGATCTGAACACGGTGTCCCATAAATTCCACCTTATCCATGTTAAAGGCAGATGCTAAAACATTTACGTCCATGATAGCGTCAAATCTGGCGGTTGTAATAATATACTGATCGTTTTTAGGGCTGTGTGTGTAAACACCATTAAGATTGTAAGTCGGTTTGTCATACACCAGTTCGTTACTGATTGCCTTAATTTCCGTAACAACGTCACTTGCACTTTCTTTTGTGACAGCCGGAACCGTCCATGGATAAAGCTGGCCGTTAAGAATGTTCCTAGCAAGCATATATTTCATAACGTTAAACTCGTCAAGGTTATGAGCAGTATACATACTATCGACGATCTTAGCGATCAAATCAGTGATACCCTGCCATGACAGGAATGCCTGCCTTAACTGGTCGTTGCTGATTGTAGCTTTGTAAAACTTCTGATAGTTCATCGTGTGGAAGGCCGCGCGCACGTCGGGAATCTGCCGTTCCATCCATTTTGTTTCTGCTACCTGTGGGTTAAAGGTGTGAGCCTTAGCAATATTAACGAATACTTCCTCTACTGTCTCGCCCAATTCCATAAGACCTTTTTTGAAAGGCGCCCACGGGTTCCAATACATCTTTGAACTGATAATAACTCTACCGATACGATTGTACAGAGCACTTAAAAACTCGTTCTGTAACGGCTCGTAATCCATCATGATTCCGCCTATCTTACGGATACTTTCTGTTTTGCCTGTCGCTTTCGGAATTGCATTCTGATATGCGGCGCTGGAACCCTCCCTAATCTGGTTGAGGATTTCCACACTATTTGCTGTAAGGTCTACATTTTTTGGTTTAATAGCCACTGTTATCGCTCCTTTCTGTGAACAATGAATCGAATGATTTTTCTTCGCTCTCAGACTCTAAGTCTTCGGCGTTGTCAGAAACAACTTCTGCCGGAGTAGTGTTGCCTTCCTCTTTAGAAGGTGTCTGGAAGAATCTGTCTCTGTATTTCTGCCTCCATGTTTTGTCATTCTCCTCGTACTTAGATTTCCAATCTTCACCTGCTCGGCTGTCATAGTCGTTTAAGGTATCGTGAAAATCCTCGATGAGAGATAAAGCCTCGTCGCTGGTATCGTCTCCCAGTCTAGCGCGAATAGCGCTAAGTAAATCGTCTTTCTTTCTAACTGCCATTACTTTCTCCTTCCTAAAATTTCTTTAATTTTTCACGTGAAACATTTAAAACTTCCTTAAAGCGAACCATATAGGCATTGATGGTTTCCAATCTGGTTCCGGGTTTGGGTTAGGCGGAGGAACTGGGGAACCCTCCCACCAATCGTACCAATAACGCGCATATGTCTGACGTATTGGCTGATTGATATCGCCGGGTCTTTCAAAGTTCTTTAGGAAACAATCGGCAAGGTATTCCGGCGTTTGCGTGCTAACTTTAAACTGATTGAATGACTCTGGATACTGAGCCGTAGGTATCCACTGACCGTAATTAACTGTCTCTGTGTCTATCCATAATAACTGTGCGTCTCCATCATCGTTTGCATAACCATGTGCACTAGCCCAATCAGTGAAGTTAGTAGATGGCGTCCACTGTACGAGACCCCAACCGAGTTTAGGATTAGGGTTAAGGTCTTGCCAAACCCCCGGATTAATGTGGCTCTCTACCTGCATATTGCCAAGCATACCGGAAATGGCTTCGACTGTCCAGCCACGTGCTAGTAAGTACCGGAATATAATTAATGCGTTGTTCTGCATTTCTCCCATAGATAGCCAGTAGTTTCCTTTAATCCATTCACTTTGTGCTCCTGTCCCATATCTCCAAAGCTCTAGCCAGTCGGTTGACTTAGAGGGATTAGAGTTAATAGAGACTTGCTGATCTAAAGGAACTCTGCTACTATGTGCGCCCATGGTGTGATTACTATCAAAAGCCATTTCTGTATGCCCTGTGCGTATTAACACGTCACCAGCTTTCCAAGGCTGTGTGGTCGGCATTTTCGTGAATCCTAACAGGCTTAAACCTCGTGCCATAGTTCCAGTAGTAAAAGGCCAAGTGTCTCCACCATTAGCCCTAACCACATCAAATCCTCCAGCCATTAACGCATACCATATAAATGACGAACAATCATAATATGTTATCCCGTTTACCGTGCGCTGATTGCGATATGCTTGACTATAACCGATATTCGGAGCGTTGCATTTCTCTATAGCCCATTCATAAGCTGTCTGAATACTTGCCATAGTACTAACCTCCATACCTATTAAGAATAGGAAGCAAATCATTAACGCATTTCTGAACTTCTTCCGCATTGTAGCCTGCCTTTTTTAATCTCTGTTTCCTGTCCTCACCGTTTCCGAACTGCCCTGCTATTACCAAAAAGGATACGCTCACCGTCTCTGGTAAATTAAATGCTGTGACTGTCATTTCTAATCCTCCCTCCCTAACCTCTCTGTCAGCTTTAAAAGCGCCTCCGTGTTATTGTTAAGAGATGTACTGATTTTATCCATCTCTTCCTTGTGCTGTGCGTCTGATTTAATCATACGCCAAAATAAAGCCCCGCAACACACGATAGGAAATCCCAAGCTACCTACTAACTGAGTTATTGCATTAACGTCCACCGCTTCACCTCCTTCATATTTCCTATATCTCATTATAACATATCGCGGAAACTTTTGGAAGAAATATGAAGAAAATGGAAAAAAGCTATTGCATTTTCTTCCAAAGTATGCTATAATATTTATAGTAACAAAGTAAATTAAAACAAGATAAAGAAAGGAAGTAACAAACATGGCAAAGGCAGATTTTACAAGGAGTATCATCACGAACACGATTAGGGTAGCAGAGGTTAAGGTAGATAACGGAGCCGTTATTACGACAGAGTTATTACCTATCGTAAAGGTCGGCACAGCAAAGCTTTCACCTGAAAAGGCTTTAAAGATTGCTAAGGCTGAGTACAAAAACGTTATGGCCGTTGTAGTTCTCGGAATCGACAGCGTAGAAGAGGTTAGGGGAATGAGTTTCGAAACATTCATGGCCTACAGCGAACCAATCGAAAGACCAGCGTCTCAGAGAAAGTAAAACTAAACTTAAAACAAATTTGCTGACCTACCGGCATGACGGGGAGAAAAAATCTAAAGGAGAATTTAAAAATGAAAAAAGCAGGACAGGATTTCACACAGGTAGCAGAGAACGGTACACCATTCGAGAACGAGAGTTACGCATTAGCAACTCCTCAGCAGACAGCTGTTATTACGATGGACGACAACAAAGACTTTGTGGCTGACTTAACCAGCCGCGAGACGACATTCTGTAGTATGGTGGCCAACACGCCAGCCGAAAAGGCATTATTATTCAAAGCGATGAACAACCCTGAAAAACGTGTAGGCGACTGTATCAACATGACGATTGAGGCTAAAGACCTTTACTGTGAGGTCGTTACCTGTACCAATCAGCAGACGGGGCAGAGTGACGAGTGTCCGCGTATCGTTATCATCGACAAAGACGGAACGGGCTATCAGGCTGTATCTCTCGGCGTTTACAGCGCGATCAAAAAGATCATTCAGGTGTTCGGTGCACCTACATGGGAGGAACCCCTTCCCCTCGTTGTAAAGCAAATCACCAAAGGTGATAGAAAACTGCTTACATTCGACGTTGATTTTAAATAGGTAAGAAAGGAGAATGGGCGGCGAAATAATCGCCGCCCTATTTTCAATATGATTACAAGAAATGGGATTGTATACTCATTAAAGATAAGCCCATATATCATCAGAGTGGGTGACGTTACGTATTACTTCTCTAGTAAGAATCATTTAGAGAAGTTCACAGAAAAGCTTTATGAGAACCGCCATACTCTCAACACTTCTTTAAGTAGGCGGTTCAGTGTTTCCGTTGAGGTTCCTACCTTATGTGATATAGTGCTTTATAGCAAGGTAGAAACAAGAGGCTTCTACATCACGTGCAAAGGGGTAGAATACACATGCCTAAACAATATAATATTAAGTGGCGCGACTCTGACACAAAAAAGTTAGCAGCCGCCGTAAGGAGTTACAACGCTAAGAGAACGCGTCTTCTAAAACAAGTACCAGAGTTAGACGAATTTCTCCCTCCTAAAGCCTCCACAAAGGAGATTAGGGCAGGAGTAAAAACAAGAAGAGATTTAGAGAATGAGATAAAATCCTTAAAGCGATTTCTCAAAAAGGGAGCAGAGAAGCCGATCGTTACTAAAGAGGGAGTCAAGACTACCGCATACGAGAAGAAAGAACTTACCATTAAGATTAACGCGATCAATGCGCGTAGGAGAGCAGAACTTAAGAAAGCGGCTCCCTCTACCGAAAAGGGAACCATGCGAACGATTCGGGAGAATAACCTCTTACCTAAAAGGAAGGATTTGGAGAATATCTCAAAACGAGATTGGGCTAAGTTTGTAGAAAGCGTAGAGAAGCAGGCTAAAGACAGTTACTCATACGATAAGATACAGAGATATAAGGAAAATCTGCTCAAAGGATTAAACAACGCATTCGGCGAGAAAGGCAGAACCTTAATAGACTTAGCCTCTAAGATACCAGCTGAAACGCTAGTGGAAATGTATTACAACGACCCTGTATTACAGATAGACTTTATATACGACCCTCTGGAAATGGAAGTAATCATAGAGAGTATGGAAGAACATCTTAATGAATATCTTGACAGCATAGAGTAACTGTAGTACAGGGAGGTAAGTTGCATGGCTTTATACACAGCGGATTTTGAAACAACTACCGACCACTTAGATTGTAGAGTTTGGGCTTATGGGATATGTGAGATTGGGAACCCTGACAACTTCATATATGGAAACGATATTAGCGGTTTCCTTAACTGGTGCAAGGAACAGGGGTCAGTAACTACATACTTCCATAACCTCAAGTTCGACGGAGAATTTATACTGTGTTGGTTATTTGAACATGGATTTAAATTCGTAGAAGATAGAAGAGACTTAGACACAAATACATTTACAACACTTATCAGCGACAAGGGGCAGTTCTACTCAATGGAAATATGCTGGTTCCGCAAGGGGAAGACTCGATGCGTAACCACTGTGTATGACTCCTTAAAGATACTACCTTTCAGCGTTGCGGATATTGCTAAAGGTTTTGGATTGCCTATTAGCAAACTTGAAATTGATTACGATGAGTTTAGAGAAGTAGGGCATATACTTACACCACATGAAATTGATTATTTAAGGAATGACGTTGATATCGTAGCAAGAGCGCTTAACACGTTGTTTGAACAAGGCTTAACCAAAATGACACAGGGTAGCAATGCTCTGTATGACTACAAACGTACCGTAGGCACAAAGAACTTTGCGAAATGGTTCCCTATCCCAGATTACGACGCAGACATCAGACAGTCATACAAGGGCGGATTTACATACCTAGCGGATAGATTTAAAGAGGTCGATCTGGAAGAAGGCATAGTCTTAGATGTAAATAGCCTTTATCCATCTGTAATGTATTACCAACCTTTACCATACGGAGAGGGGATTTACTTTAAAGGTAAGTACAAGGAAGATAAGCTTTACAATCTTTACATACAGATGATAACGTGTCAGTTTGAACTTAAGCCTAACCACATACCAACTATTCAGCTTAAAAATAACCTTTCATTTATTCCGACTGAATATCTAAAGTCAAGTGATGGTGAAGATGTTACATTATGCTTAACCAGCGTAGACTTAGAGTTATTCTTTGAACATTACGATGTGTTCAACATAACATATCATAGCGGCTGGAAGTTTAAGTCAACAGTAGGATTGTTCAAAGATTACATCGACAAGTGGAACACCATTAAAGTAGAAAGCACAAAGAGCGGTAACTGGGCTATGCGTTCTCTAGCTAAACTTATGCTCAATGCATTGTACGGTAAGTTCGCGTTGAACCCACACGTTCAGTCTAAAATACCTTTCTACCATGATGGAATCATTAAGTATAAGTTAGGAAAGGAAGAAACGAGAGACCCAATTTACATACCTGTAGGAACTTTCATCACCGCATGGGCTAGGTACAAAACAATCAGTTCGGCTCAGAAAGTTTATGATCGGTTCGTTTACGCAGACACAGACAGCTTACACTTAACAGGAACGGAGATTCCGGCAGAGTTAGAGATCGATGCAACAAAGCTAGGAGCATGGAAACACGAAAGTACATTCAGTCGGGCTAGATTTATCCGGCAGAAAAGCTATATTGAGGAAATCAACGGAAAGTTACACATCACCTGTGCAGGTATGCCAGAAAGATGTTACGAACACGTTACATGGGATAACTTTAGAAGTGGAAGTGTTTACAGCGGAAAGTTAGGCATGCAACACGTTCATGGAGGAATTGTCCTGAACGACATTCCATTCACGATTAAGAAAGGAGCATAAAATGGAATTGACATGGTTTTGTGCAGGAGTTATAACAGCTAATATTCTTTGGGTTTATATTTTGGTAAGAAAGAGTTGACAAACAGAATAAAGTATGGTAGCATATACATGAAGGTTACATAGTTTAGTTGACTAGGAATGTTGGACGCTACGGGGTGAAATCCGCTGACATTACCGTTCGGGATAGCACCTGTGGTCAGCGAGTATGTAACCTTTTTAAATGGAGGTGAAGCAATGAAATATGGTGCTCCGTATTGGAACATTAAAGACATCTTACCTTATCAGCGCAATTTCAACTTTATAAACGGTGAACGTTCGATCGGTAAGACATACACAGCGGAAGGCTACTTCATTGAAAGAGCATTAAACAACGGTGAAGAATTTGTCTATATATGCAGGACTCAGGAGGAAAAGAAAGGCGGCATACTTGAAAAGTCATTCGCTAAAGTCCTAGCGTGTGAGTTTCCGAACCAGCCCATTAAGAGCACTACTGAGGTGATGGAGTTAATCATAGAAGATGAGAACGGAGACGTGATCGAGAAGAAAACTCTAGGTTACTGTCTTGCATTATCAGAAGCAGTTAAGATTAAGAAAAGATCATTCCCCTTCGTAAGATGGCTTATGTTCGACGAGTATATGCTGGAAGAGAAACAGCGCGCCAGCTACGTAAACGGCTGGAAAGAACCTGACCTATTACTATCGATATATCACACGATCGACAGAGAAAGGGACTACGTTATTTGCTTCATGTTTGGTAACAACACATCGTTCTATAACCCTTATCATATGCACTCAGCGTTTAATATCCCATACATAGAAAAAGGAGGGATATGGTATAATGAAAACGTATTGTTTCAATGGGCAGAGAGTACAGAGGAGCTAAAGGATAAGAAAAGCAAGTGTAAGTTCCTTAAGATGATCGACAAGACCGACTATGGACAGTACGCAAAACATGGCGACTACGTGGACGACAACATTAACTTTATTGGAGATAGAACGGGCAACTCCAGACACTTGTTTACATTTGAATATGAGAAAGAGATTTACGGAGTATGGCAGGATATGAAGTTAGGGTTAGTCTTCATTGATAGCAAGTATGATAAATCATGCACACTTAACTATGCCTTAACTATTGACGATCACAAAGAAAACACGATGTTTACTCGTAGCAAATCAGACACGTTGCTTATGTGGCTGGGTAAAATGTTCAAGTTAGGTAACGTCAGATATACGAGCATGAGAGTGAAGGTTAAAGCGGAACAGGCTATAAAGCTTATCCTTTAGGAGGTAGCTTATGAACATTAAAATAGAAGACGTGATTGTAGACGCTGAACCCATGAGGTACAGTCAATGGCACAATCGCAAGAAACAATATGTTGGTAGTGATAACGATTTCGACGTTTATTTCATTGAAGGGAGATTTTATTATGCGGAAGCAGACGACCCATTTCAATTTTGATCCTAGTAACATGAAAGACTATGCTTACGCCGTGGCGGCTGAGTTAAACAATCTCATTGATGGAAAGGCTGAACCTATGTACGATCATGTAGGAGTATGGCATATAATGATTATGTTTAACAAGGTTGATATTAAATTTAATAAGGATTTATGTAAGTGCTTTTATTATAAAATATGTCCTTCCATTGCAGCTAATATGATGGTAGAAGACATTATTAAAGAAATTACAAACTATGTATTTAAAGGAGAAAAGAAATGAAAATTAGTAAAGCTAAATGTGATTACATTATTGAAAGAATTGAAGAGTTAAGAAAGGTTACGGAGATTATGAAATGCAAACAGAATCAATAGCATTTATATTTAATGATTATGATGTTTTTATTTGCAGACAGGTAGTACTTTCAAGGATTATGGAAGTGGAACACGCGGAAGCAATCATAGAACGAATTGTTAGTTTGATAGATAATAATTGGTTAGAAAAAATCAGAAAACCTTGACTATGATTGCGTGTCAGCTTATTATTTGGTGATGAAAGGAGTTTTATTATGACAGTGTAGCTAAAATTGAACGCCGTAGCGGTGTTGAGGACT
>OGYI01002207.1_pt1 | contig 15471 bp, 14 predicted proteins | sample 1576521 | NCBI WGS metagenome assembly OGYI01 (sample SAMEA3541484, study PRJEB24748) | human gut metagenome | biome: human gut; feature: human-associated habitat; material: faeces | place: China | collected 2012
GTGGTGGTGCTGGGCGTCTATCTGGTACGCTATCAGGTGGAGAAGGACAGCGACTCTCCCTTCAGCGGTATTTTGCCGGATTCCTCCGCCAACAACTCTGTGGGCGCCAACGAGGATACTTTCAGCGATGAGGTCACCCCCTCTGACGGCGGTCTGACCTTCGCCTCCGGCGGCACAGAGAGGCAGGAGCCTTCCGACCCGGCAGACTACGTTCTCATAGGCTGCCCGGAGCTGGCCCAGCAGCCCCGCCAGTGGCTGTCCCAGCAGGGGCTGGAGCCGGACGAGGACGGTGTCTATTCCCTCACTGCCCAGCAGGTACAGGATCTGAACGCCGCCGTGCCGGAGCTGGAGCTCCCCACGGATGATGCATTGCGCCTGCTGCTGGAGGACTGAGGCCTGCCTTGACGGGCCGGGCAAAATGCGCTACAATGACCCCAAAAGGGCTTTCCCACCTAAGTGCAAAAGGAGGTCATCCCATGACAGAACAGGAACTGTGCCGGGCCGCCATTGCCATGCTGGACCGTTCTTACAGCCCCTATTCCCATTTTCCCGTGGGTGCGGCGCTGGAGTGCAGTGACGGCACGGTGTTCACCGGCTGCAACATTGAAAACGCCGGGTATACAGCCACAAACTGTGCGGAGCGTACCGCTTTTTTTAAGGCAGTAAGCGAAGGCGTGAAAGAATTTCAGGCAATCTGTGTCGTTGGCGGTAAGGCTGGCGTGCTCACAGAATATGCAGCTCCCTGCGGCGTGTGCCGACAGGTCATGATGGAGTTTTGCAACCCGGAAACCTTCCAGGTCATTCTGGCGGTGGACAAAGAGCATTATGATGTGTATACACTAAAAGAACTCCTGCCGTTAGGCTTCGGACCTTCTAATCTGGCATGAAAGCTGCTGACTGGAGAATAGTATTATGAAGTATGCCGGAAAATGCCGAAACAGAGTGATCTGGCATTGAATCCGGCAGTTATAAAGCAGCATAAAGAATTGCAGGAGAAAAAATTATGACAATCGAACAATTAAAAGCACTACCCAAGGCAGAGCTTCACTGTCATCTGGACGGGTCTTTAAGCCGGGAGTTCATGGAGAGCCGGCTGGGAAGAAGGGTACAACCGGAAGAGCTTAGCGTGTCCGATGACTGCACAAGCCTTGCAGAATACCTTGAGAAATTTTCGCTTCCGGGTCAGTGTATTATGGATGAAAAAGGGCTTGAGGCAGCTGGCTACGACGTACTTCGCACCATGAGCCAGGAAAATGTACGCTACGCAGAAATCCGTTTTGCACCTCTTCTTTCCGAGACCTCCGGAATGAACTGCCGTGCTGTGATCGAGGCGGTATTAAAAGGCCTTGAGCGGGGCAGAGCAGACTTTGGAACGGAGTTTGGTGTGATTACCTGTGCCATGCGTCATCACAGCCAGGAGGACAACAGCCGGATGATAAAAACAGCCCGTGAATATCTGGGCTATGGTGTGTGTGCAGCGGATCTGGCAGGTGCGGAAGCAGCATATCCCATGGCACAGTTTATGGAGCTTTTTCAGAACACCCGTAAGCTGGAGATGCCCTTTACCCTTCATGCAGGAGAGTGTGGAAGCGTACAGAACATTGTGGATGCTGTAAAAGCGGGAGCTGGCAGGATCGGACATGGAATCGCCATGCGAGGTCATTATAATATTCAAAAAGAGCTGGCTGACAGAGGCATTGGAATTGAAATGTGTCCCATCAGCAATCTTCAGACAAAAGCGGTAAACAGTCCGTCAGAATATCCCATCCGGGAATTTCTGAATACAGGATTGAAGGTTTCCGTAAATACGGACAACCGTACAGTGAGCAACACAAGCCTTACCAAAGAGCTTCAGTTCATTCAGGACACGTATGGCATTCAGGAGGAAGAGATACGGCTAATGATGAAGAATGCAGTGGATACGGCATTTGCCACCGATGAGGTGAAAGAGAGATTATATTCTGAACTGGGAATAAAAGGATAAAATATTGGAAACGAGGGATTTTATTTTGAAAAAATATGAAAGGATTTTCGTGATCGTTCTGGATTCTCTGGGAATCGGTGCCATGCCGGATTCAGAGAAATTCGGGGATGTGGGAGTGGATACATTCGGACATATTCTGGATAAAATGGGCTCCCTGGAAATACCAAATCTTAAGAAGCTTGGAATGTTAAATCTTCATCCGGCAGGAAATATGCAAGGTGTGGAGAAGCCGATTGGACGTTACATGCGCGTAGGCGAAGCCAGCAATGGCAAGGATACAATGACTGGTCATTGGGAAATGATGGGAATTAAGACAGAGAAGCCGTTTAAGACTTTCACAGCCACCGGCTTTCCGCCGGAGCTGATCGCGGAACTGGAGAAGCGCTGCGGCAAGCGCGTGATTGGAAACAAGAGCGCCAGCGGAACGGAGATCATTGAAGAGCTTGGGGAGGAAGAAATCCATACAGGTGCCATGATCGTGTATACTTCAGCCGACTCTGTTCTTCAGATCTGCGGAAATGAGGAAACCTTTGACCTTCAGAATTTGTACCGCTGCTGCGAGATCGCAAGAGAAATTACACTGAAGGATGAATGGCGTGTAGGCCGTGTCATCGCCAGACCATATGTGGGGAAAAAGAAAGGTGAGTTCAAGCGAACCAGTAATCGTCATGATTATGCTTTGAAGCCAACAGGCCTGACTGCATTAAATGCGTTAAAGGATAATGGCCTGGATGTGATCGGTGTAGGGAAGATCAACGATATCTTCTGCGGCGAAGGAATCACAAAGACTTATCATTCAGACAGCTCCGTACACGGCATGGAGCAGACCATCCAGATCTGCAAAGAGGATTTCAGGGGACTTTGCTTTGTGAACCTGGTTGATTTCGATGCCCTGTGGGGACACAGACGAAATGTGGAAGGCTACGGCAAAGAAATCGAGAAGTTTGACAGGAACCTGGGCGTTCTTTTGGAAGAGCTTCGGGAGGATGACCTTCTTATTCTTACCGCAGACCATGGGAATGATCCCACCTATAGCGGCACCGACCATACCAGAGAGTATGTTCCCTTCCTGGCTTATTCCAAGACCATGAAAGAGGGGGGCGCCCTTGAAAACGAGGATACTTTTTCCGTTATTGGCGCATCAGTAGTAGATAATTTTGACGTGAAAATGCCGGAAGGAACTATCGGACATTCCATTCTTGAGAAATTATGCTAAAATAGAAAAGCAGCTGTTGGATAGCGGTTGTTCATCCGGTGGATTGTCTGCTTTTGCGGCAGAAGCCGGATAGAAACAAATGATTTGCAGCACATGGCAGAAGATGAGGAAATCATATGAAACACACCTATTTACACGATGTACTTCCATTCCTTCGTGAACTGGAACGTGAGAAACAGAAACAATTTGAGGCGTATTTCCGTACTGCGCCATTATGGCTTATGGACCTGTTTCAGAGTGAGATAATGGAAGCCGGAACTACTTTTATCAGGGAAAATGAACCGGCAGATACGATTTTCTTTGTTGCCAGAGGAAGAGTAAAAGCCACAGATTACCGGATTTCCGGCATTGCCTATGATTTTATGAAGCCCATGAATCTCATTGCGCTTGGTGGTATGGAGGTGATCCTGGGACAGGATACCTACCAGACCACCCTGCAGACAGAGACAGAGTGTATTGTTACCAAGCTTCCAAGAGCGCAGTATGAGAAATGGATTTATTCAGATACGGAAGCTTTTCGCCTGGAGGCAAAGCTTACCTGTGCTTCCCTGTTGGAGGAAGAGCGGCGGAACCGTCTGTACCTGTTTTTGGAAGGGGCTGACAGATTAGCTGTACTTTTCTCAGAATGGTTCGAAAAATATAACAAAAATGACATTTTATGCATCGGCGAAAGCCGACAGAATATGGCAGATGAGACAGGCCTTTGCCTGAAAAGTATCAGCCGCGCCATCAAGAAGTTTCAGGCAGACCAGCTGATCGCGAAAAAAGGCAATCAGATCTGTATCGACAGGAAGCAGTACGAAAGGCTGAAGCGGATTGTGGATGAGAAAATCGGCAACGTATAAACGGAACACAAGTCTATGGCAAAATGCATGGCATTGAAAGTTTTCTGTTTATATGAAAATAATGTTATAAGCTGTCCTGGCGATAAGCCAGATAGCTGCAGATAAAGGAGAAGGTGTACATGAGCGATTTATATCAGAAATTAGAGACTTGCCTTGCAAGTGTCAGAAAAAGGACAGATTTTAAACCGGAAGTGGCGCTGATCCTGGGATCCGGCCTTGGAGATTATGCAGATGAGATCCAGATCGAAACCACCATTGACTATACAGAGATTGAAGGTTTTCCAACCTCCACAGTTGCAGGCCACAAAGGCAGATTTGTATTTGGATATGTGAAAAATGTGCCGGTTGTGATCATGCAGGGAAGAGTGCATTACTATGAAGGCTATCCAATGACGGATGTAGTTCTTCCCACAAGATTGATGGGCATGATGGGGGCGAAGAAGCTGTTTCTTACAAATGCAGCCGGTGGAGTGAACCCGAATTTTAAACCAGGCGATTTTATGATGATCACCGATCATATTACCACAGGAATTCCAAGTCCGCTGATCGGACCGAACATTGAGGAACTGGGAAGCAGATTTCCGGATATGAGTGAGGTATACAGCAAACGATTGCGAGAGGTGATCCGTGCCAGTGCAGAAAAATGCGGTATAGATCTCCAGGAGGGCGTATATGTGCAGTTTACAGGTCCTGCCTATGAAACTCCGGCTGAAGTGAGAATGGCAGCTATATGGGGCGGTGACGCAGTTGGAATGAGCACTGCATGTGAAGCAATGGCAGCCCGTCATATGGGAATTGAAGTGTGCGGAATTTCCTGTATCACCAACATGGCAGCTGGCATTTCGAAGCAGGAGCTGAACCACAAGGAGGTTCAGGAGACTGCAGACAGAGTGGCGAAATCTTTTAAAAAGCTAGTGACGGAAATCATAGCCGGTATGTAGCCGCAAGGAAGTGCGGGTTTCATAAGAGGCAGCGCAAACCAAAAGATATAACGTAACAAAGGAGAAAAGTTATAATATGGGAATTGTTGTAATCGGTGATGTTTTTATCGATGTGAAAGGTTATTCCACAGCACCATTTATTCCAGGAGGAAGAAATGCCGGTGTGATCCAGCAGATCCATGGCGGTGTAGGAAGAAATGTAGTGGAAGATATTGCCAATATAGAGTTGAAACCAACCTTTGTCAGTCTGGTAGATGACGACGCTATGGGGGATGATGTGATCCGCAAACTGGAGCGTCATAAAGTAGATACTAGATATATGCGTAAGGTAAAAAACGGCATGGGAACCTGGCTGGCTGTCTTTGACCAGGACGGAGATGTGGTGGCATCTATTTCCAAACGTCCGGACCATCGTCCGATAGAGCAGATCCTGGATGAACACGGAGATGAAATTTTCCAGGATGCGGACAGCGTTGTGATCGAAATCGATATTGACAAGGAAATTGTGAAGAAGACCTTTCACTATGCAGAGAAATACGGCAAAAAAGTATACGCTCTTGTATCAAATATGACCATTGCAATCGAAAGACGTGACTTCTTAAGGCGGACAGCCTGCTTTGTATGCAACCAGCAGGAAGCGGGCATCCTGTTTTCTGAGGATTACGGTGACCTGAAGCCTGAAGAGATGGCCCGGTGTCTGGCAAAAAGGATCCAATCCGCCCATATTCCCAAGATGGTGGTTACAATGGGAAGTGATGGTGCAGCTTATGCAGATCAGGAAAGAAACTGGGGCGTTTATCCGGCTATGAAGGTAGATGTGGTTGACACCACAGGCGCGGGAGATGCCTTTTTTGCAGGTGTATGCGTAGGCCTTACCTATGGAAAAACAATGAGAGAGGCATGTGCCATTGGTACCCGTCTTTCCTCAACTGTAATTTGTACCTCAGAGAACATTTGTCCGAGATTTATGCCGGAAGAATTTGATCTTGACAGGTAGGAGAAGAATATGGAAAGTCTTATTATAGGAATTGCCGGCGGCTCCGGTAAATCTACTTTTACAAACAGAATTAAAAAGCGTTTTGGAGATGACGTAGTAGTCCTTTATCACGACAATTATTACCGCAGACAGGATGGAATCCCTTTTGAGCAGCGTGTGACTGTGAATTACGACCATCCGGATTCCCTGGAGACAGAGCTTCTGGTGGAGCATCTGAAGCTTCTGAGGCAGGGGAAGGCTATTGACTGTCCGGTTTATGATTATTCCCAACATAACCGTTCCGACAAGATCCTTCATATCACCCCAAGTCCGGTGATCCTTGTGGAGGGAATCCTTCTTCTGGCAGATCCCAGAGTGCGTGAGCTCCTTGATATTAAGGTCTATGTGGAAGCTGACGCTGATGAGCGTATCCTTCGCCGGATTTCCCGTGATGTGGAAGAGCGGGGAAGAGACTTGAATGGAATCATTAAACAGTACTTAAATACAGTGAAACCCATGCATTACCTTTATGTAGAGCCCACGCGTTCCAAGGCTGATATTGTGATCAACAGCGGAAAGAATGACGTGGCGTTTGATCTGTTTGTTTCGAAAATCAGTATGGAATTGGAGAAACGGAAGCAGGGGTAATTACAGAAGATGTTAGCTGTAGTTTGGAAACATTGATGTGATGATGCGGCAGAATTAGCAAATGAAAGTTGCTGTTTACGAAATGGATGAGAATTTCGGCATAAAGAATTTTTCTGCGAAATTGGTAGATGGCAACAGATAAAAAGATACAGGAGATCAGAATGTCACAGGAAAAAGAGAACAGACAGCATGAGAATGCGCAGAGTGTGCAGGAGGGGCAGCAGCCTCATAAGCGCAGAGTGCGCTACAAAGGCAGATACCCGAAGAAATTTGAGGAGAAATATAAAGAACTTCAGCCGGAGAAATACCAGGATACCATTCAGCATGTAATGCAAAAAGGGAATACCCCGGCAGGCATGCATATTTCTATTATGGTAAAAGAGATTATTGATTTTCTGGAGATCAAACCAGGACAGATTGGCTTTGATGCCACACTTGGCTACGGCGGTCATACAAAGGCCATGCTTCAGTGCCTGCAGGGACAGGGACATATGTATGCCACTGACGTAGACCATGAGGAAGCAGCCAAGACAAAGAAAAGACTGGAAGATCTTGGCTTTGGGGAGGATATTCTTACCATTAAACTTCAGAATTTCTGTACCATTGATGAGATCGCAAAAGAAGTGGGAGGTTTTGATTTCCTTCTTGCTGATCTCGGCGTGTCCTCCATGCAGATCGATAATCCCAAGAGAGGTTTTTCCTTCAAAGCAGACGGACCTCTGGATCTGCGCCTGAATCAGGAAGCCGGGATCAGTGCGGCAGAGCGCCTGGAACATATTACCCGGGATGAGCTTGCAGGAATGCTTTATGAAAATTCAGACGAGCCATACTGTGAGGAGCTTGCCAAGGCAATCACAGATGAGATCCGCAAGGGAAACCACATGGATACCACCACAAAGCTTCGCCAGGTCATTGAGAAAACTTTGGATTTCCTTCCGGAAAAAGAGAAGAAGGAGACCATCAAAAAGACCTGCCAGCGTACTTTCCAGGCCCATCGGATTGATGTGAACCGGGAGTTTGAGGTTCTGTATGAGTTTATGGAGAAGTTGCCGGGAGCACTGAAGCCTGGTGGAAGAGCGGCAATCCTTACGTTCCATTCAGGAGAGGATAAGCTGGTGAAGAAAGCGCTGAAGGCTGGATACAAGGAGGGAATTTATTCCGATTATTCCAGAGACGTGATCCGTCCGTCAGCCCAGGAATGTGCCCAGAATGGACGCGCACGGTCTACGAAAATGCGCTGGGCGATTAAATCGGAGTAAACGCGATAAATACGCTGCGCGAGTTTGGCTCGCCTATCGAGTAAATGAGACAAAACACGCTCTGCGAGTTTTATTCGTTATCGCGTCAGTCACCAAGGTTTTTCGTGCAGGCACGAACTTTGGCTCGCCTATCGCATAAATAAAATGGGGAGGAACCGCATCACTGCAGTTCCATCCCCCATATCTTACAATCTCTGGTTCCCACAACCATATAACTTTGATATACAGCAGGAGATGCTTCGATGACTCCCTCACTGATCTGGTGGCAGTCAAGAACATCTCCTGTTTTTCCATCCAGAAGATAGATATGTCCTGTGCTGTTGCAGTAGAGAACCTTTCCGCTGCCATCCGGATTGTATACACATACAGGTGAAGACCAGGCATAGGCAGATTCATGTTCCCAGTTTACTTTCCCGGTATTTTTATCAATGCATGCAAGTACACCTTGTGCCTGTCCGCCGGTTCTGGCAACAGTCACATAAATGTTATCCGACAATTCTTCTTTTCCAACGGCGATGGTAGACTGTACACCACCCGAAACACTGTCCTCGGAGGAACAGTCGTAAGAGGTCTGCCAGATGATCTCTCCTGTCTCCGCATCAATTTTCCAGACAGGAACCTCTGCAGTGGTGCTGCTTCGCCAGCCCAGACGGAAAGAGGTGCTGACATACAGGTAAAGGTGTCCGTCCTCCACAGACAAAACAGGAGTGGAGTTGGAGTCATCCAGAATATCCTGCACCCATACAAGTTGCAGGGTATTCAGATCCAGGCACATCAGATTGCCGCCGTTATCAGCAATAAAAAGATAACCGTCATAGATGGCTGCGCTGTCCTCCATGCCAAGCCAGTAGGAACCTACGCTGGTACGTGTTCCGTAGTAGCGCCATTTCACAATATGATCCGGATTGATGGACAAGGTGCCTGCTTCCGGGGCATAACTGGTATTCAGTTTGATCAGATAAAGAATTCCGTTCTCTCCTGGATAGATCAGGGTATCTGTGGCAGCATCCACAAGGGCGGAGGAATCAAAGTAGCTTAAATTTCCGCGAAGGGAAAATTCATCATTATTTCCAAAGGTATACATCACACTGCAGTCCAGAAGATTCACAACAAAGACCCTGGCAGTGCCTTCATTGCTGTCATAACCTGCGCCGACATACATAATTGGATAACCTCTGGGATCAAGTGCACCTGCTCCTTTGAAGGTGAAACCAAGGTAAAGGGGATCTCTGGTAGCCTCGCCGGTTTCCAGATCCAGAAAATATACATAGCCGTCCATGCAGGCATAGATCACTTCCACAAGATCGTCTTTTTCCTTTGCCCAGTCGTACATATTCATGGACTTCTTTACTTCTTGGGACCATTTTTCCATAAGAGGCTGTCCGGTCCAGCCGCTTCCGGACCAGGTGGCATCGCCGTAAGTAATAGAGCCGGTTTTTGCTGTCCAGAGATCCTGGATTTTTCCATTTTTAATCTGTGTATTGCCATAGGCTGCAGTGTCGCGGAAATTGTTTCCGCGGAAGGTGACGATTCCATCCACATCTGTGTAGCTGATCCCGGCATCGAAGGAGTGGGTATCTGTGGAGGTATAATCCGAAGTATTGGCAAGTATCTGTCCGTCCACCTCAATGTCTGTGGTTTCTATGTATAAAGATGGGCTGGTGGAATCTACGCATTTAGGAGAAAATTCTGCCGGTCTTGCCATTGCGGCTTTTACAGCGGCAAGAGAATTGGAGTCATCCATGTCCAGACCGCTGGCTTCCTCAACCATGGAAACTGTATTTACATTTTCCCGGATCTTTTTTACGAGGAAAACTCCTCCCAGTATAATAACTGCTGCAATGATCAGGATCCCTTCTGTAAGAAGAAGTTTTCGGAAGAAATATTTTTGCTGCAGCTGCTTTTTTCGTTTCCCTACTTTTCTTTTCATAATTCTGAATCCTTCCCTGTTCATTTGGCAAAAATTATACAAGGTATGACTGGGAAATTCAAGATGCTAACAGCTGTTTTGGAAATTCAATTTTCAGATTGGGAAAAAGGACGCAATCTTTTTTCTTGACAGTGTATGGCCTGGCTTGTTAAAATATTATTTATCGTGTGAAAAGGAGGAGAAAACATGCTGAAAGTATGGATCGTAGGATCTGAAGGCCAGATTGGCGAGGCAATTAATGAAGTGCTGGATCCGTTGGAAATTGAAGTTTTGAATACAGATAAAAATGCGCTTGATATTACAGAAACAGACGAAGTTCTTCATTTTGGAGAGATCAACCGTCCGGATGTGATCATCAACTGTGCTGCGATCACAGACGTAGAGCTTTGCGAGAAGCAGCCGGAGGAAGCATTTCGTGTAAACGCTTTAGGCGCCCGTAACTTAAGCCTTGTGGCAAGAAAAACAGGGGCAAAGATGGTGCAGCTTTCCACAGACGACGTTTTTGATGGTCTGGCACAGAAGCCGTACACGGAGTTTGACAATACAAACCCTAAGACTGTTTACGGAAAATCCAAGTGCGCTGGGGAGAATTATGTGAAGGAGTTTACCCACAAGCACTTTATCATCCGAAGCAACTGGGTCTTCGGAAAGGGAAATAACTTTGTAAACCGTGTTCTGGAGGCTGCAGATCAGGGCAGAGCTCTGGCTGTAGCGGAGGATCAGTATGGTTCCCCTACAAGTGCCAAAGATCTGGCAAGAATTATCCTGCATCTGATCCGTACCAATGAGTACGGAACCTATCATGCAACCTGTCAGGGCGTTTGCAATCGTTATGAATTTGCAAAAGAGATTCTTCGCCTTGCAGGCAAAGAGGAGCAGCTGAATCCGGTACCTACCCCGCAGTCTGATCTTTCTTCTGCCAGACCTGCATATGCAGTTCTGGATAATTTCATCCTTCGCATTATCGATGTATATGAGATGCCTGGCTGGAAGGATTCTCTGGAAGAATTTATGAAAGAAAAACGGGAGGGCTAAGATGAGCGCGAAGAAAGAAAAGAATGTAAAAGAGAAAAAGAAGATCAGCTTAACCAGTATGATCTTTATTGCGCTGATCGCCGGAGCAATCACAGGAATGGTTCTCCATTACCTGGTGCCGGATAGCAGTGTGAAGAATGATGTGATCGTTGAGGGAGTGCTGTACGTTCTTGGGCAGGGATTTATCCGCCTTATGAAAATGCTGGTAGTACCTCTTGTTTTCTGCTCACTGGTATGTGGAAGTATGGCTATTGGTGATACTAAGAAGCTGGGAAATGTAGGTGGAAAAACACTTGCATTTTATCTGGTCACAACAGCGGTGGCAGTTGCAGTTGCCCTTGGAATCGGAACTCTTTTGAGACCGGGAATTGGTCTTGATATGAGTAAGATCCAGGTAAATGCTTCCGATATTGAGACTATGGAGTCCACCTCTCTGGTTCAGACCATTCTCAATATCATTCCAGATAACCCCATCAAGTCCCTGGCAAGTGGGGAAATGCTTCAGATCATAGTGTTTGCTTTGATCATTGGTGTGATCCTGGCAAAGCTTGGGGAGCGTGCGGAGACCGTTTCCAACTTTATCAGCCAGTTTAATGATATTATGATGGAAATGACTATGATGGTTATGAGTCTGGCTCCCATTGGTGTATTCAGTCTGATCGCAAGAACCTTTGCAACCATTGGTTTCAGCGCATTTGTGCCTCTGGCAAAATATATGATCGCAGTTCTGATCGCTCTGGCAATCCAGTGTTTTGGTGTATACCAGATTTTGCTGAAGCTGTTCACAGGCCTGAATCCGGTGAAGTTTATCCGAAAGTTTTTCCCGGTTATGGCCTTTGCCTTTTCCACTGCAACCTCCAATGCGACTATTCCGCTTTCTATTGATACGCTGTACAAGAAGATGGGAGTTTCCAAAAAGATTTCTTCTTTTACCATTCCTCTTGGTGCGACTATCAATATGGATGGTACTTCCATTATGCAGGGAGTTGCGGTTATGTTCGCTGCCCAGGCTTTTGGAATCCAGCTGACTCCTATGGATTATATTACAGTAATCGGAACAGCCACACTGGCTTCCATTGGTACCGCAGGTATTCCAAGTGTTGGACTTGTTACTTTGACTATGGTATTTAATTCTGTTGGTCTTCCAGTTGAGGCAATCGGTATTATCATGGGTATTGACCGTATTCTGGATATGGCAAGAACAGCGGTTAATATTACCGGTGATGCTGTTTGTACGACCATTGTGGCTTGCCAGAATGGGGCTGTGGATAAAGAAGTGTTTAATAAAGCTGAATAAAAATATTGGCGTGTGTATGTGAGTTTAGACTCAGGTATGCACGTCTTTTTTTGTGTGGCGAAGGCGGACTCCTGGGAGGGGCAGTGTGATTGTTCAAAGTAACTATGAATTAATTGAAAATAAACAGCATATAACACTTGACAACAGTATAATACTGTTATATGCTGTTTGCATAAGGAGGAGTCACATGAAGATCATAATTAATCACTCGTCGATGCAGCCAATTTATGAGCAGATCACAGATCAGATCAAGGCGATGATCATTGACGGGACGTTAAAGGAAGAGGAAATGCTTCCCTCTGTGAGAACTTTGGCGAAGGAGCTGAAGATTAGTGCTCTTACGGTGAAGAAGGCGTATGACTTTCTGGAGGAAGAGGGGTTCGTGGTTACGGTGCATGGGAAAGGAAGCTTTATCGCTAAGAATAACCAGGGGCTTCTTATGGAAGAGCGGAAGCGGGAGATTGAGACAGAACTGGAGAAAGTGATCCGGAAAGCGCGGATCAGCGGATTGTCTGAGGAAGAGATCCGGGAACTGTTTGAGCTTATTATGGAGGAGTAGATATGCTGCTGAGTTTGAAGAATTTGCAGAAGAATTATCCTGGATTTTCCCTGGATGTAAGTATGGAAATAGAAGAAGGACAGATCACCGGTCTGATCGGAGCCAATGGAGCAGGGAAGTCTACTACCTTTAAGGTTATTCTGGGCCTGGTTCATTCTGATGCAGGAGAGATTCGTCTGTTTAATAAGGATATGGAGCAGATTTCCCAAAAAGAGAAAGCGGATATAGGCGCGACACTTTCTGACAGCGGTTTTTCCAATTGTCTGACCGTGAAACAGATTGTGCATATTCTGACAGAGACTTATGAGAAATTTGACCGGGAGATGTTTGAGAAGCGGTGCAGCCAGTTTTCCATCCCCATGGATAAGAAACTAAAAGAGTTTTCCACAGGAATGAAAGCAAAGTTAAAAGTGCTGACAGCCACCAGCTTTGATGCCAGACTTCTTGTTCTGGATGAGCCTACAGCCGGCCTGGACGTGATTGCCAGGGACAGCATTCTGGAACTCCTTCGGGAATATATGGAGACGGAAGGAAGAAGTATTCTGATCAGCTCCCACATTTCCTCAGATCTGGAGAGCCTGTGTGATGATATCTATATGATTGATAAGGGTCGGATCGTGCTTCATGAGAATACAGATGTGCTGCTGGATGAATATGGTCTTATCAAGGCTGACGAGAAGCAATATGAATTGCTTGATAAGCAGCATATTCTCAAGGTGAAGAAGGAGCAGTACGGTTACAGCTGTCTCACAGATGAGCGTGCATTTTATGCGGAGAACTACCCGCAGCTTGCAATAGAACGTGGGTCTGTGGACAAGGTTATTACCATGATGATCAAGGGGGAAGTATTATGAAAGGTATGTTTGTAAAAGACATGGAAATTATGAGGGGAAACATGAAAGCGTTCATTGGCGTATATATTATAGCCATTTTCTGTTTCCTTAGTACTTCCGCAGGTCCTTCTTTTCTAATCAGTTATGTGTCTGTTCTGGCTGCTGTTATGGCACTGAATACCATAGCAAGTGATGATATGGATAATGGTATGCCTTATATTTTTACTTTTCCTATCAGCAGGAAAGAATATGTGAAGGAGAAGTATCTGCTGGGTGCAGGGATGGTCACGGTATTGTGGGCTGTTGCTGTTGCAATTGCAATTGGTGTAAATGCTTCCGGATATCGTATGGTGTCCTGGGAAGAACTGATCGCTTCTGCAGCTGCCGGTCTTTTTCTTGCTGTTTTCGCAAATGCGGTTGTGTTTCCGGTACAGTTGAAATATGGAAGCTCTACAGGAAGGCTGGTGCTGCTTATTCTTGTATTTGGCATCATGGCTGTAGGATGGATTGGCGTAGAACTATGCCAGAAAATGAAAGTGGATTTTTCAAGTCTGAAAAATCTGGGCCTGCGCATTTGGAACCTTGGAATCCCAGTCTGTCTGGCGATGCTGTTTGTTCTTATGTTGCTAATGCTTCTGATTTCCTGTACAATATCCATAAAGATTATGGAGAAAAAGGAGTACTGATCCGGAAATGAAGAAGAATCAGATTTTTATAAAATGCGGAACTGAATATAAGGAGATGACGAAAGAACTGCTGGAGGCGTGTGATCTGGAAGGAGAGATAGAGAAGAAGTTTGAAACAAAGAGCAGTCTTATTGACAACTCTGAAGCAGAAGTGGACTGTTTTTATTCTTCGGATTCTGTGGAAAAACAGAATTCAGAATTTGGTTTGTACAATATGCGGATCGGTATCAAGCCAAACCTGGTCGCCCCCATGGAAGCCTACTGGGGCGGCACCACCCATCCGGAGGTAGTCGCCGGAATCGTAGAATATCTTCAGGAAAAAGGGTTTTCCAATCTGGTGATCATGGAAGGTTCCTGGGTAGGAGATAAGACCTCCGAATCCTACGAAGTCTGTGGTTTCAAGTCCCTCTGTGAAAAATATAACGTTCCGTTCCTTGACATGCAAAAGGAAAAGGGAGTGCCTGTACAATGTGGCGATATGACCTTAAACATCTGTAAAAGTGTCCTTGACCTGGACTTCCTTATTAATGTTCCGGTACTAAAAGGTCACTGTCAGACCAAAATCACCTGTGCATTGAAGAACATGAAAGGTCTTCTCCCTAATTCTGAGAAGCGCCGTTTCCACGCATTAGGTCTTCATGACCCCATTGCCCACCTGGGCCTTGCTATCCACCAGGATTTCATCGTGGTAGACAATATTTGTGGAGACCTGGATTTCGAGGATGGCGGCAACCCTGTGGAAATGAACCGTGTTCTGGCAGCAGTGGATCCGGTTCTTATGGATGCCTATGTCTGCGACATGATGTACTACCAGGTAGAAGAGGTTCCCTACATTGTAAAAGCTGCCGCACTTGGCGTTGGCTGCGCTGACATCCGCCAGGCAGAAATCCGTGCCCTCGATGGCAACCCCGGTGCCCCCATTCCCAAGTCACGGAAAGTGGTAGAGCTTGCCGATGCTGTAGAAGAAGTAGAATCCTGCAGCGCCTGCTACGGCAACCTGATCCCTGCCCTTGACCGCCTGAAGCAAGAAGGCCTCCTTTCAAACCTGACCACCCGAATCTCCATTGGTCAAGGCTACCGAAACCAGAAAGGCACCCTGGGAATCGGCCACTGCACCCGCCACTTCACCCACCACCTGGAAGGATGTCCGCCAACTGAAGAAGAGATTTATGAGTTCCTGAAAATTTATTTAATTGGTTGAAAGTTATTCAAGGCGGACGCATTCGGACAATGGTGATTGCTCACTCGCCGGCGCAACGCTC
>OGYI01002211.1_pt1 | contig 15456 bp, 17 predicted proteins | sample 1576521 | NCBI WGS metagenome assembly OGYI01 (sample SAMEA3541484, study PRJEB24748) | human gut metagenome | biome: human gut; feature: human-associated habitat; material: faeces | place: China | collected 2012
ATAATGATATATTACAAAACAGGTGACTGTGGATAAAACTGCGGAAACTCAAGAACTTATTTCTTGACAGTTTACCTGAAATATGCTATCTTTCTCATTAATAAACAGAAAGGATGTGAATTTTGCGTGGAAGACAATTCCGATGAAAATCATACTACAAATATTACGGATTCCCGCATTGTCATTATGTATATATAGAGGTATAGCTTGTGAGCATGCTTACAGGCTATGCCTTTTTGTCATTTTATACTGCCTGCAGGCAGATTTACTTATTAACTTACAGAAGGGAATTAAAATTTAATCATGATAGGATCTGTTATACTCATTATTGTTTTTACATTTTTGAATGCAGTTTTCGCCAGCGCGGAAATCGCCGTTATCTCCATGAATGAAGCCAAACTCAGGCATCTGGTAGATGACGGCAACAAACGGGCAAAAAAGCTTTCTCTCCTTACAGAACAGCCGGCCCGGTTTCTTGCCACCATTCAGGTTGCCATAACTCTGTCCGGATTTCTCAACAGTGCGTTTGCATCTGACAACTTTGCAGGTGTGATCGTAGATGCCCTGATCTCTGTGGGTGTTCCGGTTCCCAGAGCAACCCTGAACTCTATTGCGGTTATTATCATTACCATTGTTCTTTCCTATATCAGCATTGTATTCGGCGAACTGGTACCGAAACGGATTGCCATGAAAAACTCCGAGGCTCTTTCCCTTGGACTTGCCCCTACCCTTTATGGAGTCTCCAAGGTCTTTTCGCCTCTGGTGTCTCTGCTGACAGGATCTACCAACCTGATCCTGAAGCTTATGGGCATCAATCCTGCCGAAGATGACGAACAGGTAACAAAGGAAGAAATCCAGATGATGCTTATGGAGGGAAATGCCCAGGGTGTCATTGATACACAGGAAAACGAATTTATCCAGAATATTTTTGATTTTCATGATATTACTGCGGAACAGGTCTGCACACACCGTACGGATGTAATTGTCCTGGACACAGAGGATTCTCTTGATGAATGGAAAAATATCATTTATCAGAATCGCCACAGCTACTATCCGGTCTGTCAGGAAACCAAAGAAAATATCATCGGTATCCTGGATACCAAAGCCTATTTCTGTCTGGATGAACGCACCAGAGAAAACATTCTGACAAAAGCCGTAAAGCCTGCTTATTTCATTCCGGAAAGCATGAAAGCAGCAAAGCTTTTTGATCACATGAAGCAGTCCCGGAATTACTTTGCAGTTCTTCTTGATGAATATGGCGAAATGTCCGGTATCGCTACTCTCCACGACCTGATTGAAGAGCTGGTAGGCGATATTTATGAAGAAAACGAGGAGAATCCGGAAAAAATACAGCAGATTTCTCCAAATTCATGGCTGGTCCGGGGCGATGTGGAAATGGATGATGTGGCTGATACCCTTCACCTTACTCTTCCAGAGGGCGACTATGACACCTTTAATGGTTTTATCTACAGTATTATTGACAGTATTCCGGAGGACGGCAGCCAGTTTACCTGTGAAAGCAACGGCATGATCATCCATGTAAAATCCGTTGCCAAGCATAAAATCGCAGAGGCTGTTGTAGAACTGCCGGAAACTAAAAAAGAATCAGATGAGGAAAATTAAATAATCTATAATGGAAAAAAGGGGGCTATCGGTTAATATCGATTTTTCACTTAAATCTTAAAATACGAATCTTCCGTAGAAATCAGTATTTTTAACGATAGCCCTAAAAAATGAGATACCCTGTAAAAAATACAGAGTATCTCATTTTTTTATGGCAAGGCTCAAAATTTAGAATTTATGAAATCATTTGAAAATGCCTTAGTGCATCTTCTATAGCTTCTTCCTTTTCTGCGGTAACTTGTGGCACTCTTGTTTTTCCTTCCCCCAGATTATAATTGATTCTTTCAATAATTCCATATTTTCTTTTTACCTGTGCTATGTATAGGTTTGTTACATTCATTCCGTAATTTTTCAATACATACTCTTTAATCTCTTCATAGGTAGCCTTACTCTCTGCCCTTGATAAATCCATTTCATCAAGATTGATTTCAACCTCAATATGCGGTGTTGACTTTAGCTTGGACAATAAAACGCACGTCTCCACATGTGTGGAGTTTCTGAACCCAGTAACCGAAAAGCAGATTTTCCTCTTGGCGGGAAGCTGTTTTGTCCTGCCAGTTCTTTAATTCGCCTTTTCAAAACAAAGTTCTCTGTAATACTCTACACTGTGTCAGCCAGCTCTACAATGACGTATTGCTAACAATAAAACTCTTGAAGATAAATCTGCAAGAATTTTAGTCTTAGTAATACCACATCCGTCTTACCATACTTCCGTTCTTAAATAATACCACAATTTCATTTGATGTGATTGCCCAAATGCGATCTACATACAGGCTTACCAGTTCATCTTCGTATTTCTTATATTTTGAATATCCTTTGATTGGCCTGAATCGAGAAGCAATCCACTTATCTGTATTATTTTTCAAAAGTAATTGACATAGCTTTTCCGCCAATTCATAGTACGCATTCATTTCTCTTGCGTAATATTCCATCAAATTCTCCTTTGCCCAAAATCCCTGCACATTTTCATGGAGTGCCTTTTCGATTGCCTTTTTATGATTCAGCATCTGTTGTGCAATGCTTCTTTGCTCTTTTATGTCCGGATGGTCAGGAACGGGGAGAGCTTGCTTCATGACAGCGTATGCGTTCCATACTTCCGTATGCAGCGCCTTCTCTGAAATCGTGTATCCTGTTCGACACACTCGACCGGCATTTTTTATATAGCTGCCACATTTCCATACAATATCTCTGTTCCCGGCAACTCTTCTTGTTACCCGCATATAGGTACTCCCGCAATCATAGCATAACAGTTTTCCTGTGAGTGCATATTGAGTGACTTTTCCTTTCAATTGTCTCTTAACATAACTGCGCCACAATCTTTGTTCTTGGACCCCGTAGAATACTTCTTTTGAAATAATCGCCGGATGATTGTCCTCCACAAAGTATTTGGGAAGTGTCCCATTATTTCTTACCCTTTGCTTTGTCAAAAAATCTGTTGTGTAGGTTTTTTGCATCAATGCGGCACCAATGTATTTCTCATTGGAAATCATTTTATCGATAACGGTTGGTTGCCATACGGTTTTACCCATTACGGTTCTTCTTTGATGTTGTTCCAGATATTTTTTAATTTGAACACCACTGCAGCCGATTAGGTACAGTCGGAAAATTTCTTGAACAACCGCCGCTTCCTCCGGAACAGGCTGCAGTTTTCCGTCCGGACCTTTTGTATATCCCATAAAGTGGTTGTAGTTAATAGTGGGTTCGCCTTTTTCATACTTGCTTCTCAAACTCCAGCGAATATTTTCGCTGATATTCCGACTTTCCTCCTGCGCCTGACTGCTCAGTATCGTGATAAGAATTTCACCGGTGCTTTCCAGCGTATTGATATTTTCTTTTTCAAAATACACCGCAATATTTTTGCTTTTCAAACTCCGTATTGTTGTAAGAAGATCCACGGTGTTTCTCGCGAAACGACTGATGGATTTGGTAAGGAGCATATCTATTTTACCGGCTTCGCAGTCCTGTAACAATCGCAAAAAACCGTCTCGCTTTTTCTTTACCGTGCCGCTTGTGCCTTCATCAGCGTAAACACCGGCCAATATCCAACCTTCTCTCTTTTCAATCATCGCCTGATAGTAGGTTATCTGCCTTGCATGTACTCTAGTTATAATATTTTCTTAAGCACATACAGTAACGCATCAATATGCTCTTTCTCTAAAATCAAAGGAGGCAACAGGCGAATCACATGTGAACCTGAAGAAATTACGATAATTCCCGCTTCTTGTAAAGCATTTATATAGTATGCGGCAGGTACAGACAGTTCAATTCCTTTCATAAGCCCCAGTCCGCGCACCTCTTTGATCACAACTTTTTGAGCGGCCAATTCGGACAATGCCTTATCTAAATAGGTCGTCATAGCCCTGACATTCGCCAATATGTTATACTGTTGATAAAGCTGGAATACAGCAGTAACGGCTGCAGCGGCCAGAGGATTGGAGCCGTAAGTTGTGCCATGATCTCCTGCACACAATACACCGGTTGCTGCCCCTCTGGTTCCAATTGCACCTACCGGAATTCCGCATCCCAAAGCCTTTGCCGAAACCACAATGTCGGGAGCAACGTCGTACAGCTGATACGCAAACATATTTCCGCTTCTGCCCATACCACATTGAATCTCATCCAAAACCATCAAAATTTTGTTCTCATCGCAAAGCTTTCGGACTCCTTTGATAAAGTACTCAGTGGTAGGATAAATTCCGCTCTCACCTTGTACTGTTTCCATAAAAATTGCACAGGTATTTTTTGTAATCAGGCGTTTAACGCTGTCCAGATTATTGAAATCGGCAAATTTAACATGAGCAAGCATAGGAGCAAAAGGTTCCTGATAGGTTGCTTTCCCTGTTATGGATAACGCCCCCATAGATCTGCCGTGAAAGGATTTTTTCATGGCAATGATCTCTCCATTATGATTATTATGCTTCAAAAAATGATATTTCTTAGCAATTTTAACCGCACCTTCGATTGCTTCCGTTCCAGAATTGATGAAAAACACCTGCTCCATGCCAGATGCCTGATTGAACAGCTTTGCAGCTTCAATCGCAGGAACATTATAAAAAAGATTAGAGGTGTGTAGCAGCTTCTCCATCTGTTCTTGCAGTGTACATGTGTAATTCGGATCGTGATATCCCAAAGCACACACACCGATTCCAGACCCGAAATCCAAATACCGTTTTCCCTCTGTATCATAAAGGTACATACCTTCGCCATGATCCCATACAATGGGATAACGATTATATACAGGAACAAACTGCTGATTTGCTTGTTTGATATAAGGATTCATTTCAGTTCTTTTCCTCCTCTACTTCAATTTTAAATACATTGATTACATCCACATCTGGACAGCAGAATACAATGGAGCCATCTGGTTGGCTGGGGAGTTTTCCCCCATACCGCAGAATGTCAATGTAAGGGAAAGCCACGTGCATGGCCATTGGGCAGAGAGCGCCTCTTTCGGTATCAAAGTCAAAGGTATCTCCAATTCGATGACCACGATGGCACCCCATGTGCCCCTTTTGATCTATTAAACTGATTTTAATTTTAGGCTTTTTCATCGTTAATTTCCTCCAAAAATTGTTCAATGGGAATTCCCTTGTATTTGTCAGTATCATGTAGATTAGCATAAATAATTTTTTCGAGTTGTCTCATTGTACTTTGTACGCTCTCCAAAATCTGACCTAATTTTAAATAATGCCCTACTACAATCGCCATAAAAATATCCCCTGTACCTGGAAAACGCACCGGTATTTCTTCATAAGGAAGCAAGATACACGAATTTTTCGGAGAACTTTTTACAACAGTAAACATTCTTCCATTGATATTTGCGCTTGTAATCACAACGGATTTGGCACCAAGCGTATGTAGTCGATTTGCGATTACTTCAATTTCCGGTTCAGAGTAAGTGTGTTTAACTGTGTATTCGGATAAAAAGCACGCCTCCGTAATATTGGGGACAATCACATCTGCAATAGAACACAACCGTTTCATGTAAGTGACTACTTGATTTGTTACACCATTGTATCGTTTTCCGTCATCTCCCATAATTGGAACAACAAAAATCGAAGTACCTGGTTTTTGTTGTTCCTTACAGTATTCATATACAAGAGATGACTGCCTTTCCGACACAATAAATCCAGTACAGATTGCATCGAAAGAAAACATTAGTTTCTTCCATACCAGAAGCGTATTTTCCATATATTCTGTTGTATCCAGAATATCAAACTGACCATAATCCAGAGTGTTGGAAACAAGTGCAGTAGGCAAATTGAAAGTTTCAAATCTCAAGTGAGACAAAACAGGAATCATGACAGATAAGGCGACCTTGCCATAACCTGCCATATCATTGATCAATAAAATTTGAGTTTGCTTTTTATCTGCCATAGCCATATTTCCTCAGTGACCGAAATAACAAAGTCTGCACAGTGTTTTTCCTGACTCTGTTTGAAAAATCTTCTGTAATGTGGTTTCTATTATATTTTTTCCCAGATTATCTTCATAAAAATTTACCAAAAAATCTGCTTCCACAAGAATCTGATAGTCAATACCATCTATATCTACGTAGGTATGATGGTGTCCTACTAAATAGCAGATTCGATTGATGTCTGCTTCCTCAAATCCCAGCTCTCCCAACATTTTGCGGGCATAAAAAGGACCTTCTTGCTCCTGTAATCTCCCATTGGACATCCCATACTTTTCTTCTGCCGGCCGAATACCAATATCATGAACCAATGCGGCGCATTCGGTCAAAAACTGACTATGCCCATCCAACTGTTCCATACGACCAATCATCTGTGCAAAACTGTGAACTTTTATCAAATGAGCAATGCGTTGTGGATCATTCTGATTAAAACGAATCATCTTCTGCATTAACATATCAATTATATTTTCCTGATACATAATACCCTCCTATTCCATTTCTTTTTTCAAACAAAGTGCCAGCAATTCCTTTCCTCCATCTGTTTGAAAAATTTTCTTTATATACTCTGCTTTTTTATGATCTGGCCGGTTTTCATAGCAGTTTACAATTAAATCGGCTTCCATCAAAAGTTGCAATAGTTTATTTTTGGGCTTGTCATAATCATGATGGCAATTCACCAGTTCAATGATTTTCGGAACATACGACGGAAGATAATTGGCCGATTCTAAAAAGCGAGTCACAAGGATAGATACCACCTGTTTCTGATTGTTCTGACTGGCATCCCCGTTATAATGTTCTTTGCAATATTTAATTGCCACATCATGTAAAATGGCTGCTGCTTGCAAAATTTGCTGATCTTCAACAGAGATTTTTTCTTGCTCACCAAACAGCTTGGCTAATGCATAAACCTTAAGAATATGTTGCGTACGTCTACAATGTCCTTCTTCATAGCACAATACACTGTATAAAAGATGGGTTTCATTATTAATCACGTTGACAAGTATCCTTTCTTGAAAAATTTTTATATCTCTTTATAAGAATAAAGCATTTTTCATCAGTTCTGTGTTGCGCTTGCAACACCTACCACAAAATGCTATACTTTATCTCAGAAGAAAGGAGAGACAATATGCAACTTAATTTCAAACAACTTGCTTCGCTCCCAATCTTCAATGGTATTTGTGAAGAGGATCTTCCAGCCATGTTGAATTGTTTGGGAAGCTTCCAAAAAAATTATCAAAAAGATGAAATTATCCTTTTGGAAAGTAATGAGGTTCGAAGTGTTGGCATTATATTGTCTGGCATCGTCCATATGGTTAAGGAAGATTCAGAAGGCTACCAGACACTCCTTGTAGCAATGAAAGATGGTGAGCTTTTTGGGGAATCTTTTTCTTGTGGAAGCCATTTAAATGCACATGTTAGTTTTTTCGCAGCTGCACCCTGTACAGTTCTATTTTTACCTTTCCATAAAATTATTCACTCATGTAAAATGAGCTGTACCTTTCATCATCGGTTGATTGAAAATATGGTTCAACTGATAGGAGACAAAAATGTTCAGCTGATGCACAAAATTGAAGTAATCTCGAAAAAAACTCTACGAGAAAAAATTCTTACATATTTACAGCAACAAGCCCTTGATCAAGATAGCAGGCAATTTACCATCCCCTTAAGTCGACTTGAATTGGCTAAATATCTATGTGCCGACCGCAGCGCGTTAACTCGAGAACTATCTTATATGCAAAAGGATGGACTGATTTCTTATGAAAAAAACACATTCCAACTGTTATAATTGAATACTACAAGCTCCCCATTAAATAATCTACAGCATCAAACAAAGAAGAATCCATGTTGCACACGCAACATGGATTCTTCTTTGTTTGTGTTACACTCCTTATAGTCATCATGTAGTTATTTAAGTATAAGGAGGAAAATATATGGGCTTTCATATTACTGATATGCAACTGAATGTATTATTTCAGACATGGCAAACAAATTACCATATCTATGCTCCCCGCAACTTTTCTGGCGGCGGACGCTTTTCTGATACAGATTGTATCCGTTATGGAAAAATTGAACATGCTGACGAAATCGTGTTCGACAAAAAATCTGATTATTCCTTCAAGGAAGTGCTGACACCCGTTTCTCAAACCCTGTTCTTCTTTACGGAAGGGCAAACCAAAGAAGCCGATTTTCCCCAAAAAGGCGCAGTCATTTTCTTGCGTAGCTGCGACCTATATGCTCTTAAGCGGCTGGACGATATGTACCTACACAACAGTCCAGCAGATTATTACTATCAGCATCTGCGGGATAACATTAAGATTGTGCTGATGGGCTGTGAACATTCCTTTGAAAATTGCTTCTGCGTCAGTATGGGAACCAATGTAAGCACTAAATATGATATGAGCATCGACCGCCAGCCTGACGGCACCTATCTGGTGGACTGTAAGGATGAGGCATGGGTGAAACAGTTAGTACAAGCTGGATGTGAACAGCAGGAAGTCATCCCTGCTCATGTCACTGAAAACCAAGTTACAGTTCAAGTCCCTGAAAATCTGACCGCAGAGGTGGCCAAAAGTACTATGTGGGAGGAATACAATAGCCGCTGCATCAACTGTGGACGTTGCAATTTTGTCTGTCCTACCTGTACCTGCTTTACTATGCAGGATCTCTTTTATAGTGAAAATGGCAAGGTTGGAGAGCGCCGTCGTATCTGGGCCTCCTGTATGGTAGATGGCTTTACCGATGTGGCCGGTGGCGGCAGTTATCGAAAAAAAAACGGAGAACGGATGCGGTTCAAGGTACTGCACAAGGTACTGGACTACAAACAACGCAATGGCTATCACATGTGTGTGGGTTGCGGACGATGCGACGATATCTGTCCGGAGTATATCTCATTTTCAGGTTGCATCAACAAATTGCAGAGTGCTATGACGGAGGTGACTGAACAATGATGAAAAATGATTATATTCCTTTCCCATCCAAAATTTTGGAAGTAATTGGGCACACAAAAATTGAGTATACGTTCCGTATGGAGTTTCAAGGAGATGTTAAGCCGGGACAGTTTTTTGAAGTGTCGATTCCTAAATATGGAGAAGCTCCTATATCAGTCAGTGGTATTGGAGACAACTTCGTAGATCTAACCATTCGTCGAGTGGGCAAGGTTACCAATGAAGTTTTTGAACATTATGTGGGTGATACTCTTTTGCTGCGTGGTCCCTATGGGAATGGATTCGATGTATCAGACTATGCAGGTAAGGACATCATCGTCATGGCTGGCGGAACTGGTCTATCGCCTGTTCGAGGAGTGGTGGATTACTTTTTCAATCATCCAGAGCAGCGGGGGCATATGACTCTGATTGTAGGCTTCAAAACGTCGCATGACATTCTTTTCCGCAACGATCTGAAGCTCTGGAAAAAAAACATGGACATCATCCTTACGGTAGATTGTGCAGAAGAGGATGTTGCCTGTCATGTGGGCCTTGTTACTCAGTACATCCCTCAAATCAAACTGGATAATGTGCAGAACACAGTGGCTGTTGTAGTAGGACCTCCTGCCATGATGCGCTTTTCCGTGCAGGGATTACTGGATATTGGACTTTCAGAAGAAAATGTCTGGATTTCTCAGGAACGGAAAATGTGCTGCGGTCTGGGCAAGTGCGGTCACTGTAAGATTGGGGACACCTATGTTTGCCTGGACGGTCCAGTATTTAACTATACCACAGGGAAATTTTTAGTAGATTAAGGAGGGGTAACATGGATATCAACACAAAAATACTAAAAAAGAATGCGTTTCGTGTCACTAAAGAACGTGGTATGACTGCTTCCAGAATCCGTGTTCCCGGTGGTCATCTGGATGCCAAATATCTGAGCCAAATTCAGCATATTGCAGAAACTTTCGGAAATGGCACAGTTCATATTACCAGCCGACAGGGATTTGAGATTCCTGGTATTCCTTTTGAAAAGATGCCAGAGGTTAATGCTGCCCTTCAAAGCCTGATTGACGGTTTGGATATCAATCAGGATGACGTGGGCTACGGCTATCCTGCTGCTGGAACCCGAAATATCACCGCTTGCGTGGGCAACCGTGTCTGTCCATTCGCCTGTTATGATACCACTGCGCTTGCCCAGCGTATTGAAAAAGCTGTTTTCCCCAACGATCTCCACTTTAAGATTGCTCTGACTGGTTGCCCCAATGATTGTGCCAAAGTACGTATGCATGACTTTGGCATCATGGGTATGACAGTACCTCATCTTGAGTCTGATCGTTGTGTTAGCTGCGGGGCCTGTGTAAAAGCCTGCAAAAAGAAATCTGTTGAGGCTCTGAAGCCAGTCAACTTCCGTCCTCAACGAGATGAGCGGCGATGCATTGGCTGTGGAGAATGTGTTTTGGCCTGTCCGAATGCTGCATGGACTCGTAGTGAAAAGAAATACTATAGACTTACTTTGCTGGGTAGAACTGGCAAAAAGAACCCGCGTCTGGGTGAAGATTTCATCAAGTGGGTGGACGAAGACAGTATTATCAAAATCATTCTCAATACCTACGACTATGTGAAGGAGTACATCGACCCCAATGCTCCCGGCGGAAAAGAGCATATTGGCTACATTGTAGACCGTACTGGTTTTGAGGAGTTCAAACGATGGGCCTTGCGGGATGTCACACTGCCAGAGATTGCAGAAGTTATGACTCCCATGTATTGGAAAGGTATAACATATTGATATATAACAGCTTGAGAGATTTTTGAAGGACACTTAAAAGTATTTTTTTTATAAAATAGATCATCAGAAAACATACAATGAATCACTCATACTCTCTATTGAAACATCAAGCTATCTTTTAATAAAAATTGATTCTTACTGTACTCAATAATTCCGTCTTTTTGCATTTTTGAAAGCTCGTTACACATGGTACTGCGGTCCACATTCAGATAATCAGCTAACTGTTGGCGGTTGTAGGGGATCAAGAAAGAATTGCTCCCGGCGCGTTTGGCGCATTCCGAAAAATAGGACATCAACCGCCCCCGAATGGATTTGGAACTGGTATGCTGGATTCTTTGAGAAAGCTGAAGGTTTCTGTGAGCGCAGACAGTCAGCAGATTTCGGACAAGTCTTGTGTGGAATGGACAGGCATTGGTACAAGTAGCCAGGACACGCCCCACATTCATAAACAATATGGATGTATCCTCCGCAGCGGACACCGTAACCAACATCGGCTCCCCCGGAATGCAGGCATACACCTCGGCGAATACAGATCCGGGCGCAACATGCCCCAAAATACTGGTATTGCCCCAGATATCGTTGCAGGAGATCACCGCCAAGCCGGACAGCAAGATCCCGATATTTTCCGTGATGTTTCCTTCTGAAAGGATTACCTCTCCTTTTTGAAAACTACGCGTTGTGGCATTCAGGCAACCCAAAAGAGATGTAATCTCTGCTTCTTCCAGTCCTCGAAACAGTTGTGTATTGGATAAATTCATATTTTTCACTCCTTGTTGTTATAACAACAGACTTTCATTTCATATTATAGTATACTAAATCCAGAAACGCAAGAGAAAGGATGAAGCAAACATGATTCGGAAAATTATTCAGATAGACGAAAAAAAGTGCAATGGATGTGGGGCCTGCGCCGAAGCCTGCCATGAAGGGGCTATCAGCATGGTAAACGGGAAGGCAAAACTCCTGCGGGACGATTATTGCGATGGTCTGGGCGATTGCCTGCCCACCTGCCCCACCGATGCGATTTCCTTTGTGGAACGGGAAGCTGCTGCCTATGACGAAAAGGCTGTGCAGGAAAATATGAGAAAAAAGAACAGAATGAATTCTCCTTCCGTTGATGTTCATGCGGGTTGCCCGGGCAGCCGAATGCAGCGAATCCCGCATTCGCAGGAATCTGCTCCTTCTGCCCCGATGCAGGCTGAGTCACAGCTGAGGCAGTGGCCCTGCCAAATTAAGCTGATTCCAGTAGGTGCCCCCTATTTTGAAGGAGCCAAGTTGCTGATTGCGGCAGATTGCAGCGCATATGCCTATGCCAGAATGCACGAGGATTTTATGCGTGGGAAGGTTACGCTGATTGGCTGCCCCAAGCTGGACAACGTGGATTACAGCGAAAAGCTGACGCAGATTATCCAAAACAACAATATCCAGAGCGTGACCATTGTGCGGATGGAAGTTCCCTGCTGCGGCGGACTGGAGTTAGCTGCTAAAAAAGCATTGCAGGCAAGCGGGAAATTCATTCCATGGCAGGTGGTCACTATCTCGATTGATGGAAAGATTCTGGAATAACCTCTGATTCGATTCTTCAGTTTTTGAAATATATCCGACAGACAAAAACAAATTATATTGCAGGAGGTGACTGTTATGAGTAAAAAAATGAAAAACATTGCGCAAGCCGAGGTTCTGACGCTGAAGGAGCAGATCTCCTATCAGGAGGGGCAGGTAGTCAGCAAGACGCTGGCGCAAAATCCGGCAGTAAGTATTACCCTGTTCTCATTCGCAAAGGGCGAGGAAATCAGCACCCATGAATCGGGCGGCGACGCTTTCGTAACCTGTCTGGACGGCGTTGGAAAAATCACCATTGACGGCACAGAATATCTGTTGCATGAAGGAGAATCCATCGTCATGCCAGCTAGACACCCTCACGCGGTATATGGACAGGAAGCGTTCAAGATGCTTTTGGTCGTTGTATTTTAATCAAACGTAAAATTGACAGAGGGAGGTGATTTTATGAAAATAAAAGTAGATCAGAATCTCTGCATTGGCTGCGGGCTTTGCTGTGGGATCTGCGACGAAGTTTTTCGTATGAATGAGTACGAGAAGGCGGAAGCATACCAACCAGCAAACGATGACAATCAAAGCGCCGTGCAGGATGCAATTGATTCGTGTCCTGTGTCTGCAATCGCTTGGGAAGATTAATTCAAGCGCATCTATATACTTTTTTGATTGAAAAGTAACTACATCATTTCAAATTTTAAAAGTTTTTAGGAGGTCTATTATGGAACAAAAAATGTTTTGCTATCAGTGTCAGGAAACCGCCGGGTGCAAAGGTTGCACCATGTCCGGTGTATGCGGGAAGAAGCCTGATGTGGCAGCTATGCAGGATCTGCTGGTCTATGTCACAAAAGGGATTTCAGCTGTTACAACTGCACTGCGTCAGGAAGGGAAGCAGGTATCTGCGGAAATCAATCACTTGATTACCCTGAATCTGTTCGCCACCATCACCAATGCAAATTTTGACAAAGAGAGCATTGAGGCAAGAATCCGTGCCACATTGACTGAAAAAGATGTGCTGTTGGCGCAGATTGCCGATCCTTCCGGTCTGCCCGAAGCGGCAAAATGGAATGGCTCTGGCAATTGGGAAGAAAAAGCCGCAACTGTCGGTGTTCTTTCTACTGAAAACGAGGATATCCGTTCTCTGCGAGAACTGATTACCTACGGTCTGAAGGGATTGTCCGCATACTCCAAACACGCAAACGTTCTACTGAAGGATGATGAGGAGGTCGATGCCTTCCTTCAGCGGGCGCTGGCAGCTACACTGGATGACAATCTCAGCGTAGAAGAATTGATTGCTCTGACAATGGAAACCGGAAAACACGGCGTATCCGGTATGGCTCTGCTGGACAAGGCCAACACGGAAGCCTATGGAAATCCCGAAATTACGAAGGTAAATATTGGCGTTGGGACAAATCCCGGTATTCTGGTTTCCGGTCACGACCTGCGGGATTTGGAAATGCTGCTGGAGCAGACACAGGGAACCGGCGTGGATGTTTATACCCATTCCGAGATGCTCCCTGCCCACTATTACCCGGCATTCAAAAAGTATCCCAACTTTATCGGCAACTACGGCAATGCGTGGTGGAAGCAGAAGGAGGAATTTGAATCCTTCAACGGTCCTATCCTGATGACGACCAACTGCATCGTGCCTCCTAAAGACAGCTACAAAGACAGACTCTACACTACTGGCGCAGCAGGATATCCGGGATGTACCCATATCCCAGGAGAAATCGGGGAGCAGAAGGATTTTTCCGTTATCATTGAACACGCAAAAAGATGCGCTGCACCTACTGAAATTGAAACAGGAGAGCTGATCGGCGGATTTGCACACGCGCAGGTTCTGGCTCTGGCGGATCAGGTGGTCGATGCGGTAAAAAGCGGCGCGATCAAAAAGTTCGTTGTGATGGCGGGCTGTGACGGCCGTGCCAAGAGCCGGGAATACTATACCGAATTTGCCAAGGCACTGCCGAAAGATGCTGTGATCTTGACAGCCGGATGCGCGAAATACAAGTACAACAAACTGCCTTTGGGCGACATCAACGGCATTCCTCGTGTTCTGGACGCCGGGCAGTGCAACGATTCGTATTCTCTGGCTGTCATTGCTTTGAAGCTCAAGGAAGTTTTCGGTCTGGACGATATCAACGACCTGCCCATCGCCTACAACATTGCGTGGTATGAGCAGAAGGCTGTCATCGTTCTGCTGGCGCTTCTGTATCTTGGCGTGAAGAATATCCATCTCGGTCCCACTCTCCCGGCATTCCTCAGCCCCAATGTGGCAAAAGTTTTGGTAGAGAACTTTGGTATTGCGGGAATTAGCACAGTAGAAGAAGATCTGAAATTCTTTTTTTAAACTCATGCATAAATAAAAAAGACAACTTTGCTTCTGTAAAATTGAACCGACCCCCAAAAGTTAGACTAAAAAATCTAACGATTGGGAGGTCGGTATTTTTATGCCAAAATATAGTTTTGGATTTAAGAAAAAAGTAGTGGAAGCATATTTAAGAGGTGAAGGTGGATATTCCTATTTGGCTAAAAAGTATGTCGAACTGCTTGTACTGCACACCCTTCTTGTGCAGATACTCATTCATGCGCTGTGCGCTCCAGCCGTAGTCCTTGGCGATAACGGAAATGTTCACCGCATCCTTACATTTAAGAACCACATCGTAGTAGGTTGCCTTCGGCTTCAGCTCTGCGATCTGCTGTGCCTGTACTGCGACCGCTTCCTCAAGTGCCTGCCTCTTTTCGCGCTCGGCCTTCAATGCCTGGAAGGCTGCGATGGCAACTGTACACTACCATACTTTTGCTGTAGAACTGGCAGCAAAACTTCTGGAAAATGGAATTTTAGCTCCGCAGCAATTACTAGAAAAGCTTCAAAAAGAAAAGGCTTCTCTCGAAAATGAGGACAAAATCAAAGCCTTCAAAGACGGACAAAGCAGTAATGCAACCTACTATTACCATATTCACACCCTATTTTCCCTCTATTCTCTCTGCCAGGAGCAAAAGGGAATCATGCGTAATCTGTGCTTTCTTCCTTCTGGTGGTATCTCTGCACGGCTTTGGGCTGAATGGCTTCAATTAAGAAATTTAAATGATATCAACAATCTGATCGAGACAGGTTTTGTACAGTCAAGTCTCCGGCATACTATTTCTCTGCA
>OGYI01002215.1_pt1 | contig 15429 bp, 12 predicted proteins | sample 1576521 | NCBI WGS metagenome assembly OGYI01 (sample SAMEA3541484, study PRJEB24748) | human gut metagenome | biome: human gut; feature: human-associated habitat; material: faeces | place: China | collected 2012
GGAAACTGTAAAGCCGGAGCAGATTTATCATATTCCCAGGATCCTTTATCACTGGAGATGCCATGAGGATTCCACAGCAGAGAATCCGGAAAGCAAAATGTATGCCTTTGATGCAGGAGCACGTGCCATCAAGGCTCATTATGACAGGATCGGAGTTCCGGTGGAAATCGAAAAGGGTGAATATCTTGGACTTTACCGTACAAAATTCCTCTGGGAGGAAAAACCGCTGATCTCCATCATCATCCCCAACAAGGATCACATCGATGATCTGAGGAGATGTATTGATTCCATCGAAGAAAAGGCGACTTACCGCAATTATGAGTATGTGATCGTGGAGAACAACAGTACGGAGGATGAGACCTTTGCTTACTATAAAGAACTGGAAGCATCCAATCCGAAAGCCCATGTGGTGTACTGGGATGGTATTTTCAACTATTCTGCCATCAATAATTTCGGAGCTGCCCATGCTAAGGGTGACTATCTGCTTCTTCTCAACAACGATACGGAGATCATCAGCCCGGACTGTCTGGAGCAGCTTCTGGGATACTGTATGAGACCGGATGTGGGAGCTGTAGGAGCGCGGCTCTATTATGAGGATGACACCGTGCAGCATGCAGGAGTAGTCGTTGGTTTCGGCGGCATTGCGGGACACTGCTTTGTGCAGCAGAAGAGAGACGCTACCGGATACTGCCACAGGATCATCTGTGCCCAGGATTACAGTGCTGTAACAGCAGCCTGCATGATGGTGAAGCGTGAGGCCTTTGATAAGGTTCACGGATTAAGCGAGGAATTTCAGGTTGCCTTTAATGACATAGATTTCTGCCTCCGTTTGGGAAAAGCCGGATATCTGGTTGTATACAATCCTTATGCGGAGCTTTATCACTATGAATCCAAATCCAGAGGTCTTGAGGATACACCGGAAAAGGTGGCAAGATTTAACCGTGAGATCGCTTCCTTTGAGAAGCACTGGCCGGAGATCCTCCGTGACGGAGATCCTTACTATAATCCGAACCTTACACTGGAGAGCCAGGATTTCTCTCTGAAGCGGATATAGGAGGTTATATTTTGGAAAAGAAAAAAATCTGGAAGGATGAGAGAGTTCAGGCAGGAGTTCTTGTCCTGGCAGCATTTCTGCTCCTGACTGCATGGGCGTTCATGCAGCCGCTGGGGGCAGGCCCCGATGAAAAAATGCGCTACATGGTGGCGCAGTATCTTCATGCACATTCGGGAAAGCTGCCTCTTGGAGATGAACCCACCATCCGTGATGCGACCTGGGGGATTTCCTATGCTTATTATCCGATCCTTTCCTATATGGTATCTGCTGTATTTATGGGAATCGCAGGTCTGTTCCATGCATCTGCAGACGGATTGCTCCATGCGGCGAGAATGGCAGATGTGCTCTTTGTGACCGGAGCGGTATATTTTGTGGTGAAAGCATCCGGAAAGCTCTTTCCGAAAAAGGGAAGATGGCTGTTTGCCGCACTGGCAGGCTTTATGCCGCAGGCATTGTTTCTGGGAACTTATGTAAATACGGATTCCCTGGCACTTTTATCCATGGCGATGATCCTGTATTCCTGGGCCTGTTATCTGGAAGCGGGAGACTGGAGCTTCAGAAATTCAATCCTTCTGGCTGTTGGAATGGCAGTCTGTGCACTGTCCTACTATAATGCCTACGGATGGATCTTATGCAGTTTCCTGTTTTTCTGCCTGACAGTCCTTCTGTGCAGGGAAGAGCCGGTAAAACAGAGAGTTGCATTTCTGTTCCGGAGAGGGATCGTGATCGCGGCAGTAACCCTTGCTTTATGCGGCTGGTGGTTTATACGAAATGCCGTTCTCTATGACGGAGATCTTATCGGAAGAAAGGCCTGTGCACAGTGTGCGGAAAAATATGCGGCTGTTGATTACAGGCCGTCCAGATACCCTACACCGGAGAAGCTGAACTGGTCATGGAAGGATATCCTTCTGTATCAGGACCCGGGCTGGCAGCATAACTGGCTGCTGACAGTTCTGGTAAGCTTTATCGGAACCTTTGGCCTGATGCAGATCTATATGCCTTATAGTGTGAGCAAGGCATATTTCCTGTTCTTTGGAATGGGTGGGATCGGTATTTTGACCATGCTGGGAATGTTTTATCCGAAGAAACGTACTGTGGTAAAAGAACGAAAAGCAGCAGGAAGTGAAAAGCTGAAGATAAAAACGATAACAGTGTACGATAAATGGGACAGAAAAGGAATCTTTCATCTGTTGCTGATCCTTCTGATCCTGATCCCTGTGGGTCTGTTTATGTATTATGTATATTATAGTGACAACCAGGCACAGGGACGTTATATCATGCCGGCACTGTATCCGGCTATGTATTTTGTGACAGCCGGCTGGAACCGTCTGCTTGAGCGTTTTGTAAAAAAAGAAAATATCAGAATGTGGATATACCGGATCCTGACAGCACTTCTGGCTGCTTCCCCGTTTTTATGCTATATCTTTCTGGTAGTTCCGTTTTATGGCTGACACCCCCGATGGGTGAGATGGCAGAAAAAAATCCCTTCTATGTATCCGGGTATGACCGGTACATAGGAGGGATTTTTTAATTCTGAAGTATATCCGCTTGGGAATCAAGATCAGGAACGGATGATCCGGATCATGCGCCACAGCAGAAGGATAAGGAGCAGGATGCCCACACCGCCAATGGCAAAATACGGGATCTGGGATCTGGATTCGGAATAAGCTTTTGCAGAATCCATGTTTTCATCATTTTCCAGTACATCGGAGGAGCTTTCCTGGGAGGAATCCTCGACTACTGCAGTTCCCACCTGAGTTCCGCCAAAGGAATAGGTGCGTAAGATCTGACCGTCAGATTCCGTATCTTCCGTAGTCAGGTCGTCTGCGGTCGCACCGGATGGAACCATTACAGTGCCTCCGGACAGAATGTGAAAATCATCCTCGCTGAGATCCAGAAGCTGGAAATTGGAAAAACCATAATCCAGAAGTGAGATCGCTTCGTTGGCTGTCTGACCGGTAGCTCCGTTCATGACTACAGCGATCAGAGTAGTACCATTTCGCTGCGCAGCTGTGACAAGAACGCTTCCGGAAGCAGTGGTGGTACTTTCGCGGCCGCCGATGCATCCTTCATAATAGGAAGCGGATGCAGGATCTGTCATGGTAAAAGAGCTTGTCAGGTTACGGGTACCGCCGGAAACATTGGTAGCCGGGATCGTATAGGAGGTGGCTCCGGAGATGGTGCGGAAGCTGTCATTACTGATAGCTGCCTGCATGATCAGAGCCAGATCATGTGCTGTGGTATGCTGAGCGTCATCCGGAAGACCGGTAGGATTGGTAAATACTGTATTGGTGCATCCAAGTTCTCGGGCACGGTCGTTCATTTTCTGGACAAATGCATCTACAGATCCACCGATCTGTTCTGCAATCTGGAGGGCAATGTCATTGGCAGAGGCCAGCATCAGAGCGTAAAGGCACTGCTCCATGGTAAATACCTCTCCGAGCTGTGAGGAAATATGAGCGCCTCCGTCTGTAACACCGGATACACCGGTTTCGGTCATGGTAACCTGATCGTCAAGCTGGCTGTTCTCCAGTGCCAGAAGACAGGTCATGATCTTAACTGCGCCTGCCGGAGAAAGCGTGGTGTCCATATCCTTGGCATAGAGGAGCGTATCGGAAGTATCTTCCATGATCACGGCAGATGCGGAAGTGATCTCAGGCCCCTGAGGCCATCCGCTGATCCCGTTGGTGGTAATACCGGAGGATGCAGCAACAGCGGTTTCTTCTGTGGCGAAAACCGGAGTCTGGAACACCATGGAAGCTGAGATCCCAATAGCCAGAAGCGCTGTGGTTATTCTTGATTTTTTCATGATAAATGGTACTCCTGTATAAAAAATAATTCTTATGTAAGCAATACATACGTAAGCCTAGTATAACACATTTCCTCTCTTCCTTGCAAAAAAAATGATGGAATGGTAAAATATGTTCATCAAACTGTTACTGTTCACTGGAAATGTTCCGCGAAGCGTGTTGCTGAGAAAGGAGTGAACAGTAACATCAAACTGAGTAATACGGAGATAATATATGAGTAAAGATGATTCTACAGGAAAGATCCAATGGGACAGACTTATAAAGAAGCTTTCCCCCTATACAGTACAGAAGGGCTTAAGATACCTGAAGCATTATGGCCTGAAAGAGTTCTGGATCCGGCTTCATGAGCGTTTTGAACCGGAAGAGGTTCCCTACGGACCATGGTATGAGGCATACAGACCTGACGAGGAAACACTGGAGAAGCAGCGGAAACGCAAATTTCCGGATGGGCCGCTGATCAGCATTGTGGTACCTGCATATCTGACACCGGAGCGTTTTTTAAGACAGATGCTGGACTCTCTCCTTGCACAGACATATGAGAACTGGGAGCTGTGTCTGGCAAACGGAAGCCCGGAGGATCCGGACATGCAGACTGTGCTGAAATCCTATGCAGAGATGGACAGGAGGATCCGCTATCAGGATCTGAAAGAAAATCTTGGCATTGCAGAAAATACAAACGCGGCTTTTGCCATGGCAAAGGGTGATTTTATCGCACTTCTGGATCATGATGATCTGCTGGCCCCCAATGCATTGTATGAGATCGCGGCGGCATTGGAGGAGCATCCGGAGGCGGATGTGATCTATACAGATGAGGATAAGGTCACGACAGATCTTTCTGAACATTTTCAGCCCCATCTGAAACCGGACTTTAACCTGGATCTTTTAAGATCCAATAATTATATCTGCCATTTTCTGGTGGTAAGACGTTCAGTAGTGCAGACGGTGGGCGGATTCCGTCGGGAATTTGACGGCGCCCAGGATTATGATTTCATTTTCCGCTGTGTGGAGCAGGCAAGGGAAGTGGTCCATGTACCGGAGATCCTTTATCACTGGAGGACACACAAATCCTCCACAGCAGATAATCCGGCAAGCAAGATGTATGCTTTTGAAGCCGGCAGACGTGCCATTGAGGGGAATCTCAAACGGACCGGAACTCCGGGAACCGTGGAGCATACTCCGGATTTTGGATTTTACCGTGTGAAGTATCCGGTGCAGGGAGAACCTCTGGTTTCTGTTATCATTCCGAACCGTGAGGAGAAAGAAACGCTTCAGGCCTGCGTGGAATCCATTTTTGAAAAAACTGCCTACAAAAATTACGAGATCATCATTGTGGAGAATAACAGCAGTTCCGAGGAGATCTTCCGGTATTACAGAAAGCTTTCGGAGGATCCCAGGGTTCATCTGATCCGCTGGAAAAAAGGCTTCAACTATTCTGCCATCAACAATTTCGGGGTGCGCCATGCCAAGGGAGATTACCTGCTTTTTCTGAATAATGACGTTAAGGTCATCGATCCGGACTGGATGTCAGAGATGCTAAGCGTGTGCCAGCGTAAAGAAACAGGTGCAGTCGGCGTCAAGCTAATCTATCCGGACAACACCATTCAGCATGCAGGCTGCGTGGTGGGAATGGGCGGAATTGCCGGGAATATGTTTGTGAATATGCCGGCGGAGCGTACCGGATATCTCCATAAGGCCTCTCTTTTGCAGGATATGAGCTGTGTGACTGCAGCATGTATGATGATGAAGAAGGAAGTTTTTCTGGAGGCAGGAGGCTTTACGGAAGAGCTTGCAGTTGCGTTTAATGATGTGGATCTCTGCCTGAAGGTGCGAAGCCACGGCCATCTTATCGTCTATGATCCGTATGTGAAGCTCTATCATTACGAATCCAAGTCAAGAGGCACTGAGGACAGCGAGGAAAAGGTTCGCCGTTTCCAGACGGAGATCGAGTACATGCGCTGTCACTGGCTGGATATCCTGAAAAAAGGAGATCCATACTATAACAAAAATCTTTCTTTAACCAAATGGAATTATTCCCTGAAGCCCCTTCCGGGAATGGGAAAGAAGAAGGGATAAAGCAATGCAGGAAGTATCAGTAGTCATACCAAACTTTAACGGAATGGCATATCTGGATGGTGTTCTTTCCAGTCTTGAAAGACAGACTATCCGTAATTTTGAGGTTATACTGGTGGACAATGGTTCCACTGATGGCAGCTGTGCATTTGTTTCAGCGGAATATCCATGGGTACACATGATACAGCTTCCGGAGAATTACGGCTTCAGCAGAGCCGTCAGTGAAGGAATCCGTGCGGCACGTTCCCCATATGTGCTGCTTCTGAACAATGATACGGAAGCGGAACCGGATTTCCTGGAGGAGATGGTTGCTGCCCTGCGCAGACATAAGAAGGCATTTTCCTGTCAGGCAAAGATGATCCAGCTTCATGACAGGGACAAGATGGATGATGCCGGAAATTATTACTGTGCCCTTGGCTGGGCTTTTGCCAGGGGAAAAGGCAAGGATATCCGCCATTATGACCGAGAGCAGAAGATTTTTTCCACCTGTGCGGGAGCTGCAATCTACCGGAAGAAATTTATTGACAGGATCGGAGATTTTGATGAGGAGCATTTTGCTTATCTGGAGGATCTGGATATCGGCTATCGTGCCAGGATCTGCGGTTATCAGAACTGGTATGCTCCCAAAGCGAAGGTTTATCATGTAGGAAGCGGCACCAGCGGCTCCAGATATAATCAGTTCAAGATCCGGTATTCTTCCAGAAACAATATTTATCTTATCTATAAGAATATGCCGTTTCTCCAGATCGTGCTGAACCTTCCGCTTTTTCTGGTGGGATTCGGTGCGAAGATCCTGTTTTTTGCGTCCAAGGGATTCGGACGTGAGTACCTTGCAGGCATCAAAAACGGCTTTCAGATCAGTCGCAAAAACAAAAAAGTCAGATTTTCCATGAGGAATCTTCCGCGTTATATACAGCTCCAGTTTGAACTCTGGATCAACATTTTTAGGCGTTTTGCCGGTTAAGACATCATATTTTCACAGAATTTTTATATTTCGGAGGGAAGATTTTATTGCTTTTGAGTTTCATCTATTATAAGATAAAAGCAATGAACTTAAATGAGGTGGCGGAAATTGATTAAAGATAACCAGAAAAATTTCAGTCGTCTCCATATGCTGATCGATGTATTTGTGATCGCGGCCTCCTATGCCCTGGCCTGGCTGATCCGTTTTCAGGGAATTTTTGAGCATTCGGCGGTCCAGTCCAAGACCGTCCAGGAATATATGTTTATGCTGATATTCATTATTCCGGGATATTTACTTCTTTATCAGGCCTTTGATCTTTATACACCGATGCGAATGCAGGGGCGTCGTCTCGTACTTGCCGGAATTGTGAAGGCAAATGCGTTAGGGCTCCTTATCATCATGTTTGCACTTTACAATTTTAAAGAGTTGGACTATTCCCGTCTTACTCTGGTTTCTTTCTGTGTGATCAATATCGTCCTGGAATGGTTTGTGCGTATGGTCATATTTTACATTCTCCGGGATATGCGCAAAAAAGGAATGAACCAGAAACAGGTGCTGCTGGTAGGATACAGCCGTGCTGCCGAGGAATATGTAGACAGGATCCTGCAGAATCCGCAATGGGGATACGTGATCAGGGGCATACTGGATGACAATGTGCCGGCAGGCACTACTTATAAAGGCGTTAAGGTGATCGGTCGAATCGCCAATCTGATGATCATCCTTCCATCCAGTCGTCTGGATGAGATAGCCATTACCCTGGGCTTAAGTGAGTATTATCGTCTGGAAGAGATCGTTGCACTCTGTGAAAAATCCGGCGTGCACACAAAATTTATTCCGGACTATAATAATATTATTCCGACCAAACCATATACAGAAGATATTCTCGGGCTTCCGGTGATCAATATCCGGTATGTGCCCCTGAGCAACACGTTTAATGCACTGATCAAGAGAGCTATGGATATTGCTGGCGCGATCGTTGCGATCATTGTGTCCTCACCGGTGATGCTGGTGCTGTGTATGCTGATCAAGCTGACCTCTCCGGGACCGCTGATCTATAAGCAGGAACGTGTCGGGCTTCACAATCAGACTTTCCGGATGTATAAATTCCGTTCCATGGAGATCCAGAAAGAATCAGAAGAAAAAAAGGCGTGGACAGTAAAGAATGATCCAAGAGTTACCGGAATCGGTAAATTTATGCGTCATACCAGTCTGGATGAGCTTCCACAGCTTTTTAACATTCTGAAGGGTGAGATGAGTCTTGTGGGACCAAGACCGGAGCGGCCGTTTTTTGTAGAAAAGTTTAGGGAGGAGATACCACGTTATATGGTCAAGCATCAGGTGCGGCCGGGTCTTACCGGGTGGGCACAGGTAAATGGCTATCGTGGAGATACTTCTATCAGAAAAAGGATAGAGTGTGATCTGTATTATATCGAAAACTGGTCTGTGGGATTTGATATAAAGATCATGTTTCTTACCATATTCAAAGGATTTATTAATAAGAACGCATACTAAAAAGGGGAAAAGGAAAAGATGTCAAAACCTCGGAAAAAAAGCAAGAAGATTTTATTTATCCTGGAAATCGTTGTACTGCTCCTGTTTATCGGAGGTCTGTTCGTTTATGGTCAGATCTCAGCCAAACTGGATAAGATCGACATCCAGGAAACAGATCTTGCAGACCAGGATATTGTAACTAATGATCAGGCACCGCAGATGACGGGATATACCACCTATGCACTGTTCGGACTGGACCACAGAAGCAAGAATGAGAAGCTGAACACAGAGAACAGTGATACCATCATCATTGCGAGTATCAACAATGATACAAAGGCAGTCAAACTTGTGTCTGTCTATAGAGATACCCTTCTCAATGTAAAGGATGATACCTATTCCAAAGCCAATTCGGCATATGCACTTGGTGGACCGACCAATGCGGTTTCCATGCTGAATACCAACCTGGATCTGAATATCACCGATTATGTTGCTATTGACTTTAATGCACTGGTAACTGTGGTAGACTGCCTGGGAGGGCTGGACATCCCTCTTTCCTATGCGGAGATCGTTCATATGAACAATTACTGTGTGGAGACATCAGAGGAAACCGGAAAGAGCTACACACCGGTTGAACTGCCGGATCCGAAGCCGGAGGATGAGGAAGCGATCGTAGATACCTATCATCTTAATGGCGTGCAGGCTACATCCTACTGCCGTATCCGTTATACCGCAAGTCTTGATATGGGGCGTACCGAGAGACAGAGACGAGTGATCCAGATGATCGTGGACAAGGCAAAAAAAGCAGGTCTTTCTACTATCTTTGATATTATGGATCAGGTTTTCCCGATGGTCAAAACTTCCGTTTCCAAGACAGAGATCCTGAAGATGATCCCGGCTATGATCGGTTACAGCATTGATGAGACTACAGGTTTCCCGAATGATTACAAATTTGCCCAGGTAAAGGGCAGTGTTATCGTACCTACCACACTGGAATCCAATGTTCTGAAGATACATCAGTTCCTGTATGGAGACGCCAGTTACACTCCGACGCAGGACGTGCTCAACAGAAGTGCCCAGATTACAAATATCGCAGGCGGAGGTGATGTGCAGGACACTGCACCTGCGGTGACAGATACACCAAATGACACAACGGATGATTCGTACACGTGGCAGGGAGATACATCCACAGATTACAGCAGTACGGACACAAGCGGTGATGCTGATTACAGCGCAGACACAGATTATGATGCCGATTACTCCGGAGGCGATTACAGCACAGATACGGATTATTCCGGAGATAATTCCGATACGGATACCGATGATTATGATACGGATTACAGCGATTATACCGACGGAGAAGATTATTCGGAGAATGAATAAAATATCAAAATGATCAACCAGCAGAAGGGACCATCCAGTAACGGGTGGTCCTTTCTGGACAGGAGACAAATATGAAAACATTAAAAACAGACGTGATCATCCCGGCATATCATCCGGGAGAAGAATTTGAAAAACTGCTGGAAAGACTCAGCGCACAGACATATCCTATCAACAAGATCCTTGTCATGAATACGGAAAAGAAATTCTGGAAAGAGATCTGGGAACAGAAATATCCGCTTGTGGAAGTCCGGCATCTTACAAAAGAAGAATTTGACCATGGTGGTACCAGAAGGCAGGCGGCGGAGCTTTCGGATGCGGAGATCCTTGTATTTATGACACAGGATGCAATGCCGGCAGACAGGGAACTGATCGGAGCACTGGTAGGAGCCCTTGCAGAGAATCCACAGGCAGGAGCCGCTTACGCTCGCCAGCTTCCAAAAAAGGACTGCAGATTTCTGGAAAAATATACCCGTTCCTTTAATTATCCGGAACAGTCCTGCCTGAAAACGGAAAAAGATGTACAGACCCACGGAATTAAAACATATTTCTGCTCCAACGTCTGTGCTGCTTATGATCACAGGATCTATGATGAGATTGGTGGATTTCCGGAGCATGCTATTTTTAATGAAGATATGATCTATGCAGGCTGGATGGTAAAAAAAGGCTATGGAGTTGCCTATGTATCAGAGGCACGGGTGTATCATTCTCACAATTACAGCTGTATGCAGCAGTTCCACAGGAATTTTGATCTGGGAGTTTCCCAGGCGGAGCATCCGGAGGTTTTTGAAGGAGTGCCTTCCGAAGGTGAGGGCATCCGACTGGTAAAAAAAAGTATGGCATATCTTCTGAAAACAGGCCACGTATGGCTGATTCCCGGACTGTTTTTGCAGAGTACTTCCAAATACGCCGGATATTTTCTCGGAAAACGATACAAAAAGCTCCCTGAAAAAATGATCCGATCCTGCACCATGAATCCGGAATATTGGAAAAAGAACAAATAAGAGCAGGTCACGGTTTTTTAAAAGAGATATCACAGTTTAAACACAATTCCCTGTTAAACTGTCTTTTATAAGAAAAATAAATGTTACTGAGAACGGAGTGAACAGTAACAGATAAATGCATCAGATAACATAGAAGGGAGCACCAGAGGTATGAGTGAAGAGAATAAATGGGGGACAGGCTTGCCGGATGATGATGAGAATGTTTCGGCAGAACAGAAACCGCTGACGCATCCTTATTCTGAGGGACGCAGGATGCAGGAGAGCGGACAGAACAGTGATGCGGATGCCGGACAGAGTGAAGGTGTTTCGCAGGAGAAAACGAAATACGGACATTATGAGGTGCATCAGCCTCAGGCCGGTAATTATGCCGGTGGAAATATACCGCCCAAAAAGCCGCGGAAAAAGAGGGATTTTTCAGGAAGCAACAGCTTTGGAAAGAAAGCAGCCACTGCGGTGGCACTGGCTGTGATCTTTGGGCTGGTGGCCGGAGCAGTTTTTCAGGGTGTGAACATTGCAGCAGATAAATACAGAGGGAATGACAGCAGTACAACGATCGGGAAAACAGAAACGGTTACCGGAACAGAGGACAGTACTGGCAGCAGCTCTGCAGATTCCACTGTGAAGGATATTGTGGCAGAGAGTGGTACAGTGGCTGGTGTAGCTCAGGCGACCATGTCTTCTATCGTTGCCATTACATCCGTCAGTGTACAGGAGATCCCAAGCTTTTTCGGATATGGAACGAGGCAGTATCAGAGTGCAGGAAGTGGCTCCGGTATTATTGTAGGAGAAAATGACAGCGAGCTTCTCATTGCGACTAACAACCATGTAGTTTCCGGAGCGACTACACTTACTGTGTGCTTTGCAGGCAGCGATGTAGTAGGAGCGGAAGAAGAAACCCAGGCCATGGCAAGCAGTGGCAGCACCGGATTCGGTTCCGATGGAGATGTGGACGTGGATAACGCAGTTTCTGCCAAGATCAAAGGCACCGATGAAGAGAATGACCTGGCAGTAGTGGCAGTGGAGAAATCCGATATTCCGGATGAGACCATGGAGGAGATCAAGATCGCGCAGCTGGGAAGCTCGGACGATCTTGTAGTCGGTGAGCAGGTGGTTGCCATTGGCAATGCACTTGGCTATGGCCAGTCAGTTACCTCCGGATGGGTAAGTGCCCTTAACAGAAGCATCAGTACAGAGGACGGAGAAGCCAGCGGACTGATCCAGACTGATGCAGCCATCAATCCTGGAAACAGTGGCGGTGCACTTCTGAACATGAACGGTGAAGTGATCGGTATCAATGCGGCCAAGTATGCAGACAGTCAGGTGGAGGGCATGGGATATGCTATTCCGATCTCCAAGGCAGAGCCGATCCTGGAAGAACTGATGAACCGTGAAACCAGGGATAAGATAGAAGATTCTTCGAAGGTAGGATATATGGGAGTCAAGGCTGCCGATCTTACAACAGAAGCCATCCAGATGTATAATATGCCGGCAGGTGCTTTTATTACTGAGGTAACGGAAGGCGGCGCAGCAGATAATGCCGGGATCAAAAAAGGCGATATCATTGTGAAGCTGGATGGACAGAAGGTAAGCGGCAAGGATGACCTTGTTGATAAGCTGCAGTATTATGAGGCAGGAGAAAACATCGAAGTGGTGATCTCCAGGGCGAACAGTGGAGAGTACAAGGAACAGACGATTGAAGTGACTCTCGGAAGCAAACCATCTTCTGATGAATAAAAGAAAATATAGGATGATCATTTATAAACCGGGGAGCTGCATGTTCTTATGCAGCTCCCCGGTTTATAAAAACTTAATTTGATACAGCGGGATTATGTGCTATAATATGCATAATAAAAACCAGAAAGGAAATGTTATGGCAGATCAGTTTGATAATAATAAAGACAATGACCAGGAGCAGAAATACGAGAAATTCTGTTTTTTATGCCGCAGACCGGAGAGTCAGGCAGGGAAGATGATCGACCTTCCCAATCATATACATATCTGTGCGGATTGCATGCAGAAAAGCTTTGATACTATGAATACCCAGATGAATAATGGAAATTATTCCGATCTTTTTAACATGCCGAATGTGAGCATGATCGATCTCAGTAGTTTCCAGAATCCCGGAAACCAGGCGAAGAAGATCAAGAAAAAATCAGAGACTCCGAAGCCGGTGATCGATCTCAAAGATATTCCTGCACCACATAAGATCAAGGCAACCCTGGATGAATATGTGATCGGACAGGAATATGCCAAGAAGGTAATGTCTGTAGGTGTATATAACCATTATAAGAGGGTTGCTACAGATACCATGGACGATATTGAGATCGAGAAATCCAACATGCTGATGATCGGACCTACAGGCTGCGGTAAGACTTATCTGGTAAAGATGCTTGCCAGACTTCTTCAGGTACCGCTTGCCATTGCAGATGCCACATCTCTTACAGAGGCCGGTTATATCGGTGATGATATCGAGAGCGTAGTATCCAAGCTGCTTGCAGCTGCGGATAATGATGTGGAGAAGGCAGAACACGGGATCATTTTCATCGATGAGATCGATAAGATCGCAAAGAAGAAGAATACCAACCAGAGAGATGTCAGCGGAGAGGCTGTCCAGCAGGGACTTCTGAAACTTCTGGAGGGAAGTGAAGTGGAAGTTCCGGTAGGTGCTACCAGCAAGAATGCCATGGTACCTATGGTGACCGTAAATACAAGGAACATTCTGTTTATCTGTGGCGGTGCGTTCCCGGATCTTGAGAATATCATCAAAGAAAGACTGAATAAACAGGCATCTATTGGATTTTATGCAGATCTGAAGGACAAATATGATGATGATCCGCATGTGCTGGAGAAAGTAACTGTAGATGACCTCCGAGCATTTGGAATGATTCCGGAATTTATCGGTCGTCTTCCGATCATCTTTACCCTGAACGGGCTGACGGAAGATATGCTTGTGAAGATCCTCAAGGAGCCGAAGAACGCCATTCTGAAACAGTACAAGAAGCTTCTGGCCCTGGATGAAGTAAAACTGGAGTTTGAGGACGGTGCCTTACATGCCATTGCGCGTAAGGCATTGGAACGCCATACAGGAGCCAGAGCTCTCCGGGCTATCCTGGAGGAGTATATGCTGGATATCATGTATGAGATCCCCAAGGACGACAATATCGGTGAGGTTGTGATCACAGAGGGATACATTCAGGGCAACGGAGGTCCGAAGATCCTTATGCGTGGCCAGGAGATCCCGGCACTGGAAGGATAAGAAACAAGAAGATTCTTTAATATATAAAGGAGCGTGACAGATATGGCAAAAAGCAGTTTTTGGGATGATCTGGGAAACACACTGACAAGAAAGGCAAAGGGCTTAAGTTCCAGGGCAGAGAATCTCTATGAGATCCAGAAGATCCGTAACAAGCTCTCTGCACAGGAGCGTATGACCGAAAAGCTGATGATGGATATCGGAAAGATGATCTATACACGTTATGAGCAGGGAGAAGCCGTTGACGGTGAGACGGGAGCTATCTGCGAGGAGATCAGCCAGCATATGCTGGAGGCAGATCACTACAGAGATGCGATCGCTGCCAGCAAAGGGGAGAAGTTTTGCCCGGCCTGCCATAAGGCGGTGATGCGGGAGGCCAGCTTCTGTCCGTATTGCGGAGCGGCGTGTCCTACAGCGGAGCTGGAAGAGAAAGCGGCCGATGTGATCGAGCAGGCAGATGAGGAACTGAAAGAGGCTACTGAGGCAGAGGTGACAGAAGTATCGGAGACAGCAGAAGAGCCGGAAGCAGAAGAAGCGGCAGAAGAAGCGGCAGAAGTAGTGGAAACAGCAGAAATCGCAGAAGCATCAGAAACAGAAGGATCGGATCCGGAATCGGAAGTGGAATCTGCAGAAACAGAGGAGCCTGCGGCTGATCCGGAAAATACAGAAACAACAGAAGAAAAAACAGAATAGCTATGAGCATATAGGGCAGGCTTTCCCCAGCGGGAGCCTGCCTGAGTATTATGCAGACCACAGAAATAAGGAGAGGGAATAATGTTGTGGAATTTACTGACGGTGGGAATCTTTGGTACAGACTATTATATAAAGAAGAAAATCAACACATCGGAAGAGAAAAATCTGAAGAAAAAGTGTCTGGGAGGCAGGCTGATCGTAAGAAATTGCCATAATCACGGGATGATGCTGGGAATATTAAAAAACATAGATAAAGAACTTCTGAGAAATCTTGCATCTATGGTGCTGGGCGGTGCGATCTGGGAGTACATACGTACTTCCGGAGAAAAAGGCACACGCATATCCAAGCTTGGGCTTTCAATGATCCTGGGCGGCGGTCTGAATAATTATACGGAACGGCGCAGAAAGGGATACGTTACGGATTATGTGAGCCTGAATGTGGAAAACCCGAAGCTTAAGAAGGTAGTATTTAATGTTTCGGATCTTTTCATATTTGCAGGTGCGCTTCTCTGGGGCGGGAGAGAGATCTTTTCTGAAAAAGAAAAATAGTAACTATTCAGAAGATAACTGTGAGGGTACTGGACAGTTACGAAAAATAAATAAAAAAACAGAAGTGCCGGTGTTGGGCGCTTCTGTTTTTTTGATTTTGGATAAAATAAAAAAGAATGCAGGAAATGGGACTTGAACCCACACGATCTTGCGACCACAGGCAC
>OGYI01002217.1_pt1 | contig 15424 bp, 14 predicted proteins | sample 1576521 | NCBI WGS metagenome assembly OGYI01 (sample SAMEA3541484, study PRJEB24748) | human gut metagenome | biome: human gut; feature: human-associated habitat; material: faeces | place: China | collected 2012
CCGCTGGCCACGTAGGCCGTTGCGGCGGCCGTGGGACCCGGCAGCACCTCCACGGCAGCGCCCGCCTCGCGGGCCGCGCGCACGAGACGCAGCCCCGGGTCCGACACGCCGGGCATGCCCGCGTCAGAGCAGTAAGCGACGGTCTCGTCGTCTAGCACGCGCTGCACGATGCCCGCACCGCGCCCGCCGATCAGGGCCTCGTCCAAACGCTCCAGCCGCTTTTCTATGCCGTACGCCGCCAGCAACCGCCCCGTCACGCGCGTGTCCTCGGCGCACACGACATCGGCCCCGCGCAGCGCCTCGAGCGCACGCTCGGTCATGTCGCCCAGGTTCCCGAGCGGCGTGGGGCAGATAACCAGCTTCCCAGCCATAGTCGCCCACCGCCCCGCTAGCGGTTGCGCCGCATGAGCACGAACGCCACCACCAGCACCGCCGCCGCCACCAGCACCACGCCGGCCACGATGAACGGCAGCGGGCCGTCCCCCGTGCAGGCCAAGCTCCCCATGCATCCCATGCCCTCTGCTCCTTTCCGCCGCGTCTTCCGCGCAGCTGTGCCGCTGCCTGCTTTCATAATCGCACACTTCGGCCCGCTCGCCCAGCATGCGTCCGCCGCCCTGCAGCCACGTCCGCCAAACCACCACGACCACGGCCGCGCAGGCCGCCCGAAACGGTGGCGCACGGGCGGCCGCTTGGCTGCAAGCACCGCATGCCCGCTCGCCGCACGATCGCGCTCGCCCACGTGCCCGCGCGCCCTTCCGAATCCCCTGCGGCAACAGCCGGCATGCCGCACCCCGCCGTCACGGCCCGTTCGCCAGGGCCTGCGACCATGCAAGCATAACCTCCCTCACCGGTGATCACCGGTTTTCCGCCAATCAACCGTTCGCCGCAGATAGACGCCTCCTGCTCGCAGGCTCCTATACTGAACGGATTGGCCCGCGCGCGACGGCACAACCCGATCCCGCCGCGCTCCGAGAACAGGAGAACGCCATGGCACCTTCCCCGAACGCATCGGCCCCCGCAATCCCCCAGCCCTACGATGGCCTCGACCGGCTCTACATCGCCGGAGCCTGGCGCGAGGGCGCGAGCGGCGAGTCCGCCCAAGACGTGAACCCCTACAGCCAGGAGGTCCTCTCCACCCACGTGCTGGCGAGCCGTGCCGACGTCGACGAGGCCTACGCCGCCGCCGAGCGCGCCCAGCGCGAATGGGCCGCCGCCTTGCCCGCCGAGCGCACCGCCGTGCTGCGCCGCGCCGTGGACATCTTCGACGCGCGCCACGACGAGCTGATCGGCTGGGTCCAGCGCGAGTCCGGCAGCATCCGCGCCAAGGCGGAGTTCGAGGTGGGCGCCGCGCGCAACATCACCGAGGAGGCCGCGAGCTTCCCCTACCGCATGCACGGCGACCTCTTCCCCTCCGACACGCCGTGCAAGGAGAACCGCGTGTACCGCCAGCCGCTGGGCGTGGTGGGCGTCATCAGCCCGTGGAACTTCCCCATGAACCTGTCGAATCGCTCCGTCGCCACGGCATTGGCCTGCGGAAACGCTGTCGTTTTGAAGCCGGCCAGCGACACGCCCGTCACGGGCGGCATTCTGCTTGCGAAGATCTACGAGGAGGCGGGGCTGCCCGAGGGCCTGCTGTCGGTGCTCATCGGGCGCGGCAGCGAGATAGGCGACTACTTCGTGGAGCACCCCGTTCCGAAGCTCATCTCGTTCACCGGCTCAACCGCCGTGGGGCGCGGCATCGGCGCGAAGACGGCCGGAGGCAAGCTGCTCAAGCGCGTGGCGCTGGAACTGGGAGGCAACTGCCCGCTCGTCGTGCTGGACGACGCCGACGTGCAGCAGGCCGTGGACATCGCCATCATCGGCCGCTTCCTGCACCAGGGGCAGATTTGCATGAGCACGAACCGCATCATCGTGGACGCGAGCCTGGCCGACGAGTTCACCGAGCGCTTCGTCGACCGCGCGTCCAAGCTCGTGTGCGGCGACCCGTTGGACCCGGCCACCGATATCGGCCCCATTATCAACCAGTCCCAGCTTGCGGGCCTGGTGAAGAAGGTGCGGCGCGCCAAGGACCAGGGCGCCCGCGTGCTGCTTGACAGCGAGCCCGACGGCCTGGTCATGCCGCCCGTCGTGTTCGGGGGCGTTGATCCCACCTGGGACATCGCGATGCAGGAGAGCTTTGGGCCGCTGGCGCCCATCATCGTGGCGCATGGCGAGGACGAGGCGCTCCGGTTCGCCAACATGAGCGATTACGGCCTGTCGTCCGCCGTCGTCGGTCGCGACGTGGAGCGCGCCACCGCGTTCGCCCTGAAGATCGACGCGGGCATGACGCACGTGAACGACATGACCGTGGCCGACGAGCAGCACGTGCCCTTCGGCGGCGAGAAGAACTCCGGCCTCGGCCGCTTCAACGGCCGCTGGATCTTGGAGGAGATGACGAGGACCCACTGGACGAGCGTCCAGCACGCCCCACATCCCTACCCGTTCTGATCAATCCTCCCAGCCTGGCCACCTTGCAGGGTGACCGGGCTTTTCCAGTATTCCGGGCGTTATTTCGCCATCGCCGTTGGTTAATCCTAGCACCCCTTTACATCGCATGCTAAGCTGTAAGAACACGTATCCACCCCAACGGAATGGCACTTGGACCACTTAACCGACAAAGAGTTCGATCGAGTTTGCACGTACCTGTCCTGCACCATCGGACTGAACATGCGATCAAAACGGGTGCTGCTCGATTGCCGGCTCTCGCGCGAGCGGGAGCGTTTTGGGTTTTCCACGTTCTCCTCGTACCTCGACGCAGTGGAAGCGGGAACCGACAACGAAGTCAACACCCGCTTCATCGACCTCGTCACGACCCACTACACCTACTTTCTGCGCGAGAGCAGACAGTTCGACTTCCTTCGCACCACGGCGTTTCCCGAGATGGAGGCCTCGCGACCGCGCCGCACCTGGAACATTCTGTGCGCAGGCTGCTCCACCGGCGAGGAATGCTACACCACCTCCATGATCGTTGAGGACTACGGCCGCGATCGCGACCTGCCACCCGTGCGCATCACCGGCATCGACATCTCCAAGGGAGCTATCGAGAAGGCGCGTCGGGCAACCTACCAGCCTGCCCACGTGGAGAAAGTTCCACCGCACTGGCTGTCATCCTACTTCACGCGCAACGACGGCAACTACACGGTAACCGGCCCCGTACGCCGTCGCGTGACGTTCGCCCAGGCGAATCTCAACGACCCCGATGCGCTGCGACGTCATTACGACCTCATCATGTGCCGCAACGTCATCATCTACTTCGGCAGGGAAACGCGCGAGAAGGTGCTCGACAACCTGCACCGCCACCTCGCCGTTTCAGGCTACCTCATCCTCGGCCATTCGGAAATCATCCGCAGCCGAGCCAAGTTCGCCTACCAAAAAGACTCCGTATACCAAAAGCAACCGGAAGCGATCACCTCATGAAGCAGTCCTTTAAAAACGCGAGCATCGGCCGCATCCTCATGATGTCATACGTCACCATCATCGCGCTGTTCGTGGTCTCCATCTGCGTGTCGATCTTCGGCGTCCACCAGAACTCGGCAATGACCACCGCATTCTACGAGCAACCCTATCAGGTGTCCAAGAGCGCCATATCGCTGCGCAACACCATCGAGCAGATATCGATCTACCTCAAGCAGTGCCTCATCTCGGAGGATCCCTTGGAAAGGGAGCAGCTGATCGCCGACATCGAGCAGCTGGCCATCAAGCGCGAAGCCGAGTACAACGCCGTCGTGGCGAACCTCAAAACGGGCTTGGACGGGCTCAACCAGTTCGCCATGGCAAGCGAGAGCCTCTTGTCCGTGCGCAACGAGGTGGTCGACGAGGTACGCGCGGGCGACATCGACCAGGCCAACACGCTCTTCCAGCAGAGCTACCTGCCCCAGAAGAACGCCACGCTCGGCCTGGCCGACGATATCGTCGACGCCGCCGAGCAGAAGGCGGTCGAGTATTCCCAGGAAACCACTTACGTGGAAATCGCAACTTCGGCCATCATAGTGCTGATCGGCCTCCTCACAATCGGGCTGGTCGTCGTTCTCTGGCGCCGCATCTCCCATGCCATCGCCGTGCCGGTGGGGGAGATCGAGGGCATGGCGAAGCGCGTGGCCGAGGGTGACCTCACGGTGCACGTCACCCCGAGCTCCAACAACGAGCTGGGAGCGCTCGCCGCGTCCATGAACAAGACGGTGGCGGCGCTGCGCCTGATGGTCGAGCAGCTGAAGGAAACGGCGGAACAGGTGGAGCGCTCGTCGTCGCAAATGTCCGATGGCTCGCAAACGGTCGCGCAGGGGTCGGCCGAGCAGGCTATGAGCATTGAGGAGCTGGCCACTAGCGTGCAGGATATCACCCAGGTGGTGGAGGAGAACAACGAGAGCGTGCTCATAGCCAACGAGAACACGGCTGGCGTATTGTCCGCCGTCGAGCACAGCAACGATCAGATATCCCGAGCCGTGGAAGTCATCGCCGAGATCAAAGTGAGCACCCGCAACATCTCTCAACTGGCGAACACCATTGAAGACATCTCGTTCCAGACGAACATCCTCGCCCTCAACGCCTCGGTAGAGGCGGCGCGCGCAGGCGACGCCGGCCGCGGGTTCGCCATCGTGGCCGAGGAGATCCGTCGCTTGGCCACCCAGGTAAGCGAGGCGTCGCGTGCCGCCGACGAGCTGGCCGTGCGGGCCACCTCGAGCGTGGAAAACGGCAGCGCGCTCATCAAGGTGACTTCGACGAGCATGGAAAGCGCCGTAGCCGCCACGGAAGGCGTCAAAGAGATGATGTCCGCTATCGCGCGGGCGTCCACACAGCAGCTGGAAGCCGTATCCCAGATACAGGAGAGCATGGACAGCCTGTCCGATGTGGTACAGGAGAACTCTGCGGCCTCGGAGGAGAGCGCCGTCATCGGAGAGGAGCTGGCCGAGCAAGCCCGCAGCCTCAAGCACCTCATCAACCGCTTCACGCTCGAGGAAACCGCGAACAGGGAAGACGGCGATGTGCGGTGACCAACCAAGCCGCCAAAAAACCCTTGCCGAGTTTTTTCGCGGAATCGGAGCGCGCCGAGTTCCTGAGCCTGCGTGCGGCGAACGCTGCGCTGCGGGAGCAGCTGGACACCATGCGCGGCCTAGCCTTCCGCGATCAGCTGACCGGCCTGTTCAGCCGCCATTACCTCACGGACTATCTTGAGCAGAAGATGCGGGAAACCGGGGGCGAGTCCCATATCGTGCTCGCCCTCTGCGACATCGACGACTTCAAAGCCATCAATGACGCGCGCGGACACCAGTCGGGCGACATCGCCATCGTGTGCATCGCCGACATCCTCGACGACCTGGCCGGCAACCACCCCGTCATCCGCTGGGGCGGCGAAGAGCTGCTCATCGTCCTGTCATCGATGCCCGAGCACGAAGCGCTGCGCCTGTGCAACCGCATGCGCGAGGAAGTGGCTGCGTATCGAATCGACGACGGTGCAGGCGAATTTTCCTGCACGCTCACGTTCGGCCTGAGCTCTTACGATCCGGATCTCACGTTCGCCGAGAACTTCGTGCTCGTCGACCGCGCGCTATACCGCGGCAAGGAAGCCGGAAAGAACCGCTGCACATTCGCGCAGCCCGAAGCGTCAAGCGAGCAGAGATGAAGGCGGTTAGGCACGAGGAGCTCACGGTGCGAGTCGTTCTCAAGCCCAACTGCGGGCTTGAGAACACGCGCGCATCGCTGGTTATGCGCCGCATCGCGCCGCTCTGCGACAATCTCTCCTGCCATCCGCGCTCCGTTAAAAGCGACCGGTCCACCATTGCTTTCCTGCGAGACCATGGGCTGTACCTGCGCTTCAGCTCGCCCACTCCGGAACAGGCGCTGCTGACCATAAAAAGCTCGTTCTTCGTGGACCACTGCACCCTTGTCGAAGACCAAACCTCCCTACCCGCTTACGACAAGGAGGACCTGGAAGCCGACGGAATAGGGGATTCCGCGTTCGCGCCGCCTTCCACCTTTGTCGACGAAAGCGAGCTGGACGGAGGCGGCAGCGATCTCACGAACCTGCTCGCGAAGTTCGAGGAAGTGCAGCGCAAGCTGCACGGACACGCTGAGAACCAGCCGCAAGACCGCGAGCTGAGCAGCATTGTCTTCTCGCATGCCCAGGTGGTGGACGAACTGCGAACAGCCGTCGCGCGTTCCCGTATCGAGCCCTTCGACCGCATGGCCACGTCGCTCAAAACCCTCGTCGCCGACTACAGCCGACGTTTCGGCGTGCTTGTCGACCTCTATATCATAGACGACCATATAGCGCTCGACCGATCGGTATTGGCCTCGATGAAGGAGATTATCAAGCGCGTCATACGGTCGTGCCTCCGTGACGGCATCGAACAGCCCGAGCACCGCATGGCGGCAGGCAAGCCCCCGCGCGCATTGCTGCGCCTGCGTTTGGAAAGCGATGGCTCGGAAGTGGTTTGCCGGATCGAACACGACGGAAGGCCGTTCGACTCTCGTATCGTCGGCGAGCAGGCTTTGGAGCGTGGGCTGCTGACGCGACCGCTCGAAACCTACACCGAGGAGGAGATAGGCGCCCTTCTGTTGCTCCCCGGCTTCGTCTCAGCTGTCGAAAACCCTGTTTCGAGTACGTTTTCCCAGTTCAACGAAATTGGATCTGCCCTGCAGCACATAGGCGGCCGCGGCGAGGTGCGCAACACCGACCACGGCACGCTGGAGATAGCGCTTCATTTCCCCGTGCCGTTCACCATCATGGAGGCGGCCATTCTGCGCACAGGGTCGATGCGCTTCGCCTTGCCCGCCCAGCAGATCGGGTACTTCGAAGCATATCGCGCCGAGCGGATCGGGAGGGACGAGGACGGGCGGGAGGCTCGGACTGAAAACCGTGCGCGAGCAAGCTCTGCGTTCTATACAGGCGAAGACGGCAGGCGCGCGAAATTGCTGAACGGGCACGATTCGGGTTCGCCGTTGGAGGCGGAAAGTCCCACATTAGCCCTGTTCCTAGAAGCACTGGGAGAGCTGCGCTGTCTTGCCGTGGACGCCGTGGACGGCTATGAGCGCATCTCCGTAAGCAAGCTGCCCCCGCTGCTCGACCACGGCACCCTGCGCAGGGCGGGCTGCTTCGGCTACTCGCGCCTCAAAGACGGCGCACCCTGCGCCGTGATAAGCATTCGCCACCTTTTGAACGCGGTTTTTAAGGAGGAGGGCTCCTGTGCGCGATCGTGAGCAGCGCCTGCGATGGATAGAGAAGCTCATCAGCGAGAACGAGCAGGATCTCCGACGTTCGAACGCGCTCGTCATTCCCACGGAGAGCGGCAACATGGCCATCGCGTTCACCTCAATCGAAGAGGTGGCACCGGCCAGCGAGATGAGGTCCCTGGCCTTCCTTCCCCACGAGTTCAGCGGCGTGCTCCCGCGCGGCTACGAGCTTGTGCCGGTGCTCGACACCATGGACGCCGCCGACGAGGAATCGTCCCACATCGTGATCGTGCGGAGCGGCGACAACCTGCTCGGGCTGAGGTTCGTCGGCACGCCGTACGTGGTGGACCTGGACGAGACGAAGCACGCGCCGCTGAAGACGCGCTTCCCGCAGGGCTTCGATGCCGAGACTTTGCCGGTGCTCGACATTGACGCCATCGTGGGCACGCTGCTCGCCGCCCGCTGACGGCGGCGTTGCGACGGCTGCCGACCGCTCCTAACGGCCGCCCCGTCCACGACCTCGACGAACGCCGCAGGGAAGTCGCACGGCCGGCCCTTTTCAAGTCGGTACCCATCGTGCCCCTAAGTAATACTGTTTTGTTAACGTTTTGCGAAACGGCCATAGAACCGTTGCCGGTACCAGAGCGCAGCCGGACGCCGGCGCGCACTTGGCCCATCGGGCACCGCGGCGTTTCTGGCGCCATCGAGCGCTGCAGTCAAAAATGGGGCTTGCTGCGCCCGCAGCCGCGCAGAGGCGCATGCGGAAGGTTCGCTTTCCTATTGGTGGCAGGTGTGGCACTGGTAGTCGTTCGTATGGTGGCAGCTGATGCAGAACTCGGGCGCCGTCTTCTGCACGGGCTCGCCGGAGTGCAGCGCGTGGCAGTCGGCGCACGTCTGGCCGGCATGGCCCTCGCCTACAGGGCGGGCGTGAGGGTTCACGACGGTGCCCTTGGCGTCGGTCAGCACGGCCGAGTCGGCCGTCTTGGCCGCCAGTTCCTCGTAGCTGCCGTGGCAGGCGAAGCATGCCTGCTCGTCGATGGCGGTGTCGCGCAACCTCGTGGCGCGCTCCTTCGCGCGGTCGGGCGTGGCGCCCTCGTGGGCCTTCTCCAGGCCGGCCTCGTCGGCATGGCACACGGAGCAGGTGCTCCCTCCGGCGGCGGACAGGGCCCCGTAGCACGGCATGCCCTCCAGCGACCCGTCCTCCGTCGCATGGCAGGTCGCGCAGTTGGCGTCGGCCGACCACGTGAAGTCGACGGTTATGGAGGCATCCTTCGCCAGCGGGCCCTCGTGGGACTTCGGCGCGCAGCCCGCCCCGGCCGCAACGGCCGCCAGCAGGCACACGGCGCACACGGCCGACGCGATGCCGGCCTTCACGTTTCTCATGGGCTTATCTCCCTCGATGGTGAGCCAGCCACGCGGCGGGGAATGGGGAGGGAGGGTATCCCCGCCGGTGGCATGGATCCGGTACGGATGCCCGTCGCCAAGCGGCGCCGGGCGGGCGCTGGCACGGGCCCGCCCGCAGGCCGACCCGCCGCGTCGCGGGGGCTTCAGACTATTTCGCGTCCCAAGCCGTTTCGGCCGCCGCGTTCTCGCCGGCAATACGGCCGCACACGATGCACTCGGTCACGTTGCCGCCGCCCTGGTACACGAACTTGAAGCACGAGGAAATCTCGCCGGCCGTGTACAAGCGCGGGATGGGCTCGTTGTTCCAGTCGATGACGCGCCGGTCGCCGTCGGCCTGCAGGCCGCCCTTCGTGTTCGGGCCGCCCGCCACGAGCGGCATGGCGTAGAACGGCGGTGTGCTGATGGCCTGGAAGCCGGGGTCGACCACCTCGCCGGTGAGCGCGTTCTTCGTGGCGCTCGTGCGGCCGAACTCCTCGTCGATGCCCGTGTCCACCATCTTCTGGTACTGCTCCATGGTGGCGGCGAGCACGGCCGGATCCATGCGGCCCTCGTTCAGCTCGTGCGTGTCGCGAATCTTCTGCGCCAGCTCCTCGATGGAATCCGCCTTGATGAGCCAGCCGTTGTCGATGGCGTTCTGATTGTCCTTATCCCAATCGATGATGCCGAATCCGCAGGTGGAGAGCGTGGTGTTCACCAGCGGGCCCGCCTTGCGCTTCGTCTCGTCGATAATCATGTAGGCCGGGGTGTTCGGGAACTCCAGCGTGACGATGTCCATGTGCACGGCATTCTTGTACGAGAAGTAGCGGCTCGGGTCCTTCGTGATGAGCGTCTCGTCCATGAAGCGCCTGCCCTCGGAGTTCACGACGATGGTGCCGGCTCCGCCCACGGAGTCGGTGATCGAGCCCACGTTCATGGGGCCCACCTGCACGTCCGGGCACGACCAGATCAGGCGCGACGCGGCCTTGCCCACCTTCGCCAGCTGAGCGCCTGCCTCGCAGCCCATGCGGATGCCGTCGCCCGTGTTCGACAGCGTGCCGTAGAACGCCCAACCCGTGATGCCCTGGCCCTCCAAAAACGCGCGGCGCATCTCCTCGTTGTACTCGTAGCCGCCGGTGGTCAGGATAACGCCCTTGCCGGCCTTCACGCGGATGTCCTTGTCGCCCTGCGTGGCCACCACGCCGATGACGGCGCCCTCGTCGTCCATGATCAGGCTCTTGCCCGGCGTCTCGTAGGCGATGGTGATGTTTTCGGCGCGGGCGGCGATGCCGGTCTTCAGGCAGTTGAAGAACGCCAGGCCGGCAGCCGTGTCCTCCTTGGGCAGGTCAAGCGTGGGATAATCCGGCCCGGTGGCCGACTTGCCGTACGTGGAGTTGTAGCTCTTGTAGCCGCTCTCCTTCGCGCCGGGGAAGTCGGGGAACGCCGCGCTGCCACGCTCGATGACCTTGTAGTCGGGGTCGAGGCTCTGCATGAACTCGACGTTCTTCGGCGAGTACTCGGCGAACTTCTCCACGATGTCGTCGACGAACAGGGGCGACTGTTCGCCCTCGGCCTTCGTGTCCAGGTTCTCGCCGCTGAACATGGCCTTGAGGTACTGCTTCAGGGCCTCCTTGTCGCCGTCCGGGTCCGGAGAGTGGTAGATGCCGCCCGACATGACGGTGTTGCACAGGTGCTTGTCCTCGGCGTTCTTCTCCAGCACGAGCACCTTGGCGCCCGCGTCGGCCGCCGCGATGGCTGCGCACGCGCCCGCTCCGCCGTAGCCGACGATGACGACCTCTGCCTCCTGGTCCCACTGCCCCGCGTCGGCCGATGCTCCCCCGCCGCCCGCGCACCCCGCGAGGCCCAAGCCCGCCGTCGCTATGACGGCCCCCGCCGCGGCGACACCGGCCCCCTTGAAGAAGTCCCGACGTGAAACGCCCTTTTCCTGCGCCATGATGCTCCCCTTCCTCCGTTTCGTCTCGAGCATGCGACTCCCCGTGAAGTTGCGCGCCATGCTTCGCAAAAGAAGTCTGCGATTGCAGTATACGAGGGCTGAACTGCATAGATGAAATGCAAGTATCGGATGGGGCCATGCGCTTCGGCCCGCATGCAGGCAAAACCTGCATACCGGTATGCGGAAAACGCAAGCGCACGGGCGGGGCTTCGGCGGCAAGATGGCCGGGCGGCGGCCTTCCCCTCCGGCAAAGCATGTTCGCCGTCGGAATGACCGCTATAAGCGTCAATTCGTGGTAGGATGGAAAGGACGAGTGGAACCCCGTGCCACAGGAGGGGAGCATGGACATCAACGTCTTTCGCGAGTTCGCCGAAGTCGTGCTGCAAGGCAGCTACTCTGCCGCGGCCAAGGCCCTCAACCTGTCACAGCCCACGCTAAGCCGCCACGTGGGTGCGCTGGAGAAGGAGCTGAACGTGAAGCTGGTGGCCGACATCCTGCCCGTGAGGCTGACGCCGGCGGGCGACACGGTGCTCCAAACCGCCCTGCGCATGGACGACCTCTACACCGGCATGCAGGATGAGCTGGCAGAATTGCGCCGTGTGGCGCCCGCGCGCATCCGCATCCACGACACGCCCGCGCTCAGGCCGCTGTCCGCGCGACTCGCGGCCGCAGCGGACGGAACGGTACGCACACATCCGCGCACCATCGTGGAGTACGTGGCACCGCCCGCGGGAAAGACGCCGGGAGAGGCGGTGGCCGAGGACCTTTGCGACGTGGCGTTCGTGCAGTTGGTGAAAGAGGCTCGTCCTTGCGGGGCGGGAAGCGTCAGCGAGGACGGCCGGGTCGCCACGCCGGAAGCAGGCGCCCCGGCCTTCAAGCCCCCTGCCGGCGTGGAAATGGCGGCGATCTCGCGACCGGGGAGCCGGTTGGTGTTCGGCCTGCCGCGAGAGGCGGCGGGACTGCCGGAGGCGGAGCTCGCATCCCTGCGCCACGAGACGTTCCTCCTGTTCGCGCACAAGACCTGCAAGCCGTTGAGGGACACGTTCGCCGCCGCCTGCCGAAGCCGCGGCTTCCGGCCGGCCGTCAAGCTGCTGCCCTGCTCCCGCTACGAGGAGCTCTACCTGATGGGCCACGGCGACGGCATCCACCTATTGTCCGAGGACGACCTTGCATCGGACGACTCCCTCGCGCACCGGCTGGAAGAGCGCATGGCCCTCGTGCCCTCGGCTGCCGCCGACGGGCTGCAGCTGAGCTGGCACGCGCTCTACCGGGACGAAGGCTCCGTTCGCGACCCCGCGCAGGCGCGCGTCGCAGGCCGACGCCCGGATGCCGGCGCGCGGCCCGCCGGTGCCGGCAGCGGCGGAGCCTCGCATGCCACCGCCCTCGCCTGCTTCCTCGAACTGCTGTCGGAACCGGGCGCTTGCCCCGCGTAGTCTCGCGCCCACAGGCTCCCGCCACGCGGCGCCGTTCGATCAGTTATTTCCGGCCACTCTGTCCATGGCCTCCACAAACGCCTCTGGATGATCGTAGTGGATGTCGTGGCCCGACTCGACGACGATCGTCTCGCAGGCGCCGATGAGCTCTTGCACGCGCGCAGCGTCCTCGTCGGAATTGGCTGCCAGCAAAAGGCCGTCCTCGCCGTACTTCGTCTTCGCCTTGAGGTAGACGGCGGGACAAGCGATGCGGGAGAGCAGGTCGGCCTGGTCGACGCCTGCGAACCACGAGCCGTCGTGGAACGTCTCGGCGAACCGCACGTCGAAGTCGTCGTAGAAGTACAGGCCGCGCACCCAGTCGTGCGGCACCCAGGCCAGCGTGAGGTGCGCGTCGGGGTTCGCGGCGCGCTCGGCCGCCGTCCACTCCGCGATCTTGGGCTGCAAGCCGCCGAACAGGCCGAACAGGTAGGAGTGCTGCGCGGCGGCATGGGCAGCATCGTGCCCTGCGGGTCAAAGCCCACGAGCGCATCGAGCGACACGTCGAGCGCCTCGGCCAACGCTCCCGCGTTCGCGAGGTCCGGAACGGAGTCGCCCGCCTCCCACTTTGCCACGGTCTGTCGCGCCACGCCCAAGCGCTCGGCCAGCTGCTCCTGCGTGAGGCCCATCGTCTTGCGCCCGCTCTGAATGTTCGAACCGATCATGTTTTTCCTACTCCTCGCCAAGACACGATACGCCTGATGCCGCCGCCGTTCCACCACCCGATGATGGCAGATTTCGCCATCCCTGTCGCGTTTCGTTGGCAAGACGGCCTAAAAAAGCCGCCGTACCATGGGGATGCGGCGGCGATGTTGGCACAGGCGTTGGCGGCAGAGGCTACAGTAGCTCCTCCACGGCGGGGGCCACGACGTCGGGAATGCTGGCCGTGGGCTCGAAGCGGCGAACGACGTTGCCCGCGCGGTCGACGAGGAACTTCGTGAAGTTCCACTTGATGTCCGGCTTGGCGGCGTAGTCGGGGTCGGCCTTCCCCAGCAGCTCCTCGAGGACCGGGGTGAGCTCGTGGCCCTCGTCGAACCCCTCGAAGCCCTTCTGCCCTTGCAGGTAGGCGAACAGCGGGTCGGCGTCCTGGCCGTTGACCTCGATCTTCGAGAACTGCGGGAACGTCACGCCGAAGCGGGACGTGCAAAAGGCGGCGATCTCCTCGTTCGTGCCCGGCGCCTGGTGGCCGAACTGGTCGCACGGGAAGTCAAGAATGTCGAGGCCGCGCTCGTGCAGGCTGCGGTACAGCTCCTCGAGCTGGGCGTAGGTGGGCGTGAACCCGCATTCCGTGGCGGTGTTCACGATGAGCAGCACGCGCGCCTGGTAGTCGGCGAGCGCGACGTCCTCGCCCTGCTGGTTCTTGACGGTGAAATCGTAGAGAGAGGCCATGGTTCCTTCTTTCAGACGGCGGCTTTTCGTTCGGGCTTCATGCTACCGCAAAATGATACTTTGTTGATAACAATTTACGGAAGGGACACGGAACCGCCGCATGCGGTACGCTCTCACAGGAAGCGCACGTCCGCGGGCTCCTTCAGGGCGGTGCGGTGGTACTTCACGGCGGGGTGACCCACCACGAGCGCCGTGACCACCTTCTGTCCGCGCGCGAGGCCGAGCTCGCGGCGCAGCGCGGGCGAGAGCCGGGCCGCCAGGACGAAGAAGCCGCTGTAGAGCACGCCCAGCCCGTGCGCCTGGGCCGCGAGCTCCATGTTGGAGGCCGCGAGCGCGCCGTTCACCTGGTCCTTCGCCACCACCACGATCACGGCCGGCGCGCCTTTGAAGAAGAAATGCTCGTCGACCTCCATGCGGCGCGCCGTAGCGTCCACGAGGCGGGCGAGAGGCAGGATGCGGCGGAACAGGCGCACAGCCAGCTGCTCGCAACGATCGAGGCGCTCGCGCAGCACGATGTAGGAGACGTCCTGGGCGTTCTTGCCCGTGGGCGTGAGGCGGCCGGCCTCCACGATGTCGGCGATCGCCTCGTCGGACACGGGCCCTTCGGCGAAGCGCCTCATGCTGCGACGTGCGCTGATGGCAGCGAGCAGCCGGGCAGGCCCGAGCGTCTCCGCGCCGTCGAGCGGGCGCGGCTCCTCGTCGAAGCCGCTGATGGAAACCGCGCTCGTCGGACAGACGGCCACGCAGTGCGCGCACATGATGCAGGCCTGCGTGAGCGGCGCCACCTTCTTGCCCTCCACGGCGAGGTTGCTCGCCGGGCAGTCGCCGATGCACCGCCCACAGCCGATGCAGCGAGCGGCGTCGATCGTTATCTCGTGGCGGAAGCGCATGGAGGCTCCTTTCTGGATCGGCAGGCTAGCCCGTAGGGCATGGGCTCTGCCCTTGCCGTCGACCGGAAACGTCTTACCTGTTGAACGGCAAGGGCAGACCCTTGCCCTACGAGGCGACCGCGCCCTCTTCCAGGTAGTATCGGCGGCGGCCCTTCGACTTCTCGCCGTACTCGATGGCCTCGGTCGGGCAGCCGCCGATGCAGGCCATGCAGTGCGTGCATTCGCCCTTCCAAGCGGGCCGGCCTGCCTCGAGCGCGATGTTGTTGAGCGGGCAGCGCGCGGCGCACAGGCCGCACGACGTGCACGCGTCCGAGGCGGCGAACGCCTTGTCGTGCACGAGCGCCGGGTAGAACGCGGCGTTCACCGGGCCGCTGCGGAAGCGCGCCTTCATGGTCGGGGGCGTGTCGGGAAACGGCACGCCCGCCTGCACGAGCGCCGCGAGCTGGTCGAGGCGCTCCCCCGCCCGCGCCAACAGCTTGCGGCATTCCTCCTCGTCGGGCACGTCGTAGAGCGCCACGTAGTTCTCCGGCATGACCACCTCGGCCAAGCCGCGGAAGCGCAGGCCAACGTCCCGGCAGAGCCTTCGCGCGTACTTCGCCGCGTTACCCACGGCGCCGCCGCAGGTCAACACGAAGTAGACGTCGCGGTTGCCCTCGAAGCTCACGCGGCGCAGCCACGCGTCCACCACGCGCGGCAGGCGCCACGCGTACGTCGGCGCCACCACCGCTATCGGCCGCTCCGAGCGCAGCGTGGGCGCCTCGCCCGCTTTCAAGGCGTCGTTGATGGACACGACCTCGTCGTCGCCCAAGGCGTCGGCGAGCCGCCGCGCCGCCCACCGGCTGTTGCCCGTGCCGCTGAAGTACAGGATCATGGCGTCTTCCCCTTCTTTTGACCGGTTCTTCGCATGCGGCTCGCTAAGCCCTTTTGTCGCCCGAAAACACGATTTTGAGGCGAAAACCGTGTTTTTCGGGCGACAACGCACATCGGGAAGAACCGTTGCCCTGCTCTACCTGATGTGATACATTTTGTATCATGTTGTGCGATGCCGTCAACTGCTGCGCCGGGACAAAACGGAAGGATGTGTCTCATTGGACAAGCGGAAGCTCGCGAACCGGCAGGTGAAGGACCGGCTG
>OGYI01002221.1_pt1 | contig 15392 bp, 24 predicted proteins | sample 1576521 | NCBI WGS metagenome assembly OGYI01 (sample SAMEA3541484, study PRJEB24748) | human gut metagenome | biome: human gut; feature: human-associated habitat; material: faeces | place: China | collected 2012
CACCCGGTCGATATCATTTCTTGGGCCGGATATATTGATGAATTTCATTTTTACTTATCATTAACTAATTCCTCCAACTCTTGAACTTGCTTTTCTAATTCATCAGTTCTAATACTATTTAAAATAGAATTACATGAGTAAATTATTGCATTAGCCTTTTTAACATCTATTTCATCATTAGCAATCATATTAGTAACCTTAGCCAAAGTCCTTCTTATATCCTTTGGACTGCTTAATCTAAAACTTGTTTTTTTACTTTTAGTACCCATAGGGGAGTATCCCCCTCCTTTCTTTCTTAGTATTTTCAATGCCTTAAGCCTATTTTTCATATACAAAAAGGAGCCTTTTTCGCCCCTTTTATTGCATATTTAAAGCATAAATTTATCGCACTTCTTCCCATGGAATTATTGTTAAGTCATCTTTCAATCTAGTATTAATAAAATCAATAATACCTTGTAAATTCATAGTTAGTAAATTTTTTATAGTGTATGGATTTATATAACTTTGTATATTATTTCTTAGATTATTTAAAGCCTTCTTGTTATACTCTCTATTATCTTTAGGAATTAAAGTATATAGTCCTAACTTGTCTTTATCTGTACCTAATAGATTGCTTATAGTTGCTAGTGCATTATAATCATCTTTATATACTTCAATGATATTCTTAAAATCTTCTTGATTTGTTATTGCTCCTGTTTCTATCATCTTTATTGTATTGGCCAATCCTATTTGATAATTTGAATCTGTTAATTTTCCTGTAGAATTATCTCTCCACTTTTTCTCTAGTGATTCAATTCCACTATTTAATATTTCTAAAGCTCTATTTTGAGCATTTTGTGCAACTTCTGTAAATGGTGTTGCTATTTTTTTTATTTCAATTTCCTTTCCTTCTTGCATTAAATATTGTCTACTTTCTATTTCAGTTACTTTACTCTTAAATAATTCCTGTTGCCTTTTATATCCTTCAATAACATTTAATAATTCACTTTTCTTACTCATTGATCTTCTCTCCTTCATCTTTCATTTTCTTAACTTTATTCTGCCAATACTTCTCTTGATGTGCTTTTACTTTATCTTTATTCTTAGAACGCCACTCTCTAGCGTAAGCATTTCTTAATTTTCTTGCTTCATCATTCATTGCTGCAGCTCCTTTAATACAAAATAAAAAAGACTACAGGAAATATAAAACTTATTGATAGTGCAAACTTGCACTTACCCTTAAGTTAATATATTTCCCGTAGCCTTTATATGCTTTCCACTTAATCAAGTGGGGTACTATCTTTTTATTTATTTTTATCTTTATATTTATGATATCTTAAAAAGGCCCTTATATCAACACTTTAACCGTGGTTACTATATAATTTTATTTAGTAACTACTATATACCCCATTCATCTTTTAATTGATTGACTAACTTCATCATCTCCCCATCATCTTTCACTATATCGGGGTGATATGCCTTTGCTAATGTTTTATATATTTTCTTATACTTATCTTTATCTTCTTCATTGTAGTTACTTTGTTTTTTGTTATGATAACTACTGTATGAATTATTACTATTGTAGTTACCACTGGAATTTTTATAGTAACTATATTCCCTTTGTTTATATGCTTCATATTGCCTTTTTATTAACTCTAGTAATTCTGGCTCTCTTAACTCTCCAAATACATCATAGCACTTATCATAACTATCTTTTCCATACTTCTTTTCAAACTCTTTTTTATCTACATTGTATTTATTAATTATCTCTTGATGTTTTTTATGAGTTTTATATTCTTTGCTCTCCTGGTACTCACTTTTTATTTTATATTCTAATTTATCTAATTTTTTATATATAATATCGCATAGCTCTTCTTCTGTTATACCTATTATTTCAGCTTTATTACTTACATTACAAAAATCATATATTCCAGCTCCATTAGTTGCTATCCAATAATAATCCATGGTGCATATGCTCCATTGTTTCTTTTTAACTTTTCCCTTTTCCCTATAACTCTTATGTATACTTATTTTATATGCTTTCTTTATAGGTCTTTCAAATCTTTCACCAGTAAATCTATATGAATAGAATTTAACCTCTCTTCCAGCCATAATCCACTCATTTTTATATACTTCTAATTCTTTATATTCCCCATGAGAATCACTTTTCTTTAATTTCACCTCTTGTATTACACAATACATCTTATATCACCTTCTTTGTGGTTACTTTAATATTTAATGTGGTAACTACTCTATATCTACATAAACCCTATAATATCTACCCGTTTTACTTGGTTTACTAATTTTATTTATCTTAATTCCTTTAGATAAAACTTCTAATATTTTAATCTTTTCTATTTCATTCTCATATTTAATCTGTATCTTTGCCATATGTACTCTTCTCTCTTCTAACTAAATAATAGCTCCTATATTGTTTATTTCATTTAAAAACTTCAAGTCTTCTAATCCTGCTCTTAATCCTTCTCTGAAGTAGAATCTGCATAACTCTATCCATTCATTTGAAATAGAATCCTCTAACTTTCCAATCAACCTTTGTTGATCTTCTGTTGTGTCTTTTTCTAAAGCTTTATATATTCCCTCTGTTGCTGATCTATTTTGTCTATAATCTAAATTTGTATCTGTAAATTCTTTTTCTAAAGTTTCTTGTATATGTCTAAACTCATTTTTTACTATTCCATCTACTATATTTTTCATTTTTTTATAATCCATTTCCTTATCTCCTTTATTTTACTCTTGATTATTTAGGAGCATATAGGATACACTATAGTTGCTAAATTATTAGGTTATCCTACGGATAGCTCCTTGCTTATAGATATTGGTAGTATCTATAAGCTTTTTTTCTTTTTAAATTTTCTTCTTTTACCTAAAATTATTTTTCCAACTTCTATTTTGGTAGGCTTGTCTGCATTTTTATACTTTTTGCCTATCTCTAAAACTCTATTTTCTAATTCATCATTGTTACTCTTCTCCATTTCATCACCTTTATTTAAACTGTATATCTTTATAATCTATTAGTAATATTCTTCCATCGATATCTTCAACTATTCCTTGAACTCCATTGAATAAAATCCATTGATGGAAAAATCCCTCATATTGTTCACCATGTTCATCTAAAAAATCTATCTCCCTCAAATTATTTCTTTGATTCAATTTGTATACACTCCTTTTTCAACTGTTCTAACATTCTAAAACTATTATTAAATACTTCTACAATCCCCTTCATGACATCTTTTTTTAAGTCTTCCATACCTTTCTCATTTCTATATATATCAATAGCATTTAATAAGGTTTCTGTTTTTGCTTTATTCAATTCTACCTCTAATTGTTCTATCTCCTCTAGTGTCATAATAAATATTACCTCTTTATCTCATGAAGTTACTTATTCTTGAATAATCTCCGTCCCAATTTAAAGCTATTGTTCCTTTTTTCCCATGTCTATTTTTTAATACAGTTAAGTTTATACAATTTGGATTTTTTTCAGCTTTTTTAGAGTTGTAATCTAATTTTCCTTCTTTATTTAAATTTTCTCTTATTTGTGGATTATCTAATTTTATATTTCTATACAATGCAATTACTTGATCGCTATCTTGCTCTATTCTCGCACTATCTTGTATATCATTAACTTCCAATTTCTCGTAATACTCTAAATTTGAATTACCATCTGATTTTCTATTTGCTTGTGCTAATAACACTACACATACTTTTTCTTTTAATGCAAACTCTTTTAAAATACTTGTAACTTGTCCTATTTTTTCAGTTAATGTAATTCCACTTATACCAGTTACATACTTGTTTACATAATCAACAAATAGTACATCTAAGCCATTTTTTAACTTGTACAATCTAACTTCATTTAAAAACTTATTTATATCAGTTTCATTGGTTATATAAAATCTATTTTCCATTAACTTAACCATTAAACTATTTACCTTATCTTTTTCTTCTCTAGTCAATGTATTTTCCGTAAATTTAGAATGCTTTATATTTAACTTACTAGAAGATATTTTGTCTAAGACTTCCTTTACAGACATTTCTCCACTTCCATAAACAACTCTATTACCTTGTATAACCATATTTGAAGCAGTTTGTATCGCAAATGTACTTTTACCTACTCCACTTCTTGCAAACACTGTTATAAGTCTTCCCCTTTGAAATTTACCTACTATTTCATCTAAACTATAAAAATTACTTTTGAATCCTTGTGATTTATTATAGTTTTCTATTTCAATCAAATAATTGTTATATATCGATTCAGTATCAAGATCTTTAGGCATTTCACATTTATATACATTTTCTAATGTTTTTTTCGTAATATCTATCATTTCGTCAACTGTATTAGAGTTTATCACTCTTGTATATGATTCTTTTATCATTCTTTTTCTATATTCATCTACAAGAAATTTAATTTTTTGAGGATATGCTCTATTATTAACAGTACTACTTACTATTTCAGCTATATAGCTTGTTCCTCCCATTTGAGCTGTATTTTTATCAGCATATACCAATATATCTGTTACACTTACTTCCATCCCTTTTTCAAACATTCCACTTACCAATTTAAATATTTCTTTATGCTCTGGAACCACAAACATCCTTTCTTTAACATTCTCTTTTAAGTGATGATATAAAGAGTTATCTATTATAGGGCCACCTAAAACCTCTTGCTCTAATGTTATTAATTCTTGTCTTACCATTTCTTACACCTCATTTTTTTAAATAATATATCTTTCATCATCAAAATCTATGCTTGTATCATTATTTGATTTATTCTTTGATTTCCAGGATAAATAATTCAAATACTTACTACCCTCATTTAAAAACATACCTATTTGTCTTATTCCATCTTTATCATTTCTAACTAAAAATTCATTTAACCCCCATTGATAATTACACCATTGATACGCTGAATCATTATACATAACGCTATAATTATTAATAGCTTCTAATATTTCATTTTCAGAATAATCCTTTATTGCTTTATCTATAGCCTGTTTCATTTCTTTAGTTAGGTTTCTATGCTTTTTAATATTTTTATTAATCCAAAAATCAAAAATACTATTATATATATTTTCTTTTATTTTACTTTTCTTTTTAGATGTGCCCTTTACTGTGCCCTCTTGTGTGCCATTACTGTGCCCTTTATCCTCTTCTAAAGTGCTTATTTTCTCACTTTTACTGTGCCCTAACTGTGCTTTTACTGTGCCTTTTACTGTGCCCTCTTCAACTTGTACTAAATACTCATAAATTGACCCTTGTTTTGGATTTTTAGAACTCGCTACAAGCCTTATTATATCTAGCTTTGTAAACTGCTTTATTAATCTCCTAGCAATCTTTTCAGTAATTTCTATATCTTTAGCAACAACTCTAACACTCATAAAAAACTGTCCTTTGGGTAATGGATTATTATGATTTAACCTTTGTCCAAATTCTTTTTTAGTAATCCATATACCAAACTTAAACTCTACACTGTTTATGTCATATTCAAGTATTCTTGAATCTATTTTATGATAAGGAGTATTCAAGTTTATCACCTACTTAAACACCTTATTAAATAGCCTTAACCCTTCCCATGAAGGCTCTTTGTCCATACTCTTACAATTTGCTATATATAAACTTAATATCTTAACACTCATACCTTTACTACCTTTCTACAATAAATTTTCTCCTATATGTTCTTCTAAAAAATCATCTAATTTTGATAGTACAAATCGAATATCTCTACCAAATCTTAATACTGGTGCTCCTTCTATCCTTGCTAATCTTAAAACCTTTGTATATGAAATCCCCCACGCTTCTGCAAGTTCTCTTGGTGTACAAGTTTTCTCTAAAACTTTTCTTCTATACTCCTGTATTTTTTTATTTTGTTCTTGTAATTTGTCCATACTATCCCCTCCATAATTTAATAGTTACCTTTTCCAATACATCTACTTAGAACCACTGTAGTATGATTTTATAGTGGAGCTTAGCCATTTTATAAACCACAATTTTGTGGGCTATTCTTCACTTAAAAATAATTCTTCAAATGTAGAATCTAATGCAGTTGCTATTCTTTTTAATAATCCAAAGCTAACACCATCTATATCACCTTTTTCTATTTTTACAATTGTTACATTTGATGTACCAACTATCTTAGCAAAAGCCTTTTGACTTAATCCTTTTTTTATTCTTGCTAATTTTGCATTCATAAATATCACCTCTTTTTTAACTCTCAGTTAAGTTATGAGTTAATTATATTTAACCAATAGTTAAAAGTCAATAGTTTTTTAAATTTTATTTTTAACTTAGGGTTAAATTGTGTATAATATACTTAGAGGTGATCGAATGAATGATTTGGGAATAAAGATTAAAAATATTAGAGAAGAAAAGAAAATTACAAAAAGTGAATTAGCTAGATTAATAGATGTTTCGCCAGCATATATAACTATGTTAGAAAACGGAAAAAAACAAAATCCTTCAAGAGCTATATTGGATAAAATCGCTGAAGCTCTTGGAGTTGCCATTTATGAATTGCTACCAGTAAGTGAGGACTTTCAAGAAGCACTTGCTGCTGCACTTGAATTCTATAACCCTAATAATAAATTCCAGGAAATTAGAAGCAAATTTGCAGAAAGTAAAGAATTTTGTTTATTTGATATTGAATGTAAATTTAATTCTGTAATACTTGAAATTTTAGCATCAGCTAATGAAAGTACTACACTTGGTTACAAATTAAGTGATTTTTCAGCTGAAGAAGTTGACGAAATAATCAATTTTGTATTTAATTCTTATAAATTAAAAATTAATGAGATATTAGAAAGACATAAAAAAGATGCTTTATTATTAAATGAAGGTATTAAGCTTGCAAACTCTAAATTAAGCAAAAAAGATTTATCATATATAGAAACTCTATCACCAGAGGATCAATCTATACTTTTAGAAGATTCTAAGAAAATAGCTAATAAAGTATTAAAAAAACAAATTAAAGAAAAGTAGTCACTTTTAATTTTTACTTAGTAACTACTTAACTTAAATCGCTCAACAATAACTTACCTTTGAGTAAATCGTGATTCGCTATTTGTAAAAATAAAATTATTCCCAAGTTGTTGGGAAAAGAAAATAATTTCTCCACTGTGGAGAAAACCACTTTATATTTAAAGTTCGAGGTTACTTTTAGTTACCTAAAATCCAATTTTAATTTAAACTGAGCCGGTGTTTTGCCGGGTCATATTTTAATATAATATTAGCTTATATAAGCATTTTAAATTTTGAAGTATAAATTATATTGATAAATAGAAAGAGGTATTCAGAATGGCAAAGAGGACTAATGGAGAAGGTTCTGCTAAGTGGATAGTTAAAAATGGTGTAAAGTATTGGCGTATTACTATTACCACTGGCTATGATCCTTTAACCGGAAAACAATTAAGAAAAGATATTTACGGTAAAACTCAAAAAGAAGCTAAAGAAAAATTAAAAGCGTTCCAGGAACGTAATACAGTTCATAGTGATAATTCTACTTTAGGTAATTTCTTTTATGAATGGTTATGGAATATTAAAAAACAAGAGTTAAAGGCTTCTACATTTGATAGAATTGAAGGAATATATAGAAACTACATAAAGCCTACTAAAAACTTAAATAGTGCTAAATTAACTAATATAGATACTTTATATTTGCAAAAAATAACTAATAAATTGCTAGAAAATCATACTATTAATCAAGTTAAGAACTTAAACAAAGTTTTAAGTAATTGCTTTAAATATGCTGTATCAATAAATAAAATTAAATCTAATCCTGTAACTGGTATAGTATATCCTAAAACTCATGAAGTTATTGAAGAGAAAATAAACTATATAACAGAAAAAGAACAACAAGACCTTATAAAGGCTCTACAAGGCGATAAATGTGAAGGAATAATATTACTAGGCTTAATGTGTGGTATGCGACTAGGAGAAGCTATGGCACTACAAGAAAAGGATATAGACTTCGATAATAGATTAATCAATATAAATAAATCAGTAAAATTAGTATGGACCGGTGAATTAACTAAAGATAATAAAAGAATATATGAGAATAGAGTAACTATACCAAAGACTAAAACAAGTATAAGAGAAGTTCCATTTCCTTCTATGCTTGTGCCAATTCTTAAAGGAATTATTAAAAAGAATAAAGAAAATAAATTAAAATATGGTGATGTATATTTTGATAATAAATTAATCTTTTGTAAAGAGCATGGCGAATACATAGATAATAAACAACCTAATAGAAGATTGAAATCAGCATTAAAACGTGCTGATATAGAAGCAGATATAAATTACCATAGCTTAAGACATATATTTATAACTAACTGTATAAGCAATGATATTAATATTAAAACTGTAATGGATTGGGTTGGTCATGCTGATATAAATGTTACTATGAAAATATATGCTGAAATTAATAAAGAAAAAAATCTTAAAGAATATGAAAAAATCAATAGTATGTTTAAATAGACTATCACTATATAGTCTATTTTATTTTCCCACTAAATCTAAAAAAGTTTCCCACTATTTTTCCCACTATCTTTCCCACTTCTTCGGTAAAAAATATTAAAAACCATCTAGTGATTAACCCCTCTAAAGCGTTGATAATAGTACATTTTAAGTATTAATAAAAATTACTAAAAAAATACCTTTACGATTCCCACTGCCGGCACCAATTTTATATATCTAACATTAATAAAAGCATTGATATTACTTAAATTTAGTAAAATCAATGCTTTTATTTTTTATTTAACTTACCAATTACAATTTTAATACTTTATTTAATACAAATCATCAGCTGCAAATTTAATTCCAGACTTCTTTCTAGCTACAGTTTGAACCTCACTTACAATTAAACTATGATCTAATAATTGAAAACATCTATTTAAATCATTACTACTTATCATTTTTTCAAATTCTATAAATTCATAAATCATTCTATTCCTATAATTATTTTCATTTATAATCTTACTTTCTTCATTATTCAGTAACAATTCAAATCTTTCACATTTATTTGTTGGATTATCTTGATATATACATCCCTTATCTCCTTGAATATTATTATAAATTGGTGCCTTACATTCCTTAGAGCCAATACAAACACATTTAAATTTATCATAATCTAAAACTAATATTCCTGATGTATCTATCCCTCTTTCTATATTAGGATAATACTCAACATTTTTAGGCCTTCCAAATAATCCAACTATATAATGGATATTATATATATTTAAATCCATCAATGCTCCTCCAGAAAACTTAGGATCAAATACAGGCAATACTTTTCCTTTTTTAAAATCATCATATCGACTTGAATATTGAGAGTAATTGCATTCAACTATTTTTATTTCACCTAATTTGGAAATTAATTTTTTTATTTTTAAATAATTAGGCAAATATAATGTTGTAATTGCTTCAAAAATAAACACTCCTCTTTTTCTTGCTAAATCACTTAATATTTTAGCTTCTTTATAATTTGATGTTATTGGTTTTTCAACTATAACATTTTTATTAGCTTCTAAAGCTTTCTTTGAAAATTCAAAATGAAGATTATTAGGTAAACCTATATATACAGTATCTATATCACTTTTAAGCAATTCTTCATAATTATAAAATATATTTTTAATATTATTTTGTTTTTTTATCTTATTTAATTTTTCATAACTTTTTTTCCTGCCATAAATCCCATTAATTTTAATATTATTTAAATACGGAACTATGCTTAAAAACTCATTTACAATCATACCAGACCCAATAACTGCTAATTTCATAACTCTCATTTATTCTCCTATAAATTAAAATAATTTAGATTAATTAATATTACAATACAAATAACTTATTCTTTATCTTAATTAATAATACCTTTTTAATTAGTTTATTTCCTGAAAAAAAATAACTTCATCTTTATTGCTAATAGATTCTATAAAATTCCTAGGACATACATCTCTTGATATCTTAAGTCCAATTAAAATACCTATTATCTCATTAGATGTTACATTATTATTACTTATTTCTATATCACGTATTTTTATATTTTTACTTTGTATTTCTTTTAATAAATTAGAAACTGCCTTTGTTGAGTTAACAAGAATATATAAAGTTATATTTCGAGACTTTCTATTAATTTTCCTATCAAGATTAGCAAGTGCTACAGTAACTGCTGCAATTACTAAACAGCCAATAATTGCTCCTGAATAAAATCCAGCACCTATTGCTAATCCCATACATGCACATGCCCAAAGCCCTGCTGCAGTTGTTAATCCCCTTACTTTGTTTTTACCTGTTACTATAATAGTTCCAGCACCTAAAAAACCAATTCCACTTATAACTTGAGCTCCTAGTCTTGATAAATCTGTTTCCCCATTATATATCTTATGTAAATATATATTAGTTATCATTGCAAGTGTTGCTCCAACAGACACAAGTATATGTGTTCTAAGACCTGCAGGCCTTTTTTCTCGTTCTCTTCCATATCCAATTATTCCTCCAAAAATAACTGCCATTAAAACTCTTAAAAAAATTGAAATAAAATTTAAATCCTCTAAGTATATAACTATTTCCTTAACCACATAAAATCCCCTCCCCTAAATATTATTCTAATTAAATATATATATTGCTTAAAATCCCAATTTGAAGTTTATAATCATGAGTGATACTATAATATAAACTAATTTAATTAAAGGAGAAGATTATGTCTTTACTAAATATAAATGATAATATTGCTATTGTTGCTTGTTCTAATGGACAGCCATTATTAAATAAACCTCAAATTGAACTTCTTATTAAAACATTGAAAGATTTAGGGCTAAATCCTATTTTAAGTGAATATATTTATTCAATTAATCTACCCTTTAATGGCTCGTCAAAAGATAAAGGAAAAGCTTTTATGGATTTATATAAAAATCCTAAAATAAAAGCCATATTTGATATTTCTGGCGGTGATTTAGCAAATGAAGTTTTAGATTACTTAGATTATGAATTTATAGCTAAAAATCCTAAGCCTATATTTGGCTATAGTGATTTAACTACTGTTTTAAATAGTGTTTATTCCCAAACTAATAATCCTGTCTATCTTTATCAAATAAGAAATCTTATTTATTCTGATAGTAAAAATCAATTAACTAACTTTAGTAATAGTTTACTTACTGATACAAATGATTTATTTAATTTTTCTTATAAATTTATTCAAGGTGAAAGTTTAAGTGGAATAACTGTAGGTGGTAATATTCGTTGCCTTTTAAAATTAGCTGGAACAAAATATATGCCTGACTTTACAGATAAAATTTTATTTTTAGAAAGCATGGGCGGAGAAGCTGCTCTTATGTCAGCTTTTTTTAATCAATTGAAGCAAATGGGTGTATTTAACAAAGTTCGTGGTATTTTATTAGGTACATTTACTAAAATGCAAGAAAACAACATTTCCCCTAATATTGAAGAATTGTTAGTAAAAATAATAGATAATCCTAATTTACCTATTGCTAAAACTGAAGATATAGGTCATGGTAGTACCTCTAAATGTTTAATAATTGGTAAAAATATTATACTTAATTAAATTTAAAGGAACTGTTGCACTAAATAATTAGTGATTTTACTTATAAAATAAAACTAAGCTATACCTAGTAAATTTTTCTTAACTAGGCATAGCTTAGACTTTTATAAATTATTTATTCTTTATATTTAAATAAAAATTAGTTTCTGTTACTTTAACATATGGTGATACCCACAAACTAGCAATTCCGAATGTTAATGCTACAATTATCCACCATCCAATGAAAGATAATTCTAAACAAAATAAATCCCACTTATAACCTTTCATCATTTCAACACTTTCACTTAAACATTGATTAATGGATTTGCTGTTATCCTCAGCTAAAATATAATAAGCTTGTGAAAACATAAGTGATATAATTATTCCTGGAATTATAAAAAGTATATATCCTATTGCTATAGATAAATAAATTATTATGTTTAATCCTAATGTCTTTAAATAAATATTAAATTGAGAAAATAATGTTTTAAACTTTGGTTCTTGCCCTTTAGTAACTATATCCAATAAAAATTTACAAAGTCCTGTTGAAATAACACCCCCAAGAAATAAAGCTATCAAATTGCATGATATACCTATTTCAGCCATATCAAAATATTCACTAACCTTGTATAATGCGCCTGAGTCAATTAATATAGTTGCAACTAATACTGTTCCAACTGCAACAGCCCAGTACCCCCTTAATTGTTCCCTTGCATTTGCCTTTAATTCCCCTGTACTCATTTCTATTCCCTCCTTCTTTTATTTATATATGATTTTAAAAAAATTTATTCTTTATCATACTCATAAATATAATAATTGCATTCTTTCATACCTATATTTTTATATGTTTTTTTAGCTATTGTATTTTCTTTTTCTACATATAACCTTATTCCACAAATATTATTATCATTATCTGCAATATCTCTTATAAATTTATATAATGCTTTAAATACTCCCATTCCTCTAAATTCCTTATTAACATAAACACTTTGAATCCATAAGAATGTCCCATTTCTCCAATCACTCCATTCAAATGTATACATAATTTGTCCAACTACTTCACCATTAATTTCACATACATGATATATCCCCTTATTTTCATCCTTTATTATTGCTTCTACCCCCCTTGTTAAAATATTCATATCTAATATTTTATTTTCAGTTTCATACGCTAAATTATAATTATATCTTGCTATTACATCTATATCCTTGTTTAATGCTTTTCTTATATTCATCTTATTCTCCTCTTTCATTAATATTATTTTACTAAGTTAACTTTTTCTAATATTATATAATATAATAACTATTAATACAAAAAAACTTATAAGTTATATGTATTTATTCACCATTTAACTTATAAGTTTTTTGTAAATATATTTAATATTTTAAATCTACTTCATTTTTTTAATAGATTTTTTCATAGTATCCACTGCATCTTTAAATTTACTTTTAGCTTCATCTCCTAAATCTTCAATTTCACTCATTACATTACTTATTTCATCTGCAACTTCTTGAGATAATCTTCCTTGTTTAATTTTTTTATTAATTCTTTTAATTTTATTTTCAAGTTTTTCAAATGCCATATAAAGCCCTCCAATGTATAAATAATTCTAAAATTATTTTCTCCATTTTTAAACTTTAAATACATAAATTAATTTGATAACATTTATAAAAATGTACTATATAATTATAAGTTAACTTCATAATAAAATCATTTTTAATATAATTTTTGTAATTCTATTCTATTAGTAATTACTCTTTTATCCATGTAATTATATATTTATAATGCTTTGGAATTTGACTTATGTGTGGATTTACTATTTTAAACTCTCCTTTAATTCCCTTTTCCTTGCAAGTTAAATCAAAATGACACATTGCAATTCCTATATCTATATTTTTTATATTATATAAATTTTTTTCTTCCTCTTTATCATTAGAAATAAAAAAATGAAAATTTTCTCCTTGTTTCACTATTCTCCATGGTTGCTTATTTAATGCTGACGGTGCTAATCTTACATTTTCTAAAACATCCTTAAATTCATCTAAAGTAGTATGTTCTGTTAGTGGACAAGTAAAATCTCTAAAGAAGAATATTTCATTCCATGGTTTTCTATAATTACAATGTGAAACCTTTTTCATTGTCTTTTCTAAAAAACTTTTATTTTCGCTCTCATATCCTATTGGTGATATTATAGGTAAAATTTCTTCCTGATTAACTTCCATAGCTTTAGCAAATTGCCCTTTTTTAAATGTTCCTCCAATCCAACAACTTCCTAATCCTAAGGATGTAACATATAGTATTAATTCCTCCATTTTATACCCTAATTCTATTAAACTTTCATCATCATTATTTATTTTTACTGCTATGAATTTACTTGCTCCCTTTATTACTCCATATGTTCCTAATTTTGCACCATTAATATGTTCATTTGAATCAAGTATCTTAAATATTACACTTTTATTAAATACTCCATTTAATTTTTCAATATATTTATTTAACTTTTCTATTATTTCATTAGAAACTTCATCTGTTTTATATGTTCTAACAGATTTTCTCCTTTTTATTATTTCATTTATAGATTCATTATATATAAATTTATTATTCACATACTTCTCCCCCTTTTAATGCTTCTTATAAAAATTTACATATAAATAATATTAATCTTTATTATTATTTTTATTCATTTATTTTTCATATTATTAAAATTCATTGTTTATTTTTACAATAATATTGATTATTTTTTTAATTTTATATCTTAGTATTATATTAATAGTTTTATTTTTTTACAATAAAGTAATATAATAAAATTAAATAAAAGAAATATTACAAGGAGATAAAATAAATGAATTTAAGCAGAAATGATCACTGCTGGTGCGGCAGTAATAAAAAATATAAAAATTGTCACTTAGCCTTTGACGAAAAAATACATTCATATAAGTTAAAAGGTCATATTGTTCCTCCAAGAAGTATTATAAAAACTCCAGAACAAATAGAAAAAATTAAGGAAAGTGCAGCTATAAATACTGCAGTTTTAGATTTAGTAAGTAATAAAATTAAGGCTGGAATTTCTACTGAAGAAATTAACACTATAGTTCATGATTTTACAATATCTCAAGGTGCTATACCTGCTCCATTAAATTTTCAAGGCTACCCAAAAAGTGTTTGTACTTCTTTAAATGATGAAGTATGCCATGGAATACCTAGTGAAGATGTTATTTTAGAAGATGGTGATATAATAAATGTAGATGTTTCTACTATATATAATGGCTATTTTTCTGACGCTTCTAGAATGTTTAAAATTGGAACAGTTCATCCTGATTTAGAAAAACTAGTTAGAGTTGCAAAGGAATGCTTAGATAAAGGTTTAGAATCAGCAAAGCCTTGGGGCTTCCTAGGAGATATTGCTGAAGCTGTTCAAACTCATGCTGAATCAAATGGATATTCTGTAGTTAGAGAATTCGGCGGTCATGGTATAGGTTTAGAATTCCATGAAACACCATTTGTTTCACATGTAGGTAAAAAAAATACTGGAATGTTATTAGTTCCTGGAATGGTATTTACTATTGAACCTATGATAAATATGGGTAAACCAGATATCTTCATAGATTCTGATGATGGTTGGACTACTTTAACTGAAGATGGATATCCTTCAGCACAATGGGAATATACAGTCTTAGTTACAGAAAATGGTGTTGAAATTTTAACACACTAAAAAAGTACACTTTCAAGTGTACTTTTTTTTTATACATTCAATTTAAACTCCATATACATTCTTTTATTATTATAATATTTTTACATTAAATATTTTAATAATTTATCATTTATAACCTTTCTATTTTAATTTATTTTATTATTTTATTAAAACTT
>OGYI01002223.1_pt1 | contig 15380 bp, 17 predicted proteins | sample 1576521 | NCBI WGS metagenome assembly OGYI01 (sample SAMEA3541484, study PRJEB24748) | human gut metagenome | biome: human gut; feature: human-associated habitat; material: faeces | place: China | collected 2012
TGATCACCTCCCTGCATGCAAGTTCCTTTTCCTGCCGGCGTTGCCTTGCATTTTTGGGTTCCCAAAAACCGGGAAGCGCTCTTTTGGCTGTTTCAATCTGTTTTCCTGTCATGTTCAAAAAAGTTCTGTTTTCCAAAATCCGTAATCGGACCCGTCGCCGGGATGAGCACCGAAATAGTGCCCCTCCGGGGAGTGGCTGTCGAGCGTGTCGAACAGCGATTCCAGCAGTCCGGCCGCCTCGTCGCTGTTCCACCATTCAGCATCCTTGTCCTCTTTGGCATGGGCGGGGACGGCATCCATCACCTGCACGTACTCCGGCGTGTCACGGACAACATCCATGAATGCCGGAATCAGGTCCTGCGTGCGCATCGTGCCGTGGGAGATGCTCTCTCCCGGTACGGCATGGATGCGGTTTTGTGTCCTCTCGTCTATGAACATGGCGTTTAGATAAAGGGCAGACGGGTATCTTCCAGCATGGAGGCCAGCGTTTGACACATCTCGTATGAAGCACGGTTGCGGTCGTCAATGCAGCGTGGATCACGCCCTGCCATAGCGGTAATGGAAGCCTTCACCGTCCTGAAAAAGGTTTGTTCCAGTGTCTTGTGGAAATAAGGAAGCGCCTGGGCGAAACGTTCGGGCTTGAAGCCGAAATCGTTCATGGCGTATTCCAATTGCTTGGCCGCCTTGTACTCGCGGCTGTTCTCCAGGCTTTCCGGAATATCGCCGAACTGTGCGGCCCGGAGCTGGCGTTCCAGTTCGATGACCGCCACCGAAAGCAACAGCTTGATGGCTTCCGGGTTGCCGATACCGTGTTTCTGCCCGTCAGCGGTATGGAACTCGATCAGGTTTACACTGCCATTCTCTTGTAATTCTTCGTAGCGCGCGAGGGTTTCGCTGAGCGCTTTTGCTTTCTCTTTATCCATAATTTTATCTGATTTGATTGTTATTGCACACAAGTACGTCCCCGACGATGAAGTCTTTCGACGCCGGGTGATGAGCACGGAATATCCTGCTCGCTTCAAGATTGAGGGACAGGGGGATAAGTTTGCCTTCCTCGTTGACGACCATTGTCGTGTTCCCGTCCAGTTCCACCAGTTCGATGTAACCGCCGACAATCGCCTGCATCTCCTTCAGCGTGAAGTCTGAACCGTTGGCAGGCTGCACGGGTTGGCGTGTTCCGTCCGTTTTGATGATTTCTGTCATTGTCGTTCAGGATTATGTTCTTTGCAGAGTTCGATATGATATTTTCTTTCGGCAAGGAGCCGTTTGTATTTTTCCGGGCTTTCCTCCTTACGCACCGTCGTAGGATTCCCACAGGCAAAGTGTTCCACCATCACGCAGCCGCAGGAGTGTGTGATCTTGATGGAAGTACTGAGGTTTTCTATCTTTGCGCCCTCCTTGGGCACGGCATCACTTTCGATGATGCGCAATTTGTCGAGTGTATCCATGATTATTCTCCCTGCTTTTCCCTGTGCCACGCGTGATACCGCTTCACGGTACGCAGCTGGTTAATGATATGGCTGAAAAGCTCGCGTGAATAGATGCGGTAATGGAACACGGCCGAATACTCGCATACATTGCCGTGAAAGTCCACGTGGGAGCGGTCATCCGCGAAGTCGAACAACTCGCCCTGGATTTCCAGCGTGTATTTGTTTTGCTGCAGCCAGTCGAAAAACTCGAAAATGTCCTTCTTTTGGGAGTAGAAAGTGCAGTATTCGTAGCGGTTTCCGCGCAGGTTCCGCAGCAATGCCGCCATCTCGTCCCGTTCCCGGCGGTCGTCAAATTCGGATCCCGTCCGCGTGGCGAGGTTCTTCAAAAAATACATTTTACCCCCATACCTGAAATGGTACGGTATGTAAGTGACCGTTTTTTTGTACCAACTGACATATTTGACAAAGGACGCTTCCTTGACGATGGCGGGACGGCGGTCCGCCTTCTCCATATGTTCCCGTATCTGACGGGAGATTCCCGCATTGGAAAGGCGTATGGAGCGTTCAGCTTGGAAGAACCGCCCCCGCGAGCGGAAGCAGAACGGATACAGGTCGCCGTAATAAGGTTCCCCGACAAAGAACCAGCCGCTTCCCATGCGTGCCGGCGGCAGGCATTCGAAAAGCTCATAGTAGCGTTCTTCCGTGATTTCCTGGAAAGGCCGGCTGAGTGCCAGGGTATAACGTTTCGCAAGCAGGGATATGCGTCCCGGTGACACGGCGACCAAGTGTGGGTTCTTCTCCCTTTCGCGCAGTTCTTCCAGTGTCTCGCCGCCGTAATCGCTGTGCCGGTCATCCGACATTGACGTGAAGCATGCCCCGTCGAAATAGCGTGAATCGATGATGTATCTCATGGGCACTGGATTAAATGGTTATCTTCAACACCTGACCGGCGGCATATTCGGCATTGCGGGTGAGCTGGCGCTGCCATGCCTGGTTGCGTGGCGCCCACTTGAAAGCGTTACGCTTCAAGGTCGTACGCATATCGGTATCGGGTATTTTGTCGAAGAGGATTTGCAGGCGGTCTTCTTCGAAGTTGTAGACCACCTTGCCGCCATCGAACGGAATCTCACGATTTTCACGGCTTGCCCGTTCCTGCTGCTTTTCCCGCACCTTGCGGACGAGTTCGGGATACTTGAAGATTGAATGGCGTGCTGCCGAGGATCTGATTCCGGATGAGGATGTGGTGGTGGCCATCACCAACTTAGGCTACATTAAGCGCATGTCCAGTGATAATTTTATGCATTATTTACGAGGATTGCTATAGAAAAAAATATGTATAAGCAATAAATGACAAGCGACTGATCAAATTTATAAACCAGAAACTAAAAAATATGGACAGAAAACAGAAGCTCTCTCTGTGGGATGAATTTTTCCGGCGGACAGGGCTTTTCTGATATTCATGACCATTAGACAACATGTCATTCCGTAATTACAGAAACATTCCCGTCCAGTGGTATATTAATATTAATTAGGTAAATTGATACTTTTATATTTTATTATCTGGAGGAGAAGAATGAAAAGTAATTACAAAATTTTTACAGCAGTTTTTTTATCGGCAATTATGACAGCAGCAGCTCCGTTAACAGTATGCGGGGCGGAAGTTTTTTCGGCGGGAGAATCTTTCAGTGATGGAACAGGGAGTATTCCTGCCATATTGACAGATATGGTTCTGCCGGATGGAGAGATTGGAACAGAATATCAGGTACAGCTTGAAGCTGATACAGATGTGAGCTGGAGTCTGGAGGAGGGAAGCGAGCTTCCGGCGGGACTTACGTTGTCTTCCGGGGGAGTGATCAGCGGAACACCGCAGAAGGAAGGGAGTTTCAGCTTTACTGTACAGGCGGACAATGGTATTGGAGTTTCTTCACAGGAACTGAGCCTTTATGTTGCACAGCGTGAGCAGGAACCTGTTATAAAGCAGTATGAGCTGACATCAGGTACTGCTTTGATCAATCTGGGAATTCATGCAGAGGGAGAACAGTCACGTAAGCGGTTATTTCTTTATAATGCAGGAACAGATTCGCTTCATCTCTCTGATTTTCCGCAGAGCAGATATTTTGATTTTTCCTACGCACCGATTTTCGATACAAATACGGATGAAGAAATGCAGCCCGGAAGTTGTGCGGCTGTGGACATTGATGATAAGAAGAATCTGCCTGCCGGAAATTATGAAGAGACAGTGACATTTGAGACAAAAGAGGGTGCTTCCTGTAAGGTTACTCTGAAAGTAATTGTGGGAGCTTCCTCTGAAAAAGATTATGAGCTGAGTATAGAAACAGGTACAGAAGAAGAATTTACAGAAAGCGATTTCTATGACCCGGAATTTCGTGTGGAGAAGTATGTAGTGGTCAGAAATTCAGGAAAAAAGGAAACCAGAATACGGATAGATACTTCTGGTCTTAAGAATTTTGAAGTGGATGACCAGATGGCAAAGTGGACAGAAGATTATGAGGAACAGGATTCCAAAAAGCTGCTGAAACCGGGAGAAACGCTTTATTTTTATATATTGCCGAAGCAGGAATACGGAATTTATGATGAAACGTTTGCATTTCTCGCAGATGACGGAAGCAGATATCCTCTTCATGTTACAATGAACAGAGAGAAGAATCCGACAGAAAAGAAGCAGCTGGAAATTACTGAAAAGTCTGCCGGGGGTTTTCCGACAATGCAGTGGGGCTATAAGACACTTCCGGAAGCAAAGACATATATTCTGAAAAATGTTACTGATACAGATATGAAGCTGTCTTTTAACCGTAGTAAAGAATGTAGTGTGTTATTATCTGGAAATGCTTATCTGGCACCTGGGGAGAGCACAGAACTGAGACTCTGGCCCAAACTGGGGCTTTCGGTGGGAAAATATAGTTTTCAGGTGACTGTGACTGCGAAAACAGTGGCAGGAGAACACCTGACAACGCAGAATCTGTATAATTCTTTTATTGTAGGAGACCGGACTTATCAGGGACTGGCAGATGCTGTTGCGCCTGTGACCGGAATTACCAATGGTGCAGAAAAAACTGCTGATGCTTTGCATCTGCCGAAGTCGCTGGAAGTCTATGGCGCCGAGGTGAATGGAGAGAAAACAACATTTTCTGCGTCTGTGAAGTGGGATGTGGAGAATTGTGCTTATGATCCGAAAAGCAAGGCAGCTCAAAGTTTTCTGGTCAACGGATCTCTGGAACTGAATGAGGATGAAAATAATGAAGGGCTGGACACTGCCGTACAGATAATGGTACAGGTGGATGCTTATCAGACATTAAACAGACCAGTTATTGATACGCGGTGGACCAGAGTGATCACAAATTATGCAATGCTTTATCTGAGAGATCTTTCCAATGAAGCGGACGGCTATCAGTTTGTGACAGCGAAATCTCAGAAGGATCTGAAAAAGGGGAATTATACTGCGCAGACAAAAATTACAAATTCTGAACTGAATCAATATCCTGAGCTGAAGTATATTCCGGAGGGAACACATAGTCTTTATTGCAGGGCATACAAAGAGAACAGCAGCCATGTTATGGAATATGGGGAATGGTCAGACGGGGTTCCGGTTACGGTAAAGGCAAAGACTCCGGACGCACCTGTGGTTCAGAAGGTGCAGGTGAAGAAAAATGATGTCAGAATAGTACTTAACAGCAAGGGTGAGGAACCGGACGGTTACGATGTTGTTGCTGCCAGAAGTAAGAACGGAAAAGAACCATCGGATTATATAAAGGTAAAGAGTGGGTATTCCGGAAGCAGTAAAGAGCTTATCTTACGGGGCGTACCGGCAGGAACGTGGTATATTGGCGTACATGCTTATAAATATCTGAATGGGAGCAATACCAAAGTGCTCAGTAAATGGGCAGAGGTCAGGAAGGTAACTGTAAAAACAAGCCTTGTAACAGGAAAACCTGCTGTTAAATCAGCTAAGGTTTCCAGACAGGGAACAAAAAGAAACGTGGCGGTGACGTTTACTGTTCCAAAGTCCTGTGATGGAACAGACTGGGTACTGGCAAAGAAAGTTTCCAAATCTGATAATGGCAGCTATACTGGTGTAAGCAGTTATGCTTACACAAAGAAAAATCAGACAAAAACCACGGTGGTCTTTAAAAATGTGAAGCCCGGAGTCTACTACCTTGCAGGACGTGCCTATGTAAAAGGTTATGCAAAAAGTTATACGAAATGGTCGAAAATAAAGAAAATAGTTGTGAAATAAGTACTGCTGCCATTTGTTTCACAGAGATTTCACTTTTAAGAAAAAAGATATTCCCCTTTTACCAAGCGTTTATAAGGCAAAATTATGGGGTAAAGATTTTGGAAAAAAATGGGGTACATTTCATGACAGATAAGGGACATATGAGGCATCGAAGCCTGTGAAGTATGTCATAATGAACAGGAAAAGCACATTATGATAAAGGCATCGACATTTTTAACAAATGTAGAAAGGATAACAAAATGAAGCAGAAAAAGATTGCAATTATTATGGCAGGGATTTTAGCAGCAGCGGCTGCTATGACTGGCTGTGCGGAACAGAATAAAACAGAGACACAGGTTGATTATACGCAGAACTCACAGGAGAAATCCGAACAGACAAAACAAAAAACAGCAGAAAAATCTCAGCCGGATAAAAAACAGGTAAATAAAAGTACATCCATTGGAAAAGAAGATTCAAATCAGACTGCGGATAAGAAGACGAAAATATCTGCTTCATCCAATAATGCAGGCGACGTACAGAATTCAGAGAATGGAACAGACAGTACTGCGGGAACTGATACAGACGATTCCCAGACCACAGGGGTGGACACTTCTGCATCTGAAGATAATGGTTCAACAGGTAATGGTGGTACTCAATCTGATCAGAGGGCAGATCAGGCAATGATATATGACAGTGAGGGAAATGGAAGGCTGATTTCTGAAGCTGATGATGGAAACTGGTATGACAGTGACGGAAATTACTATGGAAGCTGGGAAGATATTGAAGATGCTATGGTAAATGAAAATGGTGTCACAGATCAGGATGGCAATAAATATTACTGGACAGCACCTCACGATGCATCAGAAGAGGTCACAGATCCGTATGACCTGTATTCCTGGGATCCGGGAACCAATTCCTATATACCGTTTCAGGCTGCGGAATCTGACTGTAGTCCTGTAGGCAGAGGAAACGGCTGGTATTATTATGATGAAGACAGCGGCGAATATGTTCCGTGGTAGAATATAAAAATGCGAAAAGAAGCAGTTTTGAGACCATTTTAATGGGTTTCAAAATTGCTTCTTTTTGTTATATACATGAATAGTGAAGGGGTATATCCGACAGAATCAGGGGACAGAATTCTGCCGGATGTTTATCTGGTAAAGATCAGCTGATCAGTTTCAGGAAAGTATTTCTGTCACAGGTTCCGGAAACTGTTAAGCCCTGTGCCTTCTGGAATGCCTTTACAGCAGAGAGAAGTCCTGAGCCAAAGGTACCGGGAATCTCTACACCGTTTGGATCATAAGCACGTAAAAGAAGGAGAATCTCAGCGGCAGTTACCATATACTGTGTTTCACCATTTTTTACATAATGCTGTCCAAGAGCATTGTCTGTGTTTGTTCCCCAGATACCGTCTACATCCAGACCGGCACCATAATCCCTGTTCAGAGCTGTCTGAAGAACTTTAACGCCTGCTTTTTTGGTAGCAGCGTCTCTTTTTCCGGTAATAGAGATTCCTGCATTGGCGAATTTATTGGCATAACCCTGACCTTTGCGGATTTTTGCATTTCCTGCAGTTGGCTGAGGTTCAGGATCAGGATCAGTAGTTGAAGAATCTTCAGTATAACGGAGAACGCAATCCCAGGGGAAATTGTAATAACTCTGAAGTTTGATCTCTTTTCCGCTCTGATCTCCGGGTTTACCACCATGATATCCATTATTTTCATTTTTGCTGGCAGATACCACCTGACCATTACCAATGTGCATTACTGTATGACTTGCGATGTTTAATAATACATCGCCACGTTTCATGCCACTTCCTGTGCTGAGATTAACTTTGGAAGTTACATCCTTAAAGCCGCAGGACAGAAAAACGGATTTCATATTTCCTGTATAAGTGGCTCCTTTTGTTTTTACAGGTACACCAGCCTGCTGCCATGCAGAGATTACCAGTGAAGAACAATCGTAGTCCGGTCCCCATCTGTTATCCTGATCATATCCGTGTGCCGGATCGTTTGCGATTTCAATTGCCCATGTTACTGCTTTTTCTGTTTTTGTCATTTTTTTATCCTCCTGAAATTTGATTATTTATTTGCTCACCGGTGATACATCTTATAAAGAGTGAGAAAAGGGAAAAATGTAAACATGAAACAGAAAAAAATAAAAAGCATTTCCTGATTGTTGCTTCGAGGTCAGAAAAATGCTTTTCGAGGACAAAAACACGAAAATTGTCGAATTGTAATTATATTTAATCCTGATGAGAGGCCTGGTATATTTTCAGTATTTTTACAATGTATTCAGTCTGGCGTTCACCCATTTGATTCATGATTGAAATCGCATCCTGAATAGCCGGGCTTTGAATATCTTTATTATGAGGAAGCAGATCATAAAGAAAATAGTCAAGTCCCACATCAAGAATTTCAGAAAGCTTAAGGAGATTTTCAATAGTAGGCATATACTTATCTGTTTCAATCCGGCTGATCGTACTTACAGATAAACCACTTAATTCTTCCAGGTGTTCCTGGGTAATATTTCTGTTGATCCGAGCTTCTGCAATTCTTTTTCCGATAGTATTGTTTTTCATAAATAAAAATCCTTTCCTTTGATAAAGTTTAACAGACGGAATTAAATATGTATAAGGATATAAATGACAAGCGACTAATCAAATTTGATATGTTTTATGACAGGAGGAATATAGGAATATGGACGAATATACAAAGGATTTGTATACCATGATGTTTTCTTTGCAGACTTTGCAAAATCAGGGAATTACAATCAGAGAAACTGTATATAAAAGTCTGGACAAATTACTGTTATGGAATAAAGAATCTGAAAACAGTAAATATCTCGAATTAGCGTTGCTTCATATGCAGGCTTATGCTAATATGGGATTTGCTTTAGATGAAGAAAATAAGACAATACGTGAGATATTAAAAAAGACAGGAAAGACCAGAGAAGACTTTTTCCCGAAAGGATATCTTCTTGGAAAGAGAATTAAACTGACCAAGTCACAGGTTCGTGGTATGATTGGAAGATGGAGACCTTCCAGAGACAGTCCGATGACAATCGGAGAACTGGTGGATGATATCATCAGAAAGGTAAAAAACCATGAGGAAGGCAGATACATTTATCAGTATCACAGAACTGATGTGACAACCAAAGGGGATATCGAGGTTTATGAGCTGGTCATCAATAAGGATGAAAGTTATTTTTATGATGTGAAGAAATTCAGATTTTATACATTCATGGAGGAATAATTGCTATGATAAGAATAATGATTCTGGATGATGACGAAATGTATCTGAAAAAAGAAAAGGATATCACAGAACAGTATTTTGCAGAGAAAAACGTAGATTGCACGGTAACGATATACCAGAATGTGGAATGGTTTCTGCTGGGATTGAATGAAGAAAAATTCGATATGTATATTCTGGATATCCGGATGCCTGGAGAAAACGGAATAGAGGCAGCGAGGGAAATTCGCAGACTTTATCCGGATCCGGTTATTATATTTATTACAAATTTTGTGGATTATGCAATAGAAGCATATGAGGTAAACACCTATCGTTATATCCCCAAAGAGTGTCTGAAGGAAAAACTTCCGCAGGCTTATGATGCGCTTCTTCCTGGAATTATGGAGAAAGAAGAGCGGTACTATATCATAAATAAAAGAAATGAAGTTGAAAAACTGGCATATTCTGATATTTTCTATATGAAAAAAGAAGGAAAATATGTGATTTTTGTGCACAGGCGTGGGGAAGTAAAGATCAGAGCAAGTCTGTCAACAGTAGAAAAAGAACTGAATTCAAAAGAATTTATTATATCTGACAGAGGATATCTTGCAAACATCCAACATGTGATGAAGATGAAAGGAAGGGATCTTTATATGCGGGACGGTAATATTATTACAGTTGGCAGAGAAAGATTCAAAGGTGTCAGAGAAGCAATTCTGAATTACTGGGGGGTATGAAGAATGCTGAAAGTTTTATTGTATGGACTGGCAACGTTTATGGAGACAGGGATAGGTGTCTGGATATTTAGCCAGACGTTTTCTGAACGAAGAATATTAGAAAAAAAATATTATGTTCTAGAATGGCTGTTGTATTCTTTGATTTTTTTTGGAATTTATAATTTTTCTGTTTCATTATGGCAGATTGATAAAAAAATAGAAAAATATGTCATAAAAGTTATTTGTATATACATAATTGGATTAATTGCAGGAATTATATATGATATTTTTTTTGTAAAGAAAAAGGAGATGGTCTTAAGAAGAATATTATATATCGGCATGATATTTTGGTTAACTGCTCAGTATTGGGCTGGATATCAATCGTTGTTAATGATTATTCTTGGGAGTGGAATAATTGTATTATATGTTTTTTGCTACTTTGATTGCACATTTAAACAGGCATATGTTTGGAATTTTTTCTATGCAGTTAATATAGGATTGATAAAAGAGGCTTATGTTGTATATGCAGGGGTGTTTAACCATAAACAGTGGGATGATTTTTATTCATATCCGAGAGGACATACATATCAGGAAGTTATATTTTGGATTTTAGGCTGTTTATTCATATTTTGGATAATTAAATTTATTTTGTCAGTAAACAGTATAAAAGGAATATTGCGTACACGTCTGAAGGAACTTTTTATTATTGGATTGTTAGAGTATGTTTTATTAATAGTTAGCATCATATACAAATTTGGTACGATTAAAAAGGAAAATTTTGTAATGACCGCATGTTTATTAGCAGTTAGTAATATAGCATTGATTGGTGTATATGTTAAGTTTCAAAAAAAGACCCTAGAAATGAGAAATCAGATTTTAGATATGAGATGCAAATTAATGGAAGAAGAATATGAAGAATTGAGAATGTCATATGACCGGTATCGGTGTTTGGTGCACGATGAAAAACATTTGCTTTTATATATAAAAGAATGCCTGGAAAATGGAGAACTGGATTCATGTATCACTTTTTTGAATCATTACAAGAGAGAAAGCATTAGATATAGTGGAGTAGCGTGGACAGGAATTCCAGAAATAAATTTTATGTTGAATATAAAAGTGCGAAAAATGGAAGAAAAGAATATTTTTTTTAAAGTAGATTCAAAAATAGAAAAAATTCCGATGAAAGACATAGATTTTGTTGTACTCCTAGGAAATCTTTTGGATAATGCAATAGAAGCTGCTGAAAAGTGTGAAGAGGGAAAAGGTAAAATTACGTGTATTTTTCGAAATATTAATGATATGTTTATTTTTAAAGTAAAGAATACAAGCATATATAAACCTTATGAAAAAAACACTAAATTTTATACAAGTAAAAAAGAGAAAGATGAGCACGGATGGGGGATTGAAAGTGTCAAACAAATTGTAAGAAAGTATAATGGTGAAATAGATTTTAAATATGATAAAGATTTTTTTGAAGTAGAAATAATAATTAGCGATAATACATAATGGGAGAGTGACGGTTATGAACGAAATGAATGATAAAATAATAGGAAATGTGGAAAAAGAATTAGATGAAATAGAGATAATAGATACGGAAAGTATAGAAGAGAAATTGTCTTTTATTGTATATGGAACTATAGTGTGTTGCTGAAATTGGATTATTTATGCAGAAAAAATCGAACTATGTTTCTTAAAATATTAATCTTAGATGTACATCGGCAGAAAAATTTTGGAAATCTAAAAGGAAGTACGCCAAAAGAACAATATGATTATTATGAAAAAAAATATCTTAACAATGCAACATATGTAAAATCTTTACTGCAGGAATATCCCGAGTTAAAACGTCTGCTTGAATTGAAAAATAACTCTATCCAGAGAGCAGAATGTGAAATCAGGAAATCTCTTTATGCAGAAAAAGAACAGATACAAAAAATATTCTGTGATGGAAGAAAGTTTTCCGGGACTGTGGGAATTTACATGTCGAAAGGCGATATACACAGAGGAGGACGAAGTGTGGCGAAGGTAGAATTGGATAATGGAACAATTCTGTACTATAAGCCACATAGTCTTGATAAGAATATAAAATATCAGGAACTTTATAACTATTTATGCAGAAAAACAGGAATTTCCTGCAGGACGGTACAATATTTATCTCATGATTCCTATGGATGGGAAGAAAAAATTGAGAATATTCCCTGTAAAAACGAAAGTGAGGTGGAGCATTATTATTTCAGAATGGGCATACATCTGTTTTTGGGATATGCCCTCGGAGCAACAGATCTTCATGGTGAAAATATTATTGCACATGGAGAATATCCTGTGATTATCGATATGGAGACATATCCGGGATATTTAAAACAACAATCAGAGAAAGACGGAAGTAGTGTAGAAGAAAAAATAAACAAAAGTACAGAGATAAAATTGGCAAATTCGGTTATACATACAGGAATGCTTCCTGTTCTCACATGGGGCAGAGGAAACAGAGGAGTTCTTATAAGTGCAATGGGAACAGAGGAAAAGATAAAAACACCGTTTAAACTTCCTGTGGTAAAGGATGATAAAACATCTGATATCCACATAGAATATGAACCTGTGGAAATGCAGATAAAGGAATGCATTGTAAGACTAAATGATCAGGTTATCAATGCGGCAGATTATACGGAATGCATTATCAGAGGATTTTGCAGAGCGTACATGGTGGCAATGGCAGATAAGAAAGTGGAGGTGATGTTGTCCGGCTTTTTTGACGGACGTTCCAGAGTTGTACTGCGGCATACCCAACAGTATGCAATGTATCTTATGGCTTCGTTTCATCCGGATTATATGAAGTCAAGAGAATGCAGGAAAGCTCTTTTGAATGTGATTCACAAAGAGGGGGAATCTTCTTTTATGAAAGAGATTCATGATTATGAAATTGACAGCCTTCTGGAAATGGATATACCCTGCTTTGAGATTGATGCGAACAGCAGATCTGTTTATGATGGAAATGGCGGAGAACATAAAGAATATCTGCCCTGTACTCCTTATGAGTCATGGCGAATGCATATGAAGCAGATGAGTTACTCTGATATGGAATGTCAGTGTGATTATATCAGGCTGTCCATGGAAATGCTGAAGGCATCTGATGGAAAGAAAAAGATGTTTCCGACCAGGATAAAGGGATATGACACAGATAAAGAGCGCAAAATATACAGTCAGATCAGAAAGATAGTTCATCGAATCTGCAGCAGAGCAATTATCCGGGAACAGAGCGCCGGCTGGGCGGGTCTGCAATTCTGGGATAATGGTCACTGGAATCTCAGATCAGGTGGAATATATTTATATGATGGAATATCCGGGATAGTCTTGTTTCTTGCAAAATATCTTCATGATTTTGAAGAAAAGAATGCAAGTGCAGAAGAAATTTATCATCTTGCTGTTTTGAGATTGAAAGCTTATACAGATGAAATACACAAAAAACAGATTTATGATAAAAATCTTCTGACAGGTATTGTAAATGGAGAAAGCTCGGTGGTATATACCTATCTTTATCTGTTTAAACTTACAGGAAAAAGAGTGTGGATGATTTATGCGGAAAAGCATTTCAGCATTATTGAGAGGGTATGGAAAGAAGATTCACAACTGGATTATCTGAGCGGAAATGCCGGAGCTATTGTAGTGGCAGTGATGTTATATAAAGAAACCGGAAATCTGAAATATTATGAAATAGCGGCAGATATGGAAAAAGATTTGTGGAAGAAAGGACAGGAAACCGGAAATGGATACGGATGGAGATTAAAAGGAACAGACGGACCGCTGGCTGGAATGTCTCATGGCAACAGTGGATTTCTGATGGCTTATGCAGCGTTGTATGAATGTAATCATAAAGCGGAATATGCTGATAAAATACAGCTTTTGCTGAGATATGAGGATTCTCTGTACTCAGAGAAAGCCGGAAACTGGAAGGATTTACGAGAGAGTTCAGGGGAAAGCTTCATGAATGCATGGTGCCATGGGGCGCCGGGAATCCTGCTTTCACGAATGAAACTGGAAGAGCTGTTTCCTGAGGATATGCAGATTAAAAAAGACAGGTTAAATGCTGCAGACTCTTTGTTTTATGGAGAACAGGATGAAAAAATTTGTCTGTGTCATGGGATGTCCGGGAATTTACTTATTATGAAGAAGTACCTTCGAAAATATGGTAATAAAAAAATGAAGGAGCAATATGAGGCGTTATGTGACTGCCTTTTATTTCAACTGGATCACCCGGCAAAAATATCTGGGACAGAATATCTGAATCTGGCTTTTATGAATGGCATTTCCGGTACGGGAATGGCATTAATGGAAATTTTATGAAAACTAAGGGAACACCTGCAGACTGTAAATTTATGGTCAGCAGGTGTTTCTTTTATTTGTTTTCGGAAATATATCTGAGAATTAGTTTCTTCTTCATCCGATTGACGTACTGGCGGGACAGCTTCAGTTTCCGGGCAATCTGGGCATCGCTTTTATCCTGATAAAAGTACATGGACAGAATTTTTCTCTGGACACTGTCCGAAGGGTAAGAGTTGATATATGCGGTTACATCATAATAGGTGTCATCAAAACTGTCGGGAGCCTGTAATGAAACAGAACAAGAATCAAAATCATCTTTTTCAGGTTCGGAAAGACAACTGCGGCAAAGGGAACGATATCTGTTTTCGACAGAGGTCTGCATGTATCTGATACATTCACCTTCTGAGGATGAAGAACTTAAATATGGCAATGTCTTTAACAAAGTAAGATACAATTCCTGTGTGGAATCTTCGCGTTCCATGCAGTGAATCCGGGATGCATATCCTTTCACAAGCGGTTCCATACGTTTGAGAATTTCACTGTCTGAATCTGGGATACCATTTTGATAATTTTGGATAAGTTCTGTCAGTGTTTTCATAGGTATCTACCTCCTTTTTAGGGGAAGTAGTAAGAAAACTGCTGATCAGAAACTAAAAAAGAAAAAAATTTGTGAGTTTACAAATGGAAGAGAAAAAACTCTTTATTAAGTGAGGTTGCAAATTTAGATCAGCGATAGGAGAAGAAATACATGGTAAAAAGAGATTTGCAAAATAATTGTAGAGAATAGAAATATGCTTTAAATTAAAACGGTAATAATAAGATTAGAAAAGACTTTTAGTAGACAAAACATAGAAAAAGTTTGCATAATAAAAGAAGATTAAGGAAGGAGGCAGAAACCATGGAAACAACGGTTATGAATGTGGCAGTTTCACAGGGAATCTGGGCTGTGCTTGCGGTTTTTCTTCTGATTTACATTGTGAAATCAAATGAACAGAGGGATACAAAGCAGGAAGAACGAGAGAAAAATTACCAGACGGTGATTGAGAGTTTAACTGAGAAATTTCAGATTCTGAATCAGGTTCAAAGCGATCTGAAAGAGATTAAGGATAATCTTTTTAACAAAAATTAAATAGGGAAAAGAAAAAAGCCTTTTCTGCAGGATATATTTTTCCAGCGGAGAGGGCTTCTGTCATTTTAGGTAAGAAAATAGGTTAATTTGAGAAAAATATGTTTACTAAAATGGTAGATGAATATAAGCATAACATTCGTGTCCATTAGAATACTTTTAATCCCAGATTTACAGATGTTCGTATAGTAAATGGTATATTATGATAATAAAACCTGACTTTTGGGTAGTGTAAAATAGATTAAAAAAAATGGCCGCAATCCAAGTGTTTATGCGAGGGTGTAAAAATTCTTGTGTCTATGGAAAGTAAATCTTTCTGATAAGAAATAG
>OGYI01002229.1_pt1 | contig 15328 bp, 16 predicted proteins | sample 1576521 | NCBI WGS metagenome assembly OGYI01 (sample SAMEA3541484, study PRJEB24748) | human gut metagenome | biome: human gut; feature: human-associated habitat; material: faeces | place: China | collected 2012
GTTCTTTCCCCTATTTCTTCAAAGAAATAGGGCCCCGGCTGGGAAGCCAAGGTTCCCGCCCGTTCCAACGGCGCCGGAAAAAGAACCTCCACCCAAAGCACAGCCTGAGAGCAATCTGAAAGCCCCCGCAAAAACAGCCATCCCCCACAATATCTTGCGTTGCTTTCCTCTCCCAACCCCACCCCCTGCCAGGTGAAAATTAAGGTTGACACAGAGGATTCTTTTCCGCTATAATATCATTCATGTAATCATGGCTTTCTGCCATGGTGCGTGTATGTTTGACAACCGCGGCCGGGGCAATTCGGCCGTTGTGGTTGGCGGGAATTCCCGCTGGAAATCGATACAGGAGGTGTATCAGAATGGTTCGTACCTATCAGCCCAAAAAGCGTCAGCGTTCCAAGGAGCACGGGTTCCGCAAGCGTATGTCCACCGCCAATGGGCGCAAGGTTCTGGCCCGTCGCCGCGCCAGAGGCCGTGCCCGGCTGACCCACTAATGCCAAGGTTAACCGCATAAAGAGTACATACAAGGGGCGGGGAATCAGATTCCACCGCCCCTGCGAAGCATCGGGCGCTGGACGGGCCTTCTCCCGGCCGGCCTTGTCCGATGGCGGGAGGCGGGCCCTCCCCGTTCGCTGTCTGTCCTCAAAGCAAGGAGAATTTCACCGTGAAGTATACCGTTTCCTTAAAGGAAAACAGAGTGTTCCGCCGGCTCTACGCCAAGGGCCGGAGCGCGGTTTCGCCCACCATGGTTCTGTACTGCCGGAAAAACGGCCGGCGGGAAAACCGGTTGGGCCTGACCACGGGAACCAAGCTGGGCCACGCGGTGGTCCGGAACCGAGTGCGCCGCCGGCTGCGGGAAATCTACCGCCTGCAGGAGCACCGGCTCTCCCCCGGCTACGATATTGTCGTCGTGGCCCGGGTTCGGGCGGTTTACAGCCGGTACGCCGAACTGGAACGGGATTTTCTCCGCCTGGCAAAAAAGCTCCAGCTTCTCTCCCCCCAAGGTTCTGATGCGGAGGGAGAGAAGCCATGAAGGCTGTTCTGCTCTGGATGATCCGGTTTTACCGGAAGGTCATCTCCCCTGCCCGTCCCCCCTGCTGCCGTTTCATCCCCACTTGCTCGGCCTATGCTTTGGAGGCCATTGAAAAATACGGCGCCTGGAAGGGGGGCTTTCTTGCCCTGCGCCGGATTCTCCGATGCAATCCCTTTCACCGGCAGAAGAGCATTGAGTATGACCCCGTCCCCTGATCCGGGACAGCCTGTTTCGCCTGCCGGTGACCGCCGGCGGCATCCATCCAACCTGGAGGCGCTGCAATGAGTATTATTTTAACCCCCTTTGCCAAACTGCTTTTGCTGTTCTACGACCTGACCGGCAGCTATGGCGTGTCCCTGATTCTGTTCGGTCTGGTGATCCGTCTGATCCTGTTCCCCATCTTCCTCAAGGGGCGCAAGGGCATGCTCTCCATGAGCGGCCTGGCGGAAAAGCAGAAGGTATTACAGCAAAAGTACGCCCGGGACCGGGTGAAATATAGCCAGGAGCTGCAAAGGCTCTATGAGGAGGAAGGGGTCAAGCCCTCCTCCGGCTGTCTCTGGTCCTTCCTTCCCCTGCCTTTTCTGATGGTGCTGTACGCCATCGTCCGGCAGCCTTTGACCTATCTGCTGAACATGACCCAGGATCAGTTCAACGTGGTCTCCAACCTGCTGTATGGAAACGTGCTGGATTACAGAAACCAGCAGCTCCAAATGGCCCAGGATGTCTTCCTGAACCATGACAAGATTGTCGCGGCGGTGCCGGAGCTGGCCAACATGCCCCAGATTGACTTTACCTTCCTGGGGGTAAACCTGTCTCAGACCCCCCACTTCATGTTCTGGAAGGCCGACGATATCGGCGCCGCCTTCGGCCTCTGGCTGATCCCCGTGATCTCCGCCGCCCTGGGCGTGGTGTCCATGATCGTCACCAACCACATCAACGGAAAGGTCCTGGGCACCCGGAGAACCATGGACCAGTCCACCCGGATGACCATGTTCATTATGCCCCTGTTCTCCCTGTGGATCTGCTTCACCCTGCCCGCCGCCCTGGGTGTGTACTGGATTGCCAACAGCCTGTTTGCCATGCTGCAGGAAGTGCTGAACATCCCCTTCCTCCGCTCCTTCCTGAAAAAGCAGGAAGAGGCCAAGGTCAAGCGTCGGGAAGAGGAGAAAGAGCGCGTCAAACGAGAAAAGCAGGCCCAGGCGGAGGCCAAGAAAAAGGCCGCCGAGGAGATGCGCCGGATTCAGATGGAGCGCAAGCTGAACAAGAGCATCGCCACCGCCAGCCGGGAGGGTATCCGGGCCTACGCCCGGGGCCGGCTGTATGACCCGGAACGCTACCCCACCTTCCCCTACCAGGACCCCAATGATCTGGCCAAGCAGGCCCAGGAGGAGCAGCAGCGCCTGGCGGAGGAACAGAAGACCGCCAAGGCCAAGGGGAAGAAGGGCAAGAAGGACCAGCCCAATCAGCCCACCAAGACAGAAAAACCCGCCCAGGCCGCCCAAGAGGAGAAACCTTCCGCCGCCCCCACGTCCGCGGCCCCGGAGAAACCGGTGCCCCAGCCGGCGCCCGTCCCGGAGGAAGAGGAGGGCTTCGTGGAGGAATCCTTCCTGGAAGAGCCGGAACAGGACAACGACGAGAAATAAGGAGAGACGAGCCTGATGTTGAAATGGATTGAAGCCACAGGCAGATCGGAAGAGGCTGCCATACAGAATGCCCTGGCCCAGCTGGGGCTGGACCGGGACAGTGTTTCCGTGGAGGTCCTGGAGCGGGCGAGGAATGGATTTTTGGGGTTTGGCAGCTCTCCGGCCAAGGTCAAGGTGACCTATGAAGTCTCCCAGGAGGAGGCCCCGGTCTCCCCGGTGGAGGAGATCTTCGCCCCGGCCCCCCAGCCGAAGCCGGCCGCGACCCCGGCCCGTCCGGCGGAGGCCGCCCCCAAGGGACCGGCCAAAGCAGAGGCCCCGGCTTCCCCTGTGCCCGGAGCCAAGCCGGGGGACCTGGAGGAGCGAATCCGCGCCTTTCTCTCCGGCCTGCTGGCCCACATGGGGGTGGAGGCCGCCATCCACGTGTCCCCCAAAGGGGACAATGGGATTCTTGTGACCCTGGAGGGCCCGAAGCTGGGCGCCCTCATCGGCCACCGGGGGGAGACCCTGGACGCCATCCAGCAGCTGACCAACTACGCGGTCAACCGGGGCCGGACCCACCGGGTGCGGATTCACATTGACGCGGAGCACTACCGGGCCAAGCGGGAGGAATCCCTCAAGCGCCTGGCCAATAAAGTTGCCGTCAAAGTGGTCAAATACCGCCGGAATATCACCCTGGAGCCCATGAACGCCTATGAGCGCCATGTGATCCACGAGACCCTCCAGGACTATCCCGACGTCATCACCTATTCCACGGGAACCGAGCCCAACCGCCGCACGGTGGTGGCCTTCTCCCGGGGCAAGCACGCATATTGACCTGAAACGGCGGAGGAGGACTGTGCTCCACCGCCGTTTTGCTTTCAAAAGGGGCCCTCTGGCCCCGCTGTCAAGGAGGGATTGCCATGACATTCCGTGACCGTATCCAGCCCCAGCTGCGGGACTGGTATGACGCCTCAGCCGGCTTTGACTTTGAGCACCTGGAGGAGTTTGTCCCCAAGTGCAACGCCGCAGAACTGGCCAACCTGCGGGAGGACCCCCAGGTGAAGGCTTGGGACCAGATGATTCCCGGTCCCGACGGTGCGCCCCAGGTGAAAATTCGGGTGTACGCCCCCAGCCAGCGGGAGAAAGCCCCCCTGCCCTGCCTGTTCTTCTACCACGGCGGAGGCTTTCTCTTCGGCACGGTCTACCGGCAGGAGGACCTGTGCCAGCGGTATGTAAAGCACGTGGGCTGCGTGGTGGTCTCGGTGGAGTACCGCCTGGCGCCCCAGTGGAAGATGCCCGCCCCCCTGGAGGACTGCTACGCCGCCCTGCTGTGGGTTTGGACCAACCACCAGACCCTGGGGGTGGACCCGGACCGTCTGGCGGTGGCCGGTCTGTCGGCGGGGGGCAACCTGGCCGCCGCCGTGGCGCTGCTGGCCCGGGACCGGAAGGGACCCAGACTCTGCCTGCAGGTTCCCCTTTATGGGGAGCTGGACTGCCGGCTGGAGACCCCCTCCTCCCAGGAGATCACCGACCGGAAGGTCTGGTGCCGGGACAACTGCCGGATCTCCTGGGACAAGGTGCTCAGCCCCGGGCACATGCCCACCCAGTATGAGTCCCCCGCCCTGGCCAAGGACCTTGGGGGCCTGCCGCCCCTGTTCTCCTTCATCGGGCAGCTGGACCCGGGCCGGGACGAGAACCTCACCTATTGGTCCCGGCTGATGGCCGCCGGGGTGCCGGTGGAGTGCCATGTGTTTCCCGGCTGCTATCACTGCTTTGAGCTCAGTGTCCCCGAGGCGGAGGTGAGCAAGCAGGCCTATGAACTGACCTACGCCGCCCTCCGGCGGGCTTTTTCCAAGGGATGAGCCCCCGTCTTTCCCCAAGTTCCCCTGTTTTTGTGGAGAAAAGGAGGTGAGCCTCCCCATGGAGGTCCCAGCCCATCTGCGGATTCGCATGGCAAAGCGCAACTTATCCCACGCCTATCTGGTGGTGGGGGAAAACCGCCGTCCCCTGGCCGAGGCCCTGGCCGCCGCCTGGGTCTGTACCGGGGAGACCCCTCCCTGCGGGCACTGCCCGGGCTGCCGGAAGGCCGGCCTGGGAATTCATCCAGATATTATCCGGGCCGACCCAGAGGGGGAGGGCCTGAAGGCCGAGGAGGTCCGGGCCCTGCGGTCCGATGCCTATATCCGCCCCAATGAGGCCCCCAAAAAGGTCTATCTTTTGGAGCACAGTGAGCTGCTCAATCCCACGGGGCAGAATATTCTGTTGAAGCTCATCGAGGAGGGGCCCGCCTACGCCTGCTTCCTCTTTCTCTCCCCCCAGCCTGGGCTTCTGCTGCCCACCATCCGGTCCCGGTGCGAAACCCTCCGGGCTCCAGGAGAAGAGACCCGGCAGGCCGACCAGGCGGGGGAGACCTTAGCCGACCTGATCCTCACCGGGGCCTCTCCCCGGGACCGCCTGCCCTTCCTCCTCTCCCTGGAGAAGAAGGACCGGGAGGAATTTCCCCTCCTCCTGGAGGCCGCCCTGTCCCGGCTGGCGGCGGAACTGCCCCGGCGGCCCGACCTGCTGCCGGTGCTGGACCGCCTGGTCCCCATTCGGGCGGCCTGTGAGTTTCCCGTCAGCCCCGGCCATTTGAGCGGCTGGATCGCCGCCGCGCTGTAAGCAAAGGAGAAAACTATGGCAGAGATTATCAGCGTTCGCTTTCGCAGCGAGGGCAAACAATATTATTTTGACCCCCAGGGCATGGTCTGCCGCCCTGGGGATGGTCTCATTGTGGAGACCGCCTCAGGTCTGGAGTACGCCCAGTGCGTCCGGGGCAACTTTACTTTGGCCGAGGCCGAGCTGGCCGCGCCCCTGCGCCCCGTGGTCCGGGCGGCCACGGAGGAAGACCTTGCCGTGGTGGAGAAAAACCGGGAGAAGGAGGTCTATGCCTTCCGGGTTTGTCAAGAGAAGATCCTGGAGCATAAACTGGACATGAAGCTGGTGAGCGTGGAGTGCAGCTTTGAGGGGACCAAAATCCTCTTCTTCTTCACCTCCGACGGACGGGTGGACTTCCGGGGCCTGGTGAAGAGCCTGGCCGCGGTCTTCCACACCCGGATTGAGCTGCGGCAGATCGGCATTCGGGATGAGGCCAAGATGCTGGGGGGCCTGGGAATCTGCGGCCGTCCCTTCTGCTGCAACTCCTTTTTGCGGGAGTTCCAGCCGGTCTCCATCAAGATGGCCAAGACCCAAAACCTCTCCCTGAACCCCACCAAGATTTCCGGCACCTGCGGCCGGCTCATGTGCTGCCTGAAGTATGAGCAGGAGGCCTATGAGGACCTGATGAAGGACGCCCCCCGTATGGATTCCTTTGTGGAGACCCCCGACGGGGCGGGCACCATCATCAGCGTCAACACCCTGCGGGAAAAGGTGCGGGTCCGCCTGGACGACGCCCCGGACACCCTGAAGACCTATCACAACAGTGAGATCCGAGTGGTCCGCAGCGGCAAGGGCAAGCGCCCGGAGGGCTATGTGCAGCCCCCCAAGGAGGAGCTGGCCAAGCTGCGGAAGGTCACCGAGTCCCCGGAGGACCAGTACCGCCGGGAGCAGGCCGCCCTGGCCGCGGCCTTGGATGAGTTTCTGGCCGAACACGGGACGCCTACCCAGGCCCAGCCCGACCACGCCCCCAACCGCCGCCGCCGGGGTGACCGGGGCCGGAACGCCGAACGGGCGGAGCGGGCCTTGGAGGCGGAGGTGGAGCGGGAGAAGGAAAAAGCCCGCCACCGGCCCCGCCACCATCGCAATGGCAAGAGCCAGCAGCCCCTTCCCCTGGAGACAGAGCTCCAGGGCCTGGCGGCCGAAGCGGAGGAGGCACTCTATCAGGAGGAGGCCGTCCGCCGCCGCCACCGGAACAGCCGGAGCCGGAACAGGTCCAATCCCCATCCCCACCCGGAAAAGCCCAACCGGACCAAACCTGGGGAGGAGAGAAAGGGCCGTTCTCACTGGCATAAAAAAGGCCACCGAAAGAGTGGTGGAGGAACCCCGCCCGCTGAGGGCTGAGTTCCTTCCAACAAGTGCAGTTTGGAAAGCCATCCGCCCCTTATGCGCGGGTGGCTTCCTGTCTATGGAGGTGTATTCCCTTGCAAACCCAATCTTCCAAAGCAGAATCGCCCCTCTCCCCCCAGCAGGCCAAGGGCCTGGCCATGCGGGTCTCCCTGGTCAGTGTGGCGGTGAATCTCGTCCTCTCCGCGGGAAAACTTCTGGCGGGGGTGTTCGCCCACTCGGGGGCCATGATCTCCGACGCGGTTCACTCGGCTTCGGACGTGTTTTCCACCCTGATCGTTATGATCGGGATTCAGATTTCCAGCAAGCAGGCCGATGCCCAGCACCGCTATGGACATGAGCGGTTTGAGTGCGTGGCCTCGGTGGCCCTGGCCCTGATCCTGCTGGAGACCGGGCTGCTCATCGGCTGGAAGGGGCTGAAAACCATTCTGGCCGGGTCCTATGCCGACCTGGCGGTGCCCGGGATGCTGGCCCTTGTGGCGGCGGCGGTCTCCATTGTGGTCAAGGAGTGGATGTACTGGTATACCCGGGCCGCGGCCAAGAAGATTCACTCCGACGCCCTCATGGCGGACGCCTGGCATCACCGGTCTGACAGCCTCTCCTCCATCGGGGCCCTGGTGGGAATTGTCTGTTCCCTGGCGGGTTTTCCAGTGATGGACAGCGTGGCCAGTGTGGTGATCTGCATTTTCATCGTCAAGGCCGCCGTGGACATCTTCCGGGACGCCGTGGATAAAATGGTGGACCGGTCCTGTGATGAGGAAACCCTGGCGCAGATGACCCAGGTCATTCTGGACCAGCCCGGGGTGCTGGGGCTGGACCTGCTGCAAACCCGCCTGTTCGGGGCGAAAATCTACGTGGACGCGGAGATCGCGGCCCAGGCTGATCTCCCTTTGTCCCAGGCCCACGCCATTGCGGAGTCGGTCCACGAGGCCATTGAGCAGGCCTTTCCCCTGGTGAAGCACTGTATGGTCCATGTAAACCCCAAGCAGGCCGACCCCGCCTCTCCCCCGCCGGCGTGAGCCGGGGAGTGAGATATGCCGGCATTTAACAGAAAATTGGTTTTTGATTTTACAGAGTCCAAGTATGCTAAAAGATAGGAATTCCTGTCTGTGTGTCAGGCAGGTCGGGAGGAAACCATGAAACAAGCAGTCATCGACATCGGCTCCAATTCCATGCGCCTGTCGGTCTATGAGACCACGGAGGCCGGCACTTTCACCATTCTCTTTAAGGATAAGATCATGGCCGGTCTGGCCGGCTATGTGGAGGAAGGGGCGCTCAGCCCCGAGGGGATCACCCGGGCCATCCTGGGTCTGCGGTCCTTCCGGGGCACCTTGCGTGCCCTGAACATCCCCCAGGTGGCGGTGTTTGCCACGGCCTCCCTGCGAAATATCCGAAACACCGCCCAGGCGGTGGCGGAGATCCAGCGGGGCACCGGCTTTGCCATTGAGGTTCTCTCCGGGGAGGAGGAGGCCCGCCTGGGCTACGCCGGGGCCATGGAGGAGCTGGCATTGTCAGAGGGACTGTTTGTGGACATCGGCGGGGCCAGCACGGAGGTGGTCCGCTTTGCCCATGGTCAGCTGGTCTCGGCGGTCAGCTGTCCCGTGGGCTCTCTGAAGCTCTACCGGGACTGGGTGAAAAAGATTCTGCCCAACCAGCAGGCGGTGGAGAGCATGAAAAAGGCCATCCGCCAGGCCACCCGGGGGGTGGTGGAGGGGCCCGTCCGCCAGGGTCTCCCCCTGGTCTGTGTGGGCGGGACCGCCCGGGCGGCCCTGAAGCTGGCCAAACGGGTGTGCCACCTGCCGGAGGACACCAACCGGGTCTCTGTGGGCCAGCTGGAGCAGGTGAGCGCCCTGCTGTGCTCCTCCCATAAGGCGGCGGCGGATTTGATCTTAAAGGTGGAGCCGGAGCGCATCCACACCATGATCCCCGGCCTGCTGATCCTCCGCCACATGGTGGAGGGTTTTGGAGCCGGGGAGATGATCGTCAGCAAATATGGGGTACGGGAGGGCTATCTATGCCAAAAGATCCGCAAAGCGTCGTAACCGATTATACCTATACCCAAAACCGGGAGCTCAGCTGGCTCCGGTTCAACCGCCGGGTCCTGGAAGAGGGGGCGGACGAGACCGTTCCCGCCCTGGAACGGCTGAAATTTATCGCCATTTTCGCCAGCAATCTGGATGAGTTTTTCATGGTCCGGGTGGGCAGCCTGGTGGACATGGCGGCGGTCTCCCCGGAGGAGGTGGACAGCAAGAGCGGCATGCGTCCCCGGGAACAGCTGAAGGCGGTCTATGAGGCCGTTCCCGGCCTCATAGAGATCAAGGGCCAGCTCTATAACCGGGTCAGCGGTCTGTTGGCCCAGGAGGGCATTGTGGACCTGACCTATGACCAGCTGACCCAGGAGGAGCGGGCCCAGGTGAAGGACTACTTTCACTCTGTGGTCCTCCCCATTCTCTCGCCCCAGATCGTGGGCCAGCGCCATCCCACCCCCCATCTGGACAACAAGGCGCTGTATATCACCGCCCTGCTGCGGAGCAAAAGCGGCAAGACCTCCCTGGGCTTTATCCCCCTTCCCACCTCGCTGCCCCCGTTGTTTCTCCTGCCCGGCACCCGGGGCCGCTTTCTCCGCCTGGAGACCATCCTCCGTCAGTGGGCCCCTACCCTCTTTGGAAAATACAAGGTGGAGGAGACCTGCGTCATCAGCGCCACCCGGAACGCGGACCTCACCTTTGACACGGAAAAATTTGAGGACAGTGAGGACGATTTCCGCCTGCTGATGACCAAGCTCCTCAAACGGCGGGCCAACCAGTCCATTGTCCGCCTGGAGCTGGGCCAGCGGCCCTCCCAGGAGATGCTCGCCCTGCTGGAGCGGGTGATCCAAGTGGAGACCCATCAGATTTATTACGACAGCGCTCCCCTGTCCATGGGCTATGTCTATGACCTGGAGAAAGCCCTGTCCCCCGACCTGCGGGCCAGGCTCACCTACCCGGCCTACCATCCCCGGTGGCCGGAGGACTTAAACCGCCAGGAGTCCATGATTGAGCAGATCCGCCGGAAGGACCGGCTGCTCTTCTTTCCCTTTGATTCCATTGACCCCTTCCTGCGCCTGCTGGAAGAGGCGGCGGACCGGCCCGACGTGGCCTCCATCAAGATCACCATTTACCGCCTGGCCTCCACCTCCAAGATTGCCCGGATTCTCTGCCGGGCGGCGGAGAACGGGAAAGAGGTGGTGGCCCTCATGGAGCTTCGGGCTCGGTTTGACGAGGCCAACAACATCGCCTGGTCCAAAATGCTGGAGGAAGCCGGGTGCAAGGTCATCTACGGCATGGAGAACTTTAAGTGTCACAGCAAGCTCTGCCTGATTACCCTCCGGGACAAGAAGGGCACCCACTATATCACCCAGGTGGGGACCGGCAACTACAATGAAAAGACCAGCGCCCTGTACACCGACCTGAGCGTTATGACCGCCTCCCCTGTCATCGGGGACGACGGCGCGGCCTTTTTCCGCAACATGCTCACCGACAACTTGGAGGGGGGATACCACTCCCTGCTGGTGGCCCCCAACGGTCTAAAGTCCCAGCTGTGCGCCATGATCCAGCAGGAGATTGACAAGGGACCCCAGGGCTACCTCTGCATCAAGGCCAATTCCATCACAGAGCGGGAGATCATCGACAAGCTCCGGGAGGCCTCCCAGGCGGGGGTGCAGATTGAGATGATCATCCGGGGCATCTGCTGCATCCGCCCGGGGGTGCTTCTGAAGACGGAGAACATCCAGGTCACCAGCATTGTGGGCCGCTACCTGGAGCACGCCCGGATCTATGTCTTTGGCCGGGGAAACCAGGCCAAATATTTCATTGCCTCCGCAGACCTGATGACCCGCAACCTCCAGCGGCGGGTGGAGATCGCTTGCCCCATCTGGGACAGGGAAATCCAGGAGCAGCTGCGGTATATTTTGGACCTCCAGCTCCAGGACAACGCCAAGGCCTCCTTTCTGCAGCCCAGCGGCGCCTATCTGCGGAAAGAGATCCGGACCGTCCGGGTGGACAGTCAGGAGGAGCTGATGCGGGTCTCCCTCCACCGGCCGGAGCAACCATGCTGTCCAGCAGGTCGCTTTTGCTCTGCGGCATACGGCAGAGTACGCGGTTGATCATGGTCATAGCCTCAGCGCGGGTGATGCGGGCGTCGGGGCGGAATGTGCCATCCGGATAGCCCGAAATCCAGCCGAACGCCGCCGCTCTCTCGATCTCGTTTTCCGCCCAGTGACCGGAAATGTCGGAGAAGCTGCCGCTGTTCTCGACCGGTTTGGTGTTGAAGCGCGCGCAGATCGCCGCAAACTCCGCACGAGTGATCGAGGCATCGGGGGCAAAGCTGTCCGCACGGCGGCCCTTGACGATACCGAGCTTTGCCATCGTGGAAATCGCCTTGTTGTGCCACTGTCCATTCGTTACATCAGCAAATATATTTTCAGTGGTCAAGTTGCCATCACGAACTTCCTCCTTGAGCAGGCGGAAGAAAATCGTTGCAACTTCGGCGCGGCTGATGTTCGCGTTCGGACGGACAGTGCCATCGGAGTAACCGACTACATAGGCGTAGTGGTCATCGCCGTTCAGCATATCCGGCACATTGGTTGCTGTCCAACCGGCATAGACCGTCTTGTTGCCCGTCATTTTCACATTGGTGATCTTGTCGGTCAGCGCTTTGTCGGCGTACCAGCCGGTGAAGGTGTAGCTTTCACGGGTGGGAGCCTTGTCCAGCGTAACGGTCGTGCCGGAGGAATAGCTTTCGTCCTTATAAGAAGTGCCGCCGTTGGACTCATAATGCAGTGTGTACTTAGAGGAGCTGCTGCTTCCGCCGCCGGAAGAACTGCCGCCGGAGGAGGCTGCTTTCTCATACAACAGTGCAAACGGAGAGAAACTGTCTGTCGTGAATTTAATGAACTGCTGACCATCGATCGTAACCTTTTCACAGGTCAAGTTTTCCGGGATGCGAGTTGTCAGCAAATCGTTGACATCAGCGTCACTGTCGCGGTCGATGCCCTTAAAGTGGATGATATGGAACTCAGAGTTTGACTTTGCATCGCTGGGGACCGGCCAGTACAGGTTCATTTTCTGACCAGCACCCATGGTAACGTAGGTATTGCCGTTTGAGGTATCAACCAGATCGAGATAGCGGAACTGATATGAATACTTGCCTTCGGTGTTGGAGGTTCGATTGATGTACGCACTTAAAAGTGCATCATCCAGACTGTGATCGACCATCAGTTTTACATCGTCAGAGGAGGGTACGGTGATACCGCTGTTATTGATATAATACTGCGTGTCTGTCTGTGCAGTGCTGACAAGCATGATATCCTTTTCCTGCGGATTAACGTTTGGAATCGTGTTGTTCTCGATAGCACGATAAGTCGTATCATTGTTGCCGCGGACCTTCAGCGTGCCAGTGCCCAGCTTGATTGGACGGGTGAAGGTCTTGCCATCCGTGGTTGTAAAAGTCGCTTTGTATATCTGTTCATCCAGCAGACCCTGATACACGCTGATCTTGTAGTTGCGGAACTGGTCGGTGAGCAGCGCCTGAAACTTCGATTCAGTCATGACCGAGCCGTCCGCACGGGTGAACTGTACGCGGGGGACGGTCTCCTCGCCGTCGTCGATCTGGCGGAGCTTGTAGATATAGACCCGACGTCCGTTCTCCATAACATGGCTCTTGCTTTCATCGCTGTACAGCTCCAGACTCCAGCTGCGCATTGTACCGTTGTCGTCGTCAGAGGTCAGTCGTAGTTTGTCGCTCAAATCAACCGGTTTTTCATCTGTACCGCCGAGCATTGTGTTAATATCGTCCGGCAGAGTGATATAGAAACCGATCTCCGGCAGATCATTCGCAGCAAACTTGCCATCTTCACCGATCACGCCGTGATAGCCGTCACCGCCGACATAAACCGTCAGGTTCATCGGTGCGATTTTAACGGCATACGCTTCATCCGGCTTCCACTGCGCGTAAACCGTCATGTTGCTGGTCACATCGGTCTTAGCGGTAAAGGCATCGCCTGTACCATCAGCCTTGGTGTTCCAGCCATTGAACAGGTAGCCGCTGCGGGTCGGTTCAGTCGTCGGCAGATCAAAATGATTTGCAGCACCGACAACCTTGTCCTGCACCATGATACGAGGGTCGGCCTCGGTATCGCCGCCGTTCTTATCGAAGATGACGCGGACACCGTTGGCCACCTGCCACATATAGTAGGCATCATCTGAGGTGTCCGCATCATTCAAACGCTTGAGGAAGTAACCCTTTTCCATTGCATCTTCATTGCCGAGCAGAAATACCGCTTGTGCTGGGTCGTCACCGTTCTTTTTTGCAAGAATGTAGTTATCACCGGGAACAGGTATCTGCAAAGTCTGCCAATCATCCGGTTTTACGGTGTTGATGTTTGTAGTTCCGCTTGCGTCTCCCTTAATCAGCAGTGGAATATCGCCAGTGCCATCATAATTATTATTGTCTACTGCTGGTAGGCGAATCTCTGAATTATTGCCGATATAATCATTCTGCAGGTAAGCAGCCGCCATAAGAACCATCATACCGTTATTGGTAACGGCACCTCTCAAATCGCTGGTGCCGTGGTCGATCAATCGACCATTTTCGCCAATCGTGGTTGTGCCTTTGACATAAACGTCATTATAATTTGTACTGCTGCCAGTCTGTTCTTCGACATACTGCTGTTCCCATGTGCCGTTGATAACTGCATTGCCCCAAATCCAAATCTGTTCTTCATCTGTAATGAGGTTACTGTTCTCCTCAACCATTAGGCCCAAAGAGTCATCTATGGCATTACAGGTGATATTGGATTTGTTCGTAACATTAACCTGCTGCACCTCTTGTATAAACGGAATCGTTGCACTGCAAGCATCAACATTTACAGTCGGCGTATCGGAAGAATACTGAGAATTAGTAGTACCCAGTATGCCAACACGGATTTTAGGCTTTCCGGTTATATTGATAGAGGAACCTTTGTTAACCGTCTTCTGAACCGAAGCAATAATCAAAGCAGTATCACAACTGTCAGCATTGATTGTTATGCTGCCAGTTGCTGTACTTGTGCGATATTCTTCGTTCAAGCCTATAAGATTACCGGTAATATCCTTTCCATCGTATTTGGTTTCATAATAGGCATCTTTCAACTCAACACTTTGGGCATTGATAGAGATATTGCCGTTTATTGTTGAATCTTCTGCACCAATCAATGCTTCCAAATGTGAACCATGGATATTCAACGTAACATCTTTGCCTACGGTAGCAGCTTTTGCACCAATAATAGGTGCTGTCACTTTGGGCGGTGCGTTATCCTTATCCCACCCCCAAACATTTTCGTAGGCATCAATCGTTACATTACCCTTAACTTGGAATATATCACTGCTACTTGGCATATAAGTACCAGCACCGATAATCGGCCAGCAACTATAATCTGAACCATAAAGTTGCAGCACTCGATCCGTATTTTCATACTTCTGTGCTCCGGCAATAATATGAACATCACCATCGATGTCAGATTTAGCAGCATATTCGTAATGACCGCTAATTTCGGTAACGTGTCCGGAACGGATATCCAGTGTTACATTGCCTTTGATTTCGCAACCGTCTGTACCTGCAATACTGGGTGCAGATGTAGAGACAGTATCATATACCAGAGTCGCATTACCGCCGACATATACATCCGGACTGTTTTTGCCGTTACCGCTGGTGCCGTCGCCCATCATGCAGGCCGGAGTCAAAATATTACCGCCCTGCATTTGAATGTTGCCCGTGATCTCCAAGTAGGTGTCACCCTCAACGGAGCCTTGATAAGAGCCGCCGATCACATCGTGCAGACCGCTGGCAGAGGATGGATTGATAGAACCGCTTGCCGCAATCACCACATAAGTGCTGTTCACTGTGGTTTTGTAGCCGCCGCCGTAGAGCGTTTCGCTTAAATGGATCTGACCGTTTTCGGTGAAGATCGTCCGATAACCGTTGCAGAACAGTCTGCTGCCGGTCACATTGACATTATCAAAGGTGCAGTCACCGTTCAGAACACCATAAGAAGGAAAGGAGAGCTTCTTCATTTCTCCCTCGTCGCTTTTCACAGTAATATGCTTGCCCTTCGCACCAAAAGATGAAATATATCCGCTTGTAGCGTCGTTGGAAAGCGTTACATCCGCCTTCAGCACAATGGTCGCTTCATCCTCGGTGCTTGCCGCAATGTTTATCAATGCGGTGCTGAGTTCTTCAGCGGTCGACACCTCATATGGGTTTTCAGAAGCCCCGTCTGCCGCAAACGCAGCAGTCGGAAGCATGGTCATGAGCAGACTCAGTGTCAACAGCCATGACAATAATTTCGTTTTCACATTAAATGCTCCTTTACACATAGTAATACCTGCCAAGGCAAGGCCACTAAGGCAATATCCTGACAGGTTTCTGATCTTGCGCGGCAGTTCTTTCGTCCGCCGCATTGATGCTGTGCTGTCCTCCTTCCGTGCAATGGCAGTTACGAGATGTCAAAAGGTGTACTTTTTGGCAGCTCAACTGCTTATATTTTTTCTCTATTATAGCACCGTTGCATAGTAATTACTACTATTAATTGTATATCTTACACAATGCAAACCTCGAC
>OGYI01002241.1_pt1 | contig 15250 bp, 15 predicted proteins | sample 1576521 | NCBI WGS metagenome assembly OGYI01 (sample SAMEA3541484, study PRJEB24748) | human gut metagenome | biome: human gut; feature: human-associated habitat; material: faeces | place: China | collected 2012
CCCATGCAGCTCTCGGCCAGCCTGTAGCCCTTGCCCCTCGCCAGCACATTCGTGACTCCCAGGCTGATGGAAGAATCTCAACTCTACAGCTCACTGAGTCTCTCTCTTAATTTTTTTCGTGCTTCAGCTACACTCATAGTCGGAGCACCATCTATTCTTTCCTGCTCAGCCTGCAATACCTTGGCACGTAACTGAAGTAACTGTTCACGCTTTTCATATGCATCAATGCTCATAAGAACCATATCCCCCTCACCATTCTTGGTGATATAAATAGGTTCGTTGCTCTCTTTAGCTAAGTTCGAAATTGAAGCATAATCATTTCGCAATGCTGCTGATGCTTTGATAATCATTTCCGCTCTCCTTTCATATCTATTCCTTGATATAATTATACTCTATTTTTGATATAAATTCAATTTATATTTATGTCAATAAATTTACCAATTATACATATATTATCTCTGACGCCCTGATGAAAAAATGACATATTAAAGATCTGGGAACCTACACATATACATATATTGTTTCTTGTTAGGAGGGCACAAAATGTTAATCAGAAGTCACTGGCAACCTACACATATACATATATTGTTTCTCAGAGTGATGATTCCGCTTCCCTCTCTGTGCTCTGGCAACCTACACATATACATATATTGTTTCAGCAAAACTGCACAAATGTAGGACTTTCAATACTATAAAACTTCTCTAATTCGGTTTAGAAAAATATTCTTCAGCGAATCAGCACTGATTTTAATTCTCAAAAGTATTTCTTACCTCTAATTTTAATCTATAAAATCAGATATATGGCAAGTTAGGACATGCCCTGTCCTCAAACTATGGTGCGAATTCCCTTAGAGTTTTATGTCCATTATAGATTCGCACCTATGCAATACCAAAACTTCTAATATGTTTTTTACCGTCTTTCATTATCCTATTTATTTCATCATCATGTAACTCTTTAAAACGTACATAAGTCTTTTCGCATAACTTCTGATCAGTTTTTTCCATGTCAATTGCACTATTCATCAGTAAAAATGCTGAATACAAATCCCTTTGAACTTTTTCCCCATTTCCTAACTTAGCCCACCGATCCTTTAATGTCTTTTTCTCGTATGTGCCTGTTATATGATTATACTGGCTCGCTTTGAATTTTTGAGTATCGACTTTATGCAATTCAGTATTTGCAATATGCTTTAATTTCTTATCTAAAATTTCCAAAAACATTGCAGGGGCTCTGTTTCCCAATGATTTTCCAAATCTCCTCTTCTTATTAATTCGACCTCGAAAATCATAAGTTGTTTCTTTAGATCTGCGTTGTAACCCAGAGAAACTCATTGTTTCAACATACACTTCTGTTCCTTGTGATAATACATAATTTGCCAAACAAATATGTTGATATTTTCTGATTGCAGCATTTTTTCTTTCAAGTTCTCGAACTTGCTGTTGTAGCTTTAGATAATTTTTTGAATAATTCCATTTTAACCTTTTACCTCTTTTTATCGTACCATCGGCATTAAAATTATCCATATTACTAATGCGCTTGCTTTTGTCCATTTTCTGTTGCAAACTAGTTTTTTTATCTTGGTTCTTTTTCACTTGATCTGCTAATTCTAACAACTTTACTTCTTGTTCTGAAACGATTGCCACTGTACTTGTGCCGATATCAATTCCGACACGTTTTCCGTATTCAATATATCTAGCTTTCGTTGCTGGATTTCCTTCAAATGTTATCTGCAAATAATACTTATATTTTGTTTTCGACCATTTACGAACAATCCGCAAATACTTAATTTTTTTATTCAGCATTTCTTTTTCATATACCGTTTTAGGCTTTTCTACTTTAATGCTTAATGCAATCTGATTTTTACAACGTCCTCCGTTCCATTCAAAATAGTCATTTCGCAAGTTCATTCCGTTTCCAATTTTCTTGCACGCAATACTATCCAAAGCACCTCTTCTGATAAAATGAACAATTTTTCCACTCCCATAAAGCATTTTTTCAAAAGCTCTCCAAACATCAGATGCTGAACGGTGAGCAACTTGTGCAGCCATATGCTCTACAAAATGTTTTTGCATAGAGGTCATATCATTTATAAAACCAAATTCAGAAAAACCAGCATCTCTTAAAAGCTTACTTCTTTCTGTATATAATTTTTTTCGTTCAGTACCATTCGCATTTTCAATTTTGGTTATCAAATCCTTATATGCTCTTGTTCTTTGGGCATTTTTTAATCGTCGCAATTCAAGCGCAATTAATGAATTTTTAAGATGTTCCATAATCTTAAAACGCTTCTCTATAAGATCAACTTGCCAAGCTTCTGGATTTAATCTTAATGTCAGAACACAACAGTCTTTTTCTGCTTTCGCCATATGGAACACCTCCTTACCTTGTCTACTCTGTAATTATAATACCATATATTAACCTACATATCTACTATATAATATTTCAAAACCTTTACCTTACGAGAGACCAGATAAGCTCCCTTATCTGGTCTCTCAAAATCTTGGTTTCTGCATTTGATACATGTAACAAAAATCACACACCTTTTGATTCAGCCGCTTGCTGCTTTTTCACCATACGATAGAAACTCGCACTGGACATTCCAAGTTTCTTTTGTGCTGCTCTGGCTGTGATTGCTCCAGACTTCCACTCGGCATACACCTCTTCAAAATTATCGGGCACTTTCAGATAAGGACGTCCCAGGTGCTTGCCTTTTTTTTGGGCTGCTTCGATTCCTTCCCTCTGCCGCTTGCGGATCATCAGTCGCTCCTGCTCTGCCATGGAAGCCAGTACTTCTATAAGGATATTCTGTATCATGTCAATAATCCATTCCTGGTTCTCCGGTACCTGCACCATGGAACTTGGGAGGTCTAAGATCATCAGCCTTACCTTATGCGCCTTGAACCAGGCGATCTCATTCTTAATGTCTTCCTTGTTCCTGCTGAGACGGTCCAGGCTCACTATGTATAAAACATCCCCTGGGCGCAGACCAAATATTCCTTTTAAGGCATTATAGCCAGGACGATCTAAGTTTTTCCCAGACTGCCGGTCCATTACAATGTTCTCTGGCTTTACATATTCCTGCAGGGCAAGAACCTGGCGGTCAAGGTTCTGCTCTGTAGAACTGACTCTTGCATAACCGTATTCCATCACATTACCTCGGTAATCTTATCTGTTTTCAACTCATACATAAAAATATGGCTGCTTGCCACTTCATCCTCTGGCGTTGAGTCCTCCGTTACAGCTTCCAGGCACTTTGACAGCATCTCCACATCCTCCGTGTATCTGATGTCGTGTATTGCTACTTCATGGATACTGGTTGGTACAATATAAACAGCTTCTGTGCCATACGCCTCACATATCTTTCTTGCTACCCCTGGATAGAACACAGCCGTCGCACCATTCGTTTTTTTATCCGTGCTTAGAAAACAGCCATATCTTCTCTCATTCTCCGTAGGACTGAATTCTTTTATGGGAATTCCACCATATCTGCCAGTAAGGATAGAGAGCTTCAGCTGCATACCGTCATAAAATCTTGGCGGTGCCATTTTCACGGTATTATCCATAGCCTGCTCCAAAACGTCTTCTTTTGACAGCTCCCACTTATCCAGATAAGTATTGTCTATCAGTGTTGTGTACAGTTTTCCATCATCCTCATTTATCCGCAGATACACCCCCAAAATGATATCCCCAATCTTTCTGTAAATTCCTCGTTCCAGTACTGTCACTTTTTTATTTGTACTGACAATACGAATATATAAGTCTTCCTTCACACGCTCATAATCATCAAGCATTCTGATCTTTTCCAGCCCCTTGATTTCCTTATGTGCCTCTTTTTCCCTTATTATTTCTTCTGCAATCTGCCTTATACTGTAACCGGATTTATAAGCCCGGTACATGCTTGTCGTAGTCGCACCAAATCTTATCGGCTCGTTTCCTTCCTGGATCACCAGACTTTCTTCCAGCATATTGCCATCTGCCGGTTCATAACAGGCATATTCTTTTTCAGTAAGGCGTTCCTCTATCTCTGCTAACATCTGATTTTTAAATTCCATGTAATCCATCTGCAATTCCTCCGTTATTTTTACTCTTTGTAGCTCCGCAGCGGTACTTCTGACTGCCGTACATTTTTTCTTGGGTCTGACATAACCAAATGCTGCGTCATCCCATATCTACAATTTCCAGCTTCTCGATTAGCCGCCCATAATCAGGCGGCTGATTTTGTTCGTTTCAGTCCATTCAGTGCTCTTTTCCTTGATACCTCATCCAGTTCGGAAAGGGACTTAACACCATACCGCTTTAAAATCTGTTCCTCTGGCACCTTCGTCCTTTCCAGCTCCCTGTACAGTTCCTGCCATTCCTCGTTTGCATCTCCATTGTTCTTCTCTGCAGCGTTTAAGTTTCCCCATCTGAAAACCTCCGCTTTCTTCTGATTGATAACCGAAATCCCTGTAATGACCTTATCTGCCGAAATAGTGATTGCACTTACACTGAAACTGTCTTTCACAACCTTCTTCCGGTCTTTCTCTGTAACCACCACTTTACTGGCTGGGATAAAAATGAAGGGAGCCGTATACAGCTCCCTTCCAATTCCCAGATTCACGCATGCTCTTTTGAACGAATCCGAAGCAGCACTTTTCTCCTTTTCAAAATCCCCTGTTGTTCCCACATCCTGCTTGGAAATCCAGGTCTTTTTCTCCGGGTCCCAGATACTCACGGTACAGTACAGGGAATTTCCAATCATCATATGGCTTCTCTGCCAGCCATATATGCCAAAGACTTCATCCAGGATTGCCTGGTCTACCCTTGCATTCTTATATAACAGAAGCGAGATTCCTTTTTCACCGATACTGCCTACCCTGCATTCGATTTCATCTGCATGTAAGCTTCTTATCTTCAATTCCACAGCCATAGTACCAGCCCCCTTTAAGACGCAATGGACAGGGTGCGGTAAGCATTTACACTGGTATACTGGTTATAAATCTCCGGCTTCTCTGCTTTCAGCCTTTTAGAATCCAGTAAATTCTTCTCAATCCGTTTCCAGCGTACAATCTGACCGTTGTCAAATTTTCCCTCTTCATGCTCCCCAAGGGCAGCTTTCAGCTGATTGGAAAGGCCGGTTTTCCGCTTCTCCATAACCTTCAGCTGACCGCTTACATCCTGGTATTCCTCCAGGACTTTCACCAGGGAACGGTCAAGCGGGACACTGTCCTTCACGGATTCCTTATACTTTCTGTCCAGAAACTCTTTCGTAGCCTCAGAATCATCTATCTCCGGGCGGATATCGCACTTTACGTTATACTCCCAGAACTTTTTCTCTGCATAGACCAGGTCAGCAATCATCTCTTCATCACGCAAGATTGTATAATATATAAAATGGTTGCCGCCGATCAGAGCCGCAATGTACGCTTTCTGCATATTGCAGACTGCCAGGTAATGCTGGACCTGCATCATGTACTCTGTAGGAACCTTTCCATTCTTCCATTCATCCTCCCGATACTGACTGACAGTCTTGGCTTCAAAAATACATTTTTCACCACGCTCGTCTGTAACAATCCCGTCCACATCCGCGAACATAAACGGAAACCGGGGATGGAACATCATAAAATGTTTCTGCCGTACCTTCAGACCTGTACGGTTCATAAATTCCTTACGGATAATCCCCTCCATCACATTGCCCCAGTATGTATACTCATTGGAGTTCTCCTGCACCTGTGTTTTGCCAGTCTTGTCTTCCCACAGCTGCTGGATGGAACGCCAGGGATTTTTCCCCATCACTACGGAAGCATCAGAGCCTCCGATACCATTTCTGCGGAGTTCCAGCCACTCTTCCCTTGTTAAATCTTTTGTCGGAATCATAATATTCTTCATTCTGCATTCTCCCCTGTAAAAATATCTATTACTTTCCTGAACTGGTTTACAACTACCAAAACATCAAATACCAGGATACAAATACCTGTTATGATCTCAAAAATCTTCATCCTTGCCTCCTGCCAGACTGAAATTTTTCATCTGCTCCCCCTTATGCTGCCAGCACCATCTGATATGCCCTGTCGATCAGCGGATTTCCGTCTGCGGTTCTGGCAAAGATATTCTCTTTGTAATTTGCAGTCTTTCTTCTTGGGGTAGAATGGGTTGCAAAATCCGATACTGCATTGACAAAACGGTAACCATTATTGCCTACATCTTTCAGATCGGGTGCGTCAAAGTAACGCATTCGCATGTCTTCCCTCAGTCTTTCAATGCCACGCTTCTGCTGTGGGGTAAAATTTTCTTCTACCGGAAGCAGAATCTCGATATAATCCATGACCTGTTTTTCAGACAGCCTGATTCCCCTCAGATTTTCAAACTCTTTTCCAAGAGCAGACATATACTCGTCTGCCAGGAACAGGGTATTCTTCGCTTCCTCGATCTTTCCGCTGATATCTCCTGTGTGGATCATAGACCAGCTCCGCTTTGCCGTGCGCAGGGCAAGGTTAAGCGTATTATTGCATACTACACGGATAGGGGTAAGCGCCGTCTTCACCGCACCGGAACCGTCATGGGTATTGGAAAATACCATGTATGGGCTGATACGCTCGCCGGCAATGATATATTCCCTTGGAAGCCTTGCAAGCAGCCATACCCTTCTTCCCTCCTGCAGGGAGCCTGCTGTTTCGTAGCGCACGCCCTCTGCTAACAGGGCATCTGTAAATGCAAAGGCTTCCTCATTCTGGATGACCTTGTAACGGTCTGTGACCACACCTAATATCTTTCTGTCAGAATCCCTTACATTTGCCTTATAGCCCTGGATCAGCTCGTCATTCTCCGTATAGACAGGTTCCTGGAGGACTTTCCAGTTCAGCCCGGCAATCCGCAGTGCTTCCCTTGATTCCGGTGCTTCTGCCACCAGGGTTCCCAGTCCGTGCCATGGTTTCTCTCTTGTATAAAACATTGTTTCAACTTCTGCAGCCATAATTTCATTCTCCTTTTTCCATTGATTTTTATTCGTTCTTTCTACTGCTTCTTTTTATCAAACATCCTGCTCATGGTTTCATTAAGCTTTTCCTCGTCCTGTTCTTTTATGCTGTAAACTTCTCCCTGGCTGCTGATAATAATATGATCCAGTAACGGAATCCCCAGCATGACACCGCAGGCTTCCAGCCTTGCAGTCAGGTCTATATCTTCCTTACTCGCTTTTGCTCTGCCTCCCGGGTGGTTATGAAAACAGAAAATTCCGTATGCATTCGCCAAAATCGCTGACTTAAATATATCTGCCGGTTCTGCATAGCACACATTCTTACTGCCTTTAGCAACCAGCTCCATTAATACAGGCTCCAGTTCCCCATTCACAGCGCACACATAGAGCAGTTCCTTATCCTGCTTGCCGAAAAAAGAGGCTGCAAAACCTGCAGCCTCCTCCGTTGTTGTAATACCTGTGTTTCCATCTTTCCCCTCGTATAATACGGAGCCTTCCCTTACCAGCTCCGTATGTACACACATGACTCTCTTCTTCATGCCGCCTCCGTTTCTTCCTGCTCCAGGAGCAAGCCAATTTCCTTGATCCCGGTATCCATACTGTTTTCCAGTTCCAGCTGGAAGGAATCTCCTTTTCCCATCCACCTGGCATAAAAGAACTGGATCACATTTGGCAGGACCAGAAGACAGCGCAGAACGTCCGTTTTCATCTCACTGCTCTTTTCCAGTAATGTCTCTGCAATGTTCTCACGACAGTTGATCTGGTATGCCCTCTGGTAAATCTTCTCCGGTTCTAACTGTAATACACGCTTCCTGTACTGCTTGCGTTCCAGCTTGATCTTAGCATTAAACAGCCTTACAATTTCATCCTCTCCCATGTTTCATCACCTCCTGTTTTCGTTTTTCTCAATCTTTCTTTGTGCCGCCGAGAACATTACCGATTGTATCTGCAACCTTACCCAGCAGCTCAAATAACAGCTCCCATGAAAAATCCATTGGCATAGCTCCTTTCTCTGATATATTTGGACATGAAAAAAGCAAAGGAATGTTTCATCCTTTGCTTTCTCATAATTATAATATGTAATTGAAATTCTGAACCTATCAATCCAAGTATTCTAAAACTTTCCACATAAGCCCAATAAATATAGCAGCGTTACCCACCTACAATTTATCTCGGTACACTACTTTTAGCTACTATAATCACAAAAATAGGTCTTGACTTCCAATTGCAACTTCTGGGTATAACTTTACGGCTAAACCAGCTTCTGCATCCCACATGCATTCCAAAAGCATAATAGTTGTTCCATCCTGCTTAAATAAAATTGTTTTGGGCGTTACAATTTGAGCAAGATCGGTAATATGATTAATCTTTCTTGCCCCAATCCATTGCATAGATAATTCCTTAATATTGTCATTCACATACGCAAAAATTGTCTTTTCAATTATATTAATTTCAGCACTTTCATTCTCAGTAAGCTTTTTATAAGCCTCCTGCTGTTCCACTGTAATGGATTTCCCAGAATACGCCTTTGCCGCTATAGTAACTTCCCATTTTTTTCCAAAAGCTGAAATGGTCTGCTTCTTAATCCACCTGTGCTTGTATTGCATAACACCAAACACGGGATCATCACATAAAATTTCCATCCGTCTTTTCTCCTTTCTTTATGCATTCTGCTTTTGGGCTTTTACCTCGGATATACCACCTGAATGGGAAATATTCCCATGAACTTCAGTTGGAACTTTCTGCATAGTCTTGCAATCTTTACATTCATGCCAGGTATATTTATTTTCTTCTCTCCACTTTGCAACTTCTTCTGGTGTACAGCCTCTTTGTTCCGCCATTTTTTCATCTGCCTGGTCAAAATTCGCATCACGTTCTTCTGAGAAATCATCTATCTCAACAGTGCCTTTCGATATCTCTTGAAAATCCGGTGTTCCTTCATGAAATGGAATAGAATTAAAATTATATTTCTCCATAATTTGTTTCCAAGATTTATGATCAGGGTTAGTTCCATGTCTATCCCCTGGCTCAACATCTGGATTTGGCTTCCATTCAGAATTTCCTGGAACGCCACCCCATTCTCCACCATTGCGAGGCAATAGATTCATTCTGTCAATCTTAATTTTTGCATCTATTTTTTCACTTATTTCTGACTTTATTTCATTTTTTCCTTCATCAATAACTATTTCTTTAAAATCAGGAGAAAATGGATTACTCAAAACAACTCCCTCCTTTGCTCAATTGAATGATACCATTTCTCATAATACTGCATTCCATCCGTTTCTACATTGCTATACGTTTTCATTAAACAGTGATCAATACTAATCAGCCAATCATCTGTTATTTCCGATACTTTTTGAGACACAAGAGTATTTAAATATCTGTTAAAACCAATCATATCAATCGACATTCTTCTGGCACTCGCTACAGCTGTTTCTAGTCCTAACACTGTCTGAACTAAGGAAGCCTGTTCTGCAAAACAGCTTTCCTCCCACAAATGAATTTTTCCATTCAATCGGTATTCATCAACCAATGAATACAATATGGCTTTAGTTCTAACAGAACACTTGCAAAATTGAATTGCCTTTTCAACACTTTCCAGGCAAATCTTATCAGGCTTATCCAATCGGTTTTTGATAAGCAAATTTACAATTAACCGCATCGCTGTCTTATTTTGGCTTTCCTGTGCTTCAGCTGTATCATTAATATATTCTTTTTCCTCGCCGGAAAACTTGTCAATCTGGCAAAGAATTGGCTCAACCCAATCATTTTGATAAACAACTGCGACTCCTTTTGGAAGTCTTGCTATTTCATCAAGCTGATTGTCTTTTAACGCTGCAGACTTTCCTGCCAAACGTCTATCGGTTTCTTCTGGCAAACGCATAATAATTTTTGTATTAGTATTACGAATTGCGGAAATATCTACTGCATTTGGGGATTGATCTGCTATAATAAATCCCTCTCCATATGTACGCATTTCTGCTATTGCATTAGAAATCATTTCCACCGATTTTCCAGAAATGTCCCCACCTTCTACCGTTGATTTTGAAGTACTAGATTTCAAAATATTATGTGCTTCCTCAAGAACCGTAATGTGATGCAATTTCTGATTTGAACCGGTAGCCTGTGTCATTCTATGTTCTGAAAGGCGCATAACAAGAATCCCCATCAATAACGCCTTTGTCTCTTGTGATCCAACTCTGCTTAGGTCAACTATAGCATTTGAATCAAACAGAATATGATTATCTACTTCTTCTGAAGCAAAAATCATTCCATTTAATCCATTTGTTAACGACTTGATCCTTGTCAACAATGAACCTTTATAGTTTGACTTTACCTCATCTGAATAGGAAGAATCATTTATAACAGTTACAAGATTCTCCAACAAATCCTGAAATGATGGATAAAATTCATCAGAAACCATATTCATAGATGTAGTCATATCCCATCCGCAAGATTCATACGCAGCTAACAATGCATCTTTTAAAACAGCAGGCATTGCCGCATACATCGGCCAGCACACATTAAATATTTCAACTAATCGATCAACATGTTCAAGAACATGAACTCCCTTTGGAAAAATAAATGGGTTAATCTTCAACAACTTTGAAAATGCAGGATTAGTACCTAATACAGTTACATTTTTCTTATGACCAAATACTCTCTTGTATTCCCCTTTAGCAGGCTCGATAACCAAGTAACTCATTTTATCCTGTCGAGTCGAGGTTAATTCATCCAATATCTTATATATTGTGTTAGACTTGCCACTTCCAGTTGCTCCAACAACAAAAGCATGAGATGCAAGACTTTCAATTCCAAGTGTAACCCTGTTCCCAGTGAGGGTTCTTCCCATATTGAAAATATTACCCAAACGGATAGTCTCTTCCTCTTGATTGCCATCATACTTTACAACTTCTTTTCCAAAATCAGCATGCTCAATCACAGGAAATCCGCAAACAGAATTGCGTGGCAATCCCATATGGATAGCTAATTCGTTTCCACTCACAAGATTTGTTGGCATAATGGGGATATCATATCCATTAATTTTGTATTCAAAAACAGGATGAATAAAATTCTTAACATATCTTGCAACCATCTCATTATCTGATATTTTATCCTGCATTAAATCCAAAGGCTTATTCCAAGTATTAATTGCAGATACTTCCAGACCAGAATTCTCACCGCTCATTAAAGCTTTATATGTAGCAGCAGCAACTTCAGATACAGAAGAATCTGCACTCATGAAATATGCAGCACACTCCCACATTCCTACACTTTCAAATTCAGATAGGCGTTCTAGCTGTTTGTCAATTCGTTTAAGCATATTTATCAAGGGTTTATTTTGAATAGTAAGTTGTAAACTCTGATTTTCTCCTGTAGTAGTTCCAAAGGAAGTTGCCAAACTATGAGAAGTACCATTGGAATAAGTTTCACTGGTGCCGTTTGCATCTGCTATTCCATATGATTTGCTTCCACCACCACTTGTCATTGAAACCGTCTTATTCGTTGCAGTTGAAACAGCAGCTCCAATCAATCCACCTACAGCACTTCCAACTGCAGCACCTGCAAGTGTTCCAGTTCCTGGTATAATACTTCCCACAACAGCACCTGCCAGTGATAAAGAAGCTCCTATTGTACTACCAATTTTACTACCTTTAGTCTGTTGAGAAATATTTTTTACTTCGCCAGTATTTTGGGATATATTTTTGCTCTCCGTATGTACTTTATTGAATCCCTTGGAATAGTTTTCCTGTTCTCCGCTTGTTTCTGTATCTGTTTTTGTCTGGGCATTACTCGTTCCATAATTAATAACGCTATTTGCATATGGCGATAATTGGGTATATATTGTTTCATACCCCTGCCTTACAAGATTTAACTGCTCTTGAGAAGTGGAATTTGCAACAATTATACCGGTATATCTACTTCCTTGCATTGCAAGGGCTAATTTCTCAAGTCCTTGCAAATACTCATCATTTCCAATAAACTTTTGATTTTTATTATTTGCGACACAGGACACTGCTGAAAGCGAATCTGAATCAATCGAATCAAGAAGTTCTTTTATCCTTGCATTTTTTAAGTTCTCAATTTTCGTCCCGGGAAATTGCCCCTGCATGGCATTTATTAAAGTTGAATAGGATGTCTGAGTGCTATTTTCTTCAGACAGCGAACGGATTCCAAGATAGAAATCTGTGGTTTTTCCGTCACTGTCAATAATTGTAAAAATAGCACTTTGGGTTGCCGCTACCGCATTAAAAACACTAGCAAATTTATATGTAGCAGATTCATCTTTCTCATATACCATTTCCGTTATTCGAAATAATCGTATTCGAGAAATATTATTTTTTATTAAACTCTCTTCAAGTGGTCTTACCTTAAAACTTGGTAATCTTGTAATGTAATTTTTCAATACGACATCGTCTACTAATTGAAATGCAGTAGAAAAGCTTTCCTGTAGCTTTTCTTGAACCGGAATACTCAATGAATTTTCTTTTTCCATCATCTACCTCTAATTACTAAATTTTTTCACAACTCCAGCTCCAGTAATAACAACGCCTGCTCCTACTACAACGGGTTGAACAATTGCAACACCAACTGCCGCTGTAAAAACTCCACCAAGTATTAGTGCATTCCCCTCATCTTTTTTCTTATTCTCACATTTCTTTTCTGTTACACTAATTACCTTCCTGCCGGTCAATCTTGTAGTATGTTCAGGTTTCTGATTAGTTTTTTGAGTACTTTGTGAATGTTCTCTATCAGACTTTGCAGGATAAATATTATTTTCTTCTTTGCCATTAGTTTTCGTTGATTTTTCTTCTTCAACTTTTGGAGGCATAACCTTTACAATAACAGACTTCAAATGATCAATTCTCTTTTGAGAAAAATTTAACATTAATGCAACTTTTTGTTTATTAAGATAATCCATATCCCATTTTTCTGGATCATCCTCAATCATTTTTTCATCATATGGTACAAGAAGATTTGATTTAGCCTTCACTGCCTCCTCAAACTCCTCGTCAAATTTTTTGAAAGTTCTGTCGATAATTAAAGCATCCATCAATGCACTTCTAATAATTACAACATCGCCATCCTTAATACATTCTTGGAATTCTTTTGAAATCATATGTATTTATGCCTCCCTCTTTTAAATATCAAGAATAAGTTCCAATTCCCTCTTAATTGCTTCTAGTTTTTCCAACAAGCATTTTGCCTCCTCAAGAGCCTCTTCAGAAGCTTTTTGTGAATGAACAACATTATTCAATTCATTAGTCTTTTTAATAAGAAATGCATCTACTTCAGCAAATTGAGAATAAAAATAATTTTTAATATTTTCTGTCTCTCCTTTTGCAAATTGTAAAATTCTGCTTCTTTCTTCTAATAAACTTTTTCTAACTGGAGCGAACAGCTGAAGCCTTAACTTTTCCGAATTGATATACCTAATTTCCTCTTCAACATCTACATCATAATATTCTATAACTTGATATTCCGGGTCAAACCAATTTAAAGGATGTAACAAGCGATCTAAACCTCTCCGTCGTTTAGTAATAGTTCGAGAACGTTCTTCTGTATGTGTCTCAATTCTTGAATCCACAGAATTAACAAGTGCAGCATTTGTATTCAATGAAGCCAATTTTCCTCGAACAAAGGATGACAAATCAATGTGTATCCCCTTCAAACCACACTCATCACTAATTGCTATAAGTTTTTGGATATATTCGTCTAACAATCTTTGCCCTTTCACTTGAATATCCTCCAACAACAAATAATCAACCTTTACTTGGAACTCATTCTGTTTTTGAGTAACAAGAGTCTCAAATCCCTGAATAAAGTTTTTAGCAGCATATTCTTCCATTTCCTTTGGACAACCATCAAAGCACAACGTAATTGGAGATTCTGTATCCATTATCAAAGTATCAAGTTTTTCTTCCAATTCCGATTCAATATTTAAATTTTCAATTTTCTCCTTAAATGCATTATTCTCAACTTGACTAGTTAGTTTTTCAGTTAAAATATTAATAACCTTTTCCAATTCAATTTGTTCGTCTTTGCGTGAAGCAATTTCTTTCTTGGTTTTTTCAAATGCCTCCGCATCATCTAACTTATGTATAAAGGTATTAACCACATTTGTGATTTTTGCAGGTCTACAATACTTCGTCACATACATCCGAATGGTCTCTTCAATTCCTCTAATACCAGAATGCACAAGAGCCTGTCCTAGAATATCCCCCTCACTCAATGCAATTTCTAATTCTCCATCAATCTTTTCCTGGCAGCTTCTAGGAAGTTTTGCATATTGTTCAAGATGCAACTGTTCATGATTAACCAACTTATTTGCCTTAGACTGTACTTCTTCCCAAAGCTTATTTTTCTCTTCTTCATCACAACATTTTAAATATCTTCTGATAAGCAATGCAGTTTGAGCAGAAGCTGGAAAAATATTAGGATTTTCTATACCCATTTCTTCTAAATATTTAATTGTCCCAGGAATTGTTTCACCTTTAATGTCATCATCCTCATCATTATAGTCATCCATTTTATTAATAACAAATAGAAAACGTTCTCTTGATTGTTTCCCACCCACGCTCATGCTTTTAGCAATTCTTCTCAAAAAATCATCCTGTGCCACATCATGAAGCTTCCCACCATTCATGACAAAAAGAACAAGCATCTTTGAGGACTGATCTAATGCTTTTGCTGTAACCAAACCATGTTTTTTTTCTTCTGCATTGTCTGGTCCAGGCGTATCTATAAGTACTAAAGAAACTTCATCGGACTTTACAAAAGGAATATCACCCAATACTTCAATTTTGCTAGTGTCTTTATCTTTGTTAAGGCCTACCATCGTTTTGTAATCCAACTCTGGATAATGACCAATTTCTGATCCACTTTCATCGTACACTGTAGCTTTATAATTTGGATCATCATTATCTTGGATTCTGGTGATTGTAGCTGTACAAGCACCAGCTTTAGAAGGCATAAGTTTTTTTCCAAGCAAAGCATTAATCAGTGTTGATTTTCCTGCGCTCATAGTTGCCACAACATTTACTTCCAATAACTCATTAAATGCCAATTCAAAAGCATTCACTACAGCTGGAGACTGAAGTTCTTCAAACGGTAACTCCTGTACTTTTTTAAACAAATTACGAATATCATTTTCCTTATCTCCAAATTCTTTAGCAGGCCTCTTATCGACCTTAAATTGGATTCCATTTTTCTTCTCCTCTGCCTTTAATGCAGCATATAAATCTTGATAATCAAGCTCGGTTCCATAAAAAGTCACAGCCATTTCATCGTCA
>OGYI01002248.1_pt1 | contig 15222 bp, 10 predicted proteins | sample 1576521 | NCBI WGS metagenome assembly OGYI01 (sample SAMEA3541484, study PRJEB24748) | human gut metagenome | biome: human gut; feature: human-associated habitat; material: faeces | place: China | collected 2012
CACCTGATGCACTCTATCGCGCACTTCATATTAAAGAATAATCCGAAAGCGAAAATTTTATACGTCACTTCGGAAAAATTCACCAATGAACTGATCGATGCCATCCGTAATAAAAACAACACTACCACCACCGAATTCCGTGAAAAATACCGGAACAACGATGTTCTCCTGATTGACGATATTCAATTTATTATTGGAAAAGAAAGTACCCAGGAGGAATTTTTCCATACCTTCAATACACTGTATGAGGCCAAAAAGCAGATTATCATATCCTCCGATAAGCCTCCCAAGGAAATCGAAACCTTAGAAGAACGTCTCCGTTCCCGTTTCGAATGGGGCCTTACGGTGGATATCCAGTCTCCCGACTACGAAACCCGCATGGCCATTCTCCGGAAAAAAGAAGAGATGGAAGGCTATAACATTGATAATGAAGTAATCAAGTACATAGCCACAAACATCAAGTCCAATATCCGTGAGCTGGAAGGAGCCCTGACGAAAATTGTGGCTCTCTCAAAACTTGGAACCAACCGGGATATCACCATCGAACTGGCAGAAGAAGCCTTAAAAGACTTAATTTCTCCCAATGCTGCCCGGGAAGTAACTCCGGAGTCCATTATGCAGGTAGTCTGCGACCATTTCGGCATTACGCAGCTTGATATTGCATCCCAGAAGCGAAGCCGCGATATTGTCATTCCCAGGCAGATCGTTATGTATTTATGCCGCGACATGCTGGCCACTCCCCTTCAGACCATCGGAAGCTTCCTGGGCGGCAGGGACCACACCACCATCATTCACGGCGCGGACAAAATCTCCTCTGACCTGAAAAAAGACGAAACCCTGAAAAATACCATAGAGATACTGAAAAAGAAAATTAATCCACAATAACCTGTTTATACCCTGTGGACAGGCTGTGGATAAGAAAGGAGACTGTTAATCCTTCAGAACGTTTTTTAGCATCCTGTGGACAACCCTCCGGTTTTCCCTTTTTTTCAGCCAGGATTTCCACATCCTTTTTAACAGGTTCAAATCCTTTATTTTCAGGTTCAGAAGGACTTTTACACAAACCCACAGCCCCTACGGCGATTGCTACGAAAATTTACTATTTATTTCTATCTCACAGGCATTCATAATCCACATCAACTGAGAAAGGAAGTTATCAACAATCATGAAGCTGAAATTTCAAAAAGACGCTTTAGTTAACGGCATTAATATTGTAATGAAAGCAGTTCCCTCCAAAACTACCATGTCCATTTTAGAATGTATTCTGGTAGATGCCAGCGGAAGCGAAATCAAGCTGACGGGAAACGATATGGAACTTGGAATTGAAACAAAAGTGGAAGGAGATATTTTAGAACATGGACGGATTGCCCTGGATGCGAAACTTTTTTCTGAAATTACCAGAAGACTTTCCAGCGAAAGCGCTGCCGAGGTAATCATTGAATCCGACAGCCAGCTAAGCACCACCATCCGATGCGAAAATTCTATATTTAAGATTCAGGGACGGGACGGCGAGGAATTTGCCTACCTTCCATATATTGAAAAGGACCGTTATATCTGTCTGTCGCAATTTACCTTGAGAGAAGTGATCCAACAGACCATCTTCTCCATATCTCCTAATGACAGCAACAAGATGATGTCCGGCGAACTTTTTGAGGTCAATGAAAATCAGCTTCAGGTGGTTTCTTTGGACGGTCACCGGATTTCGATCCGGCGGGTTCGCCTGAAAGATCATTACGATGACATGAAAGTCATTGTGCCTGGAAAAACATTAAGTGAAGTCAGCAAGATTTTAAGCGGAGATAATGAGAAGGAAGTTCTGATTTACTTCAGCGAAAACCATATTCTCTTTGAATTTGACAACACCGTAGTAATTTCACGTTTGATTGAGGGAGATTATTTTCGCATCAGTCAGATGCTTTCCAGCGATTACGAGACCAAGGTAACCATTAATAAGAAGGAATTTCTGGATTCCATTGAACGGGCAACCATCCTGATCCGGGAAAATGACAAAAAACCGCTGATTATTAATATTACGGAACACACCATGGAATTGAAGCTGAATTCCAGCTTTGGTTCTATGAATGCCGAACTTTTCATCCATAAAACAGGTAAGGATATTATGATTGGATTTAATCCCAAGTTCCTCATCGATGCTCTGCGGGCCATCGACGGGGAGGAAATCAGTATTTATCTGATGAATCCCAAGTCCCCCTGTTTCATAAAGGATGACGAGGAGACCTACATTTATCTGATTCTGCCGGTAAATTTTAACGCGGCAGCCGTTTAATGGGAGGAACAATGGAAACAATTAAGCTTAGAGGCGAATATATTAAGCTGGGCCAGGCTCTGAAAGCGGCTGGCCTGGCGGAAACCGGTGTGGATGCGAAATATGCCGTAGAAGACGGCCTGGTTCAGGTCAATGGCCAGGTGGTTCTCCAGAGAGGCAAAAAGCTGGTAGGCGGCGATGTGGTGACCTATCATGGGGAGACGATTCAAATTGTAAACTAGACGTAACAGTTCAGGACGGCGGGAAAACAAGGGTAAGAACAGACGCCAGACTTGTTTGTAAGTTTGCCATTACCCTTGTTTTCATATTTGAAGTAAGGAACATTCCATGATCATTGAATCCATAGACCTTCAGAATTACAGAAATTACCAGAAACTACATATGGAATTAGATGGGGGAACCAATATTCTCTACGGGAACAATGCACAGGGAAAAACCAATATACTGGAAGCCATTTATGTCTGCTGCACATCAAAATCTCACCGAAGCGTCCGGGATAAGGATCTGATCCGGTTTGGCCAGGATGAATCCCATCTGCGTCTGCTGGTACGCAGGGGAAATGTTCCCTATCGGATTGATATGCATCTGAAAAAGAGCAAACCAAAAGGAATTGCCATAAACGGAGTGCCGATTCGAAGAGCCAGCGAGCTTTTTGGCATTGCCAATGTGGTATTTTTCTCACCTGAGGACTTAAACCTGATAAAAAACGGCCCTTCTGAGCGCAGAAGGTTTATTGATCTGGAACTGTGCCAGCTGAATAAGCTTTACGTTCATTCCCTGGTCCAGTATAATCGGGTGCTGGCTCAGAGAAACCGGCTGTTAAAGGAACTCATCTTTCATCCGGAGTACCGAGAGACTTTGGATGTGTGGGATATACAATTAGTAAAATATGGAAAAGAAGTAATGAATTTCCGGGAGGAATTTATTCAGCAGCTGAACGATATGATTCAGGACATCCATAACAGCCTTTCCGGAGGGCGGGAGAAACTGATTTTAACCTACGAACCTCATACTCCTGTAGAGGAGCTGGAGAATTCTTTAAAAAGAAGCAGACCTCAGGATGAAAAGCAGAAGACAACTCTTTGCGGACCTCACCGGGACGACATCAGTTTTATGGTAAACAACATTGATATTCGCAGATTTGGTTCTCAGGGACAGCAGCGGACAGCAGCCCTTTCTCTGAAGCTTTCAGAGTTAAAGCTGGTTGAGCTTTTGACCAGGGATAAGCCCATCCTCCTTTTGGATGATGTGCTTTCAGAGCTGGATGGAAGCAGGCAGAACCATTTGCTGAATGCCATCAGCCAGATTCAAACGGTGATTACCTGCACCGGTCTGGATGACTTTGTAAATAACCGATTTAAAATCGATAAGATATTTAAAGTAATTGACGGAACCGTAACCAGTGAAAACTGACCGGTTCTTCACTGTGTTTTTAGATCAAGAAAGGAAGATTATAAGAATGGGAGAGCAGTACGGAGCAGATCAGATTCAGATTTTGGAGGGACTGGAAGCGGTACGGAAGCGTCCGGGCATGTACATTGGAAGCACATCATCCAGGGGACTTCATCATCTGGTCTATGAGATTGTAGACAATTCAGTGGATGAGGCATTGGCAGGGTATTGCGATTCCATAGAAGTGACCATTAATCCGGATAATTCCATTACCGTGGTAGACGACGGAAGAGGAATACCCGTAGATATTCAGAAAAAAGCAGGACTTCCCGCGGTGGAGGTGGTATTTACCATTCTTCATGCCGGAGGAAAATTTGGAAACGGCGGATATAAGGTATCCGGCGGCCTTCATGGCGTAGGAGCATCCGTGGTAAACGCCCTTTCCGAGTGGCTGGAAGTTCAGGTTCTTCACAATGGAAATGTTTATCAGCAGCGTTATGAGCGGGGCAAAGTAATGTACCCGCTGAAAATCGTAGGAAAATGCGGACCAAACGAACACGGCACCAGAGTGACCTTCCTGCCGGATAAGGAAATTTTCGAGGAGACGGTTTATGATTTCGATACCCTGAAAATCCGCCTTCAGGAAACCGCCTTTTTGACCAAGAATTTAAAGATTACCCTTAGGGACGAACGGGAGGAGAAGCAGGAGCGGACCTTCCACTACGAGGGGGGCATCCGGGAATTTGTGACCTACTTAAACAAGGGAAAGACTCCTCTTTACGATCAGGTGATTTACTGTGAAGGAAAAAGAGAAGGCGTGTATGTGGAAGTTTCCATGCAGCATAACGATTCCTACACGGAAAATGTGTATACTTTTGTAAACAACATCAATACCCCTGAAGGAGGAACCCATCTTACAGGCTTTAAGAATGCCCTCACCAAAACTTTCAACGACTATGCCAGAAAAAACAAGCTCTTAAAGGAAAATGAGGAGAGCTTGTCCGGCGAGGACATCCGGGAGGGACTGACCGCCATCATCAGCGTCAAGATTGAAAATCCTCAGTTTGAGGGACAGACCAAGCAGAAGCTGGGAAACAGCGAAGCCAGGACCGCCGTGGACAATATCGTCAGTGAGCAGCTGACCTATTTCCTGGAGCAGAATCCGGCGGTAGCCAAGGCCATGTGCGAGAAATCCATTCTGGCCCAGAGAGCAAGAGCCGCAGCCAGAAAAGCCAGGGATCTGACCAGAAGAAAATCCGCCCTGGACGGCATGGCCCTGCCCGGAAAGCTGGCGGACTGCTCGGACAAGAATCCGGAAAACTGCGAGATTTACATCGTTGAGGGAGATTCCGCCGGCGGCTCCGCAAAGACCGCCCGGTCCAGAGCCACCCAGGCCATCCTGCCCTTAAGAGGAAAGATTTTAAACGTGGAGAAAGCCCGTCTGGACAAAATCTACGCCAATGCGGAGATTAAGGCCATGATTACCGCTTTCGGAACAGGAATTCACGATGATTTCGATATTACCAAGCTGCGCTACCACAAGATTATTATTATGACCGATGCGGACGTGGACGGCGCCCATATCAGTACCCTGCTCTTAACCTTCCTGTACCGCTTTATGCCGGAACTGATTAAGCAGGGCTATGTTTACCTGGCTCAGCCGCCTCTTTATAAAATAGAGAAGAACAAGCGGGTGTGGTACGCCTACAGCGATGAGGAGTTAAATTCCATCCTGACGGAAATCGGCCGGGACAACAACAATAAGATTCAGCGTTATAAGGGTCTGGGTGAAATGGACGCGGAGCAGCTGTGGGAGACCACCATGGACCCGGAGCGGAGAATCCTCCTGCGGGTGACCATGGACGAAGAAACCACCTCCGAGGTAGATTTGACCTTCACCACCCTTATGGGCGACCAGGTAGAACCCAGAAGAGAGTTCATAGAGGCCAACGCCAAGCGTGTTCAGAATCTGGATATTTAGTTTGCTGTTCAGATGAGTGCCATATCAAACGATAGACTGCAAAGGTAAAGGAGATAAAATATGGAACCAAATGTATTTGACAAGGTTCATGACGTAGATTTGAAAAAGACCATGGAGCAATCCTACATCGACTACGCCATGAGCGTCATCAGTGCCCGGGCGCTTCCCGATGTAAGGGACGGATTAAAGCCGGTTCAGCGGCGGGTACTTTATTCAATGATCGAACTGAACAACGGACCGGATAAGCCTCATCGTAAGTGCGCCCGTATCGTCGGTGATACCATGGGTAAATATCACCCCCATGGAGACAGCTCCATCTATGGAGCACTGGTCAATATGGCCCAGGACTGGTCCACCCGCTATCCCCTGGTAGATGGACATGGAAACTTTGGTTCCGTAGACGGAGACGGCGCGGCGGCCATGCGTTATACCGAGGCCCGCTTAAGCCGGATTTCCATGGAAATGCTGGCGGATATCGGAAAAGATACCGTGGACTTTGTGCCAAACTTTGATGAGACGGAGAAGGAACCCACGGTGCTTCCCTCCCGCTATCCCAACCTTCTGGTAAACGGGGCATCCGGCATCGCCGTAGGAATGGCCACCAATATTCCTCCTCACAATCTGAGAGAGGTTATCGGTGCTGTGGTGAAGATGATTGACAACCGGGTGGAGAACGACCGGGATACCACCATGGAGGAAATCATGGAAATCGTAAAGGGGCCAGATTTCCCTACAGGAGCCACCATTTTAGGCCGCCGGGGCATCGAGGAGGCCTACCGCACCGGCCGTTCCAAAATCAAGGTCCGGGCGGTGACCAATATCGAGACCATGGCCAACGGAAAGTCCAGGATTATTGTGACGGAGCTTCCTTATATGGTCAACAAGGCCCGCCTGATTGAGAAGATTGCCGACCTGGTAAAGGAAAAGAAGATTGACGGCATCACCTACATCGGCGATGAGTCCAATCGGGAAGGCATGCGCATCAATATTGAGCTGAGAAGGGACGTCAATGCCAATGTCATTTTAAATCAGCTCTTTAAGCATACCCAGCTTCAGGATACCTTCGGCGTCATCATGCTGGCGCTGGTGGACAATCAGCCCAAGATTTTAAATCTCCACCAGATGCTGGAATACTACTTAAAGCATCAGGAGGATGTAGTCCGCAGAAGAACCAAATACGACTTAAACAAGGCGGAAGAGAGAGCCCACATCCTCCAGGGACTGCTCATTGCCCTGGACCATATCGACGAGGTCATCCGCATCATCCGCGGTTCTGAAAGCGTAGCTCAGGCAAAAGCGCAGTTAATGGAGCGCTTCGGACTTTCCGACGCCCAGGCCCAGGCGATCGTGGATATGCGTCTGCGTGCTCTTACCGGTTTGGAGCGGGAGAAGATTGAAAATGAGTATAAAGAGCTTCAGATTCGCATCGCTGAGTTAAAGGCAATTCTGGAAGATGAGAAGAAGCTTCTCGGAGTGATCAAGGAAGAAATATCCGTAATTGCCCAGAAGTACGGAGATGACCGCCGAACCTCCATCGGCTATGACGACGATGTTTCCATGGAAGATTTGATTCCCGATGAGGACACGGTAGTCGCCATGACTCATTTAGGATATATTAAACGTATGTCCGTGGACAATTTCAAGAGTCAGAACAGGGGGGGCAAAGGCATCAAGGGGATGCAGACCATTGAGGAGGATTATATTGAGGATCTTCTCATGACCACTAATCACCACTATATGATGTTCTTTACCAACACCGGTCGGGTATATCGTCTGAAAGCTTACGAGATTCCGGAAGCAGGCCGCACCGCCAGGGGAACGGCCATTGTAAATCTTTTGCAGCTGCTTCCCGGCGAGAAAATTACCGCCATCATTCCCATGCGGGAATACAATGAGGAAAAATACCTCTTTATGTCCACAAAGGGCGGCATGGTCAAGAAAACGCCCATGTGCGAATATGAGAATGTGCGCAAAAACGGCCTTCAGGCCATTGTTTTAAAAGAGCAGGACGAGCTGATCGAGGTAAAGGCCACAGATAATACGGAAGATATTTTCCTGATCAGCAAAAATGGAATGTGCATCCGCTTCCATGAAACAGACGTCCGCGTAACAGGTCGCGTTTCCATGGGCGTCATCGGCATGCGCTTAGAAGAAGGCGACGAGGTCATCGGCATGCAGATGGCAAGCCAGGGGGATACGCTTCTTGTGGTATCGGAAAACGGCATGGGCAAGCGGACCATGATTTCTGACTTTAACGCTCAGTACAGAGGCGGAAAGGGAGTTCTCTGCTATAAGATTACGGAAAAAACGGGAAGCCTCATCGGCGCTAAGCTGGTAAACGATGGGCGGGAGATTATGCTGATCACTACAGAAGGAATTATCATCCGCATGTCGGTGGACGATATTTCGATTATTGGCCGCAATACATCGGGAGTGAAGTTGATGAGCATAGACGTGGATTCCGATATAAAAGTAGCCAGCATCGCCAAGGTGCGGGAGAGCGTTACCAAGGACAGCAACATATACAATGAAGAATATATTGAGGAAGAGCCGGAGGAAGAAGAATCAGAAGGAGAATCGGAGGATGAGTCCGGCGAGTCCGATGATTAAGCGCACAGAAAAATGAAACGAATTATCTATATGGTTTTTATGAACCTGTTCTGGGCCCCCATCTGGCTTTTTACCATTCACCGGATGGGGCGGGAGGAGGATTCCCATACCAGGCAGGAACGCTACGATTATATTGCGCGCATGGTAAAGCGGATCATCCGCTACGGGCGCGTGAATCTGGTGATCAAAGGACAGGAAAATATCCCGGATCATGACGGATTTATTATATTTCCAAACCATCAGGGATTGTTTGACATGCTTGCCCTTTTCGCATCCTGCCCCCGCCCCCTTTCCGTCGTTATTAAGAAGGAGGCGGCAAATTGGATTCTGGTAAAAGACGTTTTAGCAGCCACCAGAAGCCTTTCCATGGACCGGGAGGACATCAAAAGCCAGGTTAAGGTCATCAGCGAGGTTGGAAAACGGGTAAAGGCCGGAGAAAATTTCGTTATCTTTGCCGAGGGACACCGCAGCCGCAAGGGCAATGAAATATTGGAATTTAAAAGCGGCACCTTTAAAAGCGCCACAAAAGCATCATGTACTATCGTTCCGGTGGCTTTAATCAACAGCTTCCGCCCCTTTGATATTAATTCCTTAAAGCGGGAAACAGTAGAAGTTCACTATCTAAAGCCCATTGATTTGGAAGAATATTTTTCCATGAATACTGCCCAGATCGCCCAGATGGTGCAGAATCGAATTGAAGAAGAGATTAAAAATACGCTGGCTTAGGCCGGCGTTTTTTTATAGGATTCGCCCGTTCAAGGGAAGCTGCTAAAAGATTATTATAGGGCGTCACACTTAAAAAATACTCTTTTGCCAGCGGTAACGGCAATCGGATCTTAATTCCGCCTTAATATTAGTATTGTCATCTTTATAGCATGGCAAGGTATCTCGTGCTATAATAAGTTATCTGATGTGAGGAGGGACGCAATGTTGGAAAGCTATCAAGCGCAAAATCAATATCACTCAGACTCCCCTCAAAAGGGAAACTTAAAAATCTTTTTTGGATATGCTGCGGGTGTTGGAAAGACTTATGCCATGCTGGAAGCAGCCCATCAGGCTCAAAAAAGAGGGATAGATATTGTCGTTGGCTATATTGAACGGCATACCCGCCCCGATACATTGGCATTGCTGGAAGGGCTGGAGCAGCTACCTGAAAAAATTGTTGAATATAAAGGAATTGAGCTTAAGGAGTTGGATTTGGATGCCGCTTTACAGCGCCGTCCAACCATTCTGCTGGTAGATGAGCTTGCCCATAGCAATGCTGCCGGCTGCCGGCATTCCAAAAGATATCAGGATGTGGAGGAATTGCTGCGGGCCGGCATCAGTGTATATACCACCGTCAATGTTCAACATCTGGAATCCTTAAATGACCTTGTGGCATCAATCACTCACGTTGCTGTCGGCGAGCGTATCCCGGATTCGGTTTTTGATTCCGCCGACCAAGTGGAGCTGGTGGATATTGAGCCGGACGACCTGATTCTGCGGCTGCAATCCGGAAAGGTATATAAAAAGCAGCAGGCTTCTCGTGCTTTGAATCACTTTTTTACGAAAGACAATTTAGCAGCTCTTCGTGAAATTGCATTGCGCCGTACCGCTGACCAATTGAGCAAAAAGGCTCAGAGAGCGGAAAATGAAATTACCGCCAAGGCAGGGGAACATATTTTGACTTGTCTTTCCAGCGCACCATCCAATGCAAAGGTGATCCGCACGGCGGCCCGGATGGCCGAGGCTTTTCATAGCGGTTTCACGGCGCTGTTTGTGGAAACTCCCGAAACCAAGGAGTTAAAAGGCGAAAGCCTGAAACGCCTTCGGGACAACATGCGTCTAGCGGAACAGTTAGGAGCGCGGATTGCCACCGTGTACGGGGATGACCCCGCTGTACAAATCGCCGAGTATGCTAAGGTCAGCGGTGTTACAAAAATCGTGCTGGGGCGAACAAACCACCACGCATCCCTTTTTATGAAAAGCAAAACACTGGTTGATCGTCTTACCGGCAGGATGGAGAATGTGGACGTTTATATTATCCCTGATGTTCAGCCTCTATATAAGAAAAAGAGAGCTCTGCTTCACAAACCGGGACAAGAATTTAGTTGGAAGGATTTAGGAAAATCTGTCCTGCTTACCCTTGCCGCCACGGGAATAAGCTTTTTATTTTATGAACTCGGCCTGCGTGAAGCGAACATTATCATTGTCTATCTGCTGGGGGTTCTGCTTACGGCAGTTTGGACGAATGGGTATTTCTACGGGATTTTGGTTTCGCTGCTGAGCGTGGTATCCTTTAATTTTTTCTTTACAATTCCACGTTTTTCCCTGACGGCGCTTGATCCGAACTATCCGGTTACTTTCCTGGTTATGCTGCTGGCAAGCTGCCTTTCCTGCTCTCTGGCTACCCGCGTAAAGCGGCAGGGGCGGCAATCTGCCCAACGGGCCTATTATATGGAACTGCTGATGAACAGCAATCAGAAAATGCAGCAGGGTCAAAGTGAGCGGGAAATCATTCAGATTGCCGCGCATCAACTTCAATCCCTTCTGGACCGTCCTGTTTTGTATGCATTGTTAGAAAAGGATCAGCAAATCCATTTCCATGTAGTGCCTGCCGCTGAAACAGAGCAGGTTATGGGCAGAATGACGGCAGAAGAACTGGGAGTGGCGGACTGGGTAGCCCAAAATGACAAGCACGCAGGCGCTACGACCAATACCTTGTCACATGCTCAAAACCTTTATCTTTCTGTTAGAGGTAATCAGGAGGTTATGGCGGTGGTCGGCATACCAGCCAAGTTTTATCCGCCTTTGGATGCTTTTGAAAAAAACCTGATGATCGCTATTTTGGATGAGTGCGGACTGATTTTGGAACGACGCAAGCTGCGCACCGAAAAGCAGGCAGCGGAGTTAGAAACCCAGCGTGAACAGCTGCGGGCCAACTTGCTGCGAGCCATTTCCCACGATTTGCGCACACCGCTGACTGGTATCAGCGGCAATGCCGGTGTGCTGATGAAGAAAAGTTTTTCCCTGGACGAGAGCAAAAAGCAGGAAATCTACCGTTCCATCTATGATGACGCTATGTGGCTGGTCAACCTGACAGAGAACCTGCTCTCCATCACCCGGATCGAAAACGGTACCATGTCGCTGCGGCGGGGGGCCGAGCTAATTGATGATATTTTTCACGAGGCACTTTCTCATGTAGACCGGCGAGCGGCAGAACACGAGATCCGCGTGGAGCTTGCAGACGATATGCTAATGGCCAATATGGACGCCCGCTTGATCGTACAAGTCATTATCAATATCGTGAACAACGCCATTAAGTATACGTCTGAAGGTTCGTATATCTGCTTGTCCGCGAAAAAGGAAAATAGTATGGTTCGTATTGAGATTGCCGATAATGGTCCGGGCATATCCGATGAAGCGAAACAAAAGCTGTTTGATATGTTCTATACGGCGAACACCGGCAGCGCCGGGGCGGACAGCCGCCGGGGCCTTGGGCTGGGATTAAGTCTGTGCAAATCCATTGTGGAAGCGCACGGAGGTTCTATTACTGTTCATGATAACCAGCCCCACGGAGCAGTGTTCTCCTTTACATTGCCTTTAGAGGAGGTAAGGATTCAAAATGTATAAACCTAAAATTCTCGTGGTAGAGGATGATCCTGCTATCACAAATTTGATCCGTACTACTTTGGATACACAGGAATATCAATATCACACCGCAAAAAACGGCGCAAGCGCGATCCTGGATGCCGTCTCCTATAATCCCGACGTTATCATTTTGGATTTGGGACTGCCTGATATGGATGGCGTGGAGATTATCAGAAAGGTTCGCGGATGGAGCAGCGTACCTATTATCATTGTGAGTGCGCGGAGCGAAGATCAGGATAAGGTGGAGGCTCTGGATGACGGAGCAGACGACTACCTGACAAAACCATTCAGCATTGATGAATTTTTGGCCAGGCTTCGCGTGTCCCTGCGCCGCAGCCGAACCGACCAGAGTGCCGCGCCTGCCCAGTCATCCCTGTATCAAAATGGAGAATTACGCATTGATTACGCGGCGGGATGCGCCTATATGGAAGAAGAGGAAATCCATCTGACTCCCATCGAATACAAACTCCTGTGCGTACTTGCAAAAAACACGGGAAAGGTCCTAACACACAATTATATTCTGAAAGAAGTATGGGGAACTGCCCTTACCGCCGATATTCCCTCTCTGCGCGTTTTTATGGCAACTCTGCGCAAGAAAATCGAACGCGACCCATCCTCCCCTAAGTATATCCAGACTCACATTGGCGTTGGATACCGGATGATCCGGCAATAGATTTCTCCTTCCTAAGCCGTCCGCTTTTGCGGGCGGCTTTTTTGTCTTGTGGTGCCTTTATGTGCTTTTAATCCTTGCCGGGAAACATTAAGCGCACCTTCATCGCTTATATGATAGGATTCTTTCCAGAAAAGCAGAGAGGAGGAAACATTTATGATGGATTGTATTATGCTCGCAGTATTGGCTGGCTGTATTGGTTTCATTATCTTGCTGATTGGCTGGTGCCGGAAGCAAGTGGATAGAAGCGAGTAAGGAGGGAGAATCATGATCGTTTTAGGAATCATCGTTTTACTGCTGGGTGTTTATTTGGTCTATGCGCTGCTTCACCCGGAAAAGTTTTAAGGATAGCAGGAGGGAAACCAGATGTTACAAATTATATTGACCCTTATCATTTATTTGATTCTGGTCATTCCGGCGGGTATTTATGTATATCATGTCGCTGCCGGAAAACATACCTTTGCCGACCTGGTATTGAACCGAGTAGACGGCGTTATTTATAAAATATGCGGTATTGACCCAAAAAACAGCATGAACTGGAAAAAATACGCTGTTTCTTTGGTGGCAGCTAATGGGGTTATGATGCTGATTGGATATTTCATTTTACGGATTCAAAGCATTGGGCTGTTCAATCCGAATGGAATTGACGGCATGGAGGAATCACTTTCCTTCAATACCATCATCAGCTTTATGACCAATACTAATTTGCAGCATTATTCCGGCGAGTCAGGATTGTCCTATTTGTCACAGATGTTGGTTATCACTTTCATGATGTTTGTATCCGCCGCCAGCGGTTATGCCGCGTGTGTAGCTTTTATCCGCGGCCTAGCGGGCAGGACGAAGGATAATGTGGGCAACTTTTTTTCAGATCTCATCCGCATTACAACTCGTGTTCTGCTCCCATTTTCTATTGTCGGCGGCCTGCTGCTGGTATGGCAGGGCGTGCCGCAGAATTTTGAAGGCAATGTTGTGGTGGAGACACTGGAGGGCACATTTCAGGTCATTGCCATGGGCCCCATCGCCGCGCTGGAGATCATCAAGCATCTGGGCACGAACGGCGGCGGCTTCCTGGGCGCAAACTCGTCTACGCCGCTGGAAAACCCCACGATGCTCTCAAACCTGATCGAGCTGTATTCCATGATGCTCCTGCCCGGCGCATGCGTCATCACCTTCGGTAAAATGGTGCACGCCCGCAGGCAGGAAGCGGCGGACGGCATGCAAAGGGCAGGCGGCCTGCGTGCGCGCGGCGGCCTTTCCGCGGCCATCTACGGCCGCGAGGGACGCAGCATTTTTGCCGCCATGGGCATCCTGTTCGTCATCGGCCTGAGCGTATGCTTCTGGGCCGAGAGCCAGGGCAACCCGGCGTTGGCGGATATCGGCCTGGACCAGGCCATGGGCAGTATGGAGGGCAAGGAGGTCCGCTTCGGTATTGCGCAGTCGGCGATGTTCACCACCGTCACGACCTCTTTTACGACCGGTACGGTGAACAATATGCACGACACCCTGACGCCGCTGGGCGGCATGATCCCTCTGCTGCACATGATGCTGAACGTAGTATTCGGCGGCAAGGGCGTCGGTCTGATGAATATGATCCTGTACGCCATTCTGGCAGTGTTCATCTGCGGCCTGATGATCGGGCGCACGCCGGAATACCTGGGCAAAAAGATCGAAGGCCGGGAAATGAAGCTCACCGCGCTGTGCATCATCATCCACCCGCTGCTCATCCTTGCGTTTTCCGCGCTGGCAGTGGGCACCGCAGCCGGGCGGGAGGGCATCACCAATCCGGGCTTTCACGGCCTGAGCCAGGTGCTGTATGAATATGCCTCCTCCGCCGCCAACAACGGTTCCGGTTTTGAGGGCCTGGCGGATAATACCTGTTTCTGGAATATCACCGCCGGTCTGGCCATGTTCTTCGGCCGGTACCTTTCCATCGTCATCCAGTTGGCCATTGCCGGGTCGCTGATGAAAAAGAACTTTGTCAATGAATCGGCCGGCACGCTGCGGACGGACACGGTTTCGTTTTCCGTTATCCTGGTTTTCGTCGTATACATTTTTGCCGCGCTGACATTTTTTCCAGCGCTGGCATTGGGCCCCGTTGCAGAGCATCTGGCTCTGTGGGGCTAAGAGCGGTTTGAAAAATCAAAAAAGCTGCCTTTCCCAACAGGAACTGACGTTTACTGCGTCCCAAATCCTCGGAATACAGCAGGTATTCCTGCGCTTTTGGCCTTGTAACTGCTCGATCCTTGCGGGAAATACAGCGTTCCTGCTATTTTCAAACAACCCCTAAGGAGGATTTTCAGAGCTATGAGTAAGAACCGCAAGCAAAAGATGATCACACCGGAGATCATGCGGCAGGCCGTGGTCGGAGCGTTTACAAAGCTGGACCCGCGCTATATGATGAAAAATCCGGTGATGTTCGTTGTGGAGATCGGGTTTGTGATCTCGCTGGTGCTCTCCTTCGCGCCCGGCCTGCTGGGAGACACGACGCCGAACGCGCGCGTTTACAACAGTATTGTGTCGGTCATTCTGTTCGTTACGGTGCTGTTTGCAAACTTTGCCGAATCAGTGGCGGAGGGGCGCGGAAAAGCGCAGGCCGCCAGCCTGAAGAAAACAAAAAAAGACACACAGGCGCGCCTGCTTGATGCAGACGGA
>OGYI01002258.1_pt1 | contig 15156 bp, 10 predicted proteins | sample 1576521 | NCBI WGS metagenome assembly OGYI01 (sample SAMEA3541484, study PRJEB24748) | human gut metagenome | biome: human gut; feature: human-associated habitat; material: faeces | place: China | collected 2012
TTGAAGCGATAAGAGACACGCTTGATTGCAATCCGGTATTTCATGGAAATGTGGTAAGTGTAAATCAGATGATTGGCATTATGATGGGAAGCATAGCTGTATTTGGAATTATTTATTATGTGGTTACATTGCTGCCAGATGGTGAAGACAGACGATAACCGTTACAAGCACTCTGATTTGGTTGCATTACAGTGGGGGAAGGAGGCATCTGTTATGCCACAGATGAGAAAATGGGCTGATGAAGCAACTTGTGTTGTAATCTGAAATATGTGGAAATATCACAAAAAGCGAATGAGAATTTTGTGGTGGGTTACACGTTTAACTAAAGTAGAAACTCTTCACAGCAATTCTAACTGAAAGCAGCAGTATAGATATTGTATATGTACGGTAATTGTGGGATGAAGTGTCTATATGAAACGGATGTGTTTTATAAAATCGGAAGTTGAAGGAGAAATTTATGCAATGAAAGAGAAAATATCTACCAACAAAATATTAGCTTCGATATCACTTGTGTTTGGTATACTCTCATTATTTTCATTTGTGCTTTACTTTTACAGTGCAAATCATGCACCGTATACCTATATTGATGTCATATTTTGGGGACCATTATGCTCGTTTATTGGTATCGTGATTTCTATTATTACACGAAAGACTCGAAAAATACATCCTGCGCTATGGATATCAGGGATTATTAGTTGCATGCTTGGTTTTATTGTATGTATGTTTGTTTTTAGTATGTTGATAGTGCTAATGGCAGCTAAATAGGTATTAAAACCACGAGATGTTTCCCATTATTGGAGCAGGCGGAGTGTCCGAATCTATAGAAGCTGCAAATATAGATAATCAGAAGAATACATTGAAAAACAAGCATTTGCGGGAATGATACGAATTGTATCACGTATGTGAAAGAGCTTTTGTCATTGTGTTCCTGGCATATGCGATTTTGGAAATGATCCCGATCAACTACAGACCAATTTTAATAGAAGGAAGGATGGAGATTGGTTTCCAGAGTACATTGGTTCACGGATATCGTAGGTGGTGTCCTGTTAAGTGCCAAATTGTTTAAGCTATACAAAGCGGCAGTTATGCTGGCATTAAAAGAAAAATAGAACTGGTATGGGGCATGCCGTTTTGATGCAATTATTAAATATTTTCGGAAACATCTATTGTTCGTTGACATTCAGAAATCATAGGAACGCAATTCATGAGAATTACATTCATTTCCTCGTCGCTTTTTTTGCACCCGTTTTCAATCCAGCATTTTAGTACCATAGTAATTCCGGATTGGAAATAGACATTATAGTAAAGCAACTCTTCCTCATCGGTTATTTGTGCGGTACGGCAGATGGGTAAGATAAGGTGTTCTAACAAAGGCTGGAAACTTTTTTTGATCGGCAGTGCTTTTCGATTGGATAATGTTACTTGATAAACATATTGGTGCTCTTTAATGTAACGCAGATAGGGAAGAAAAATGGATTTGCTTCCGTTGTACTTAATCCATTCTTCCACAACTTGAAGTAACTCTCCGCTTAGGTATTCCTCAAGGTCATTCATCATTCCTTCCATATCTGTATAGTGAGAATAAAAAGTTCCACGATTTACCCCGGCACGTTGACAGATGCTCTTTACTGTTATTTTCTCAAAAGGTATTTTCTGCATAAGTTCCAACATGGCTGCTTTCATGCAAATATCCATATCTCTGTATCTTTGATTATTTTTTGTGTTCAATTTTTATCTCCCCTTTTATTATTTCAACACAAGTACAAATATTGATGATTGTAGCCCAAATAATACCATGATAAAATGAAGAATGCAAGATACACACAGGGCAAAAGTACAATATCATGTGTGAGGAAGGATACATTTTTATTATGGCAGATTCAACAAATACTTTACTTGAAAACACATCGGTGCCAACATTGGTTCATAAATTTGCGTTGCCAGCAATTTTATCTAACCTTGTTGGTTCGCTTTACAATATTGCTGATCAAATTTTTATAGGGCAAAAACTGGGGACTGTAGGAAATGCTGCAACGAATATAGCTTTCCCCCTTGTTCTTCTTATGGTTACGGTCTATGTAACGATTGGAAGCGGTGGTTCCTCTAAATTCAGCCTGCTTCAAGGAGCCGGAGAAAATGAAAGTGCAGGAAAAGCTGTTGGAAACAGTTTAATGGCATTAACTATTAGTGGTATCATTTTGATGGTCGTTACGCTGATTTTTCTGCAACCGCTCATGTTTTATTTGGAGCAAAAGGTGAAACGCTGGAACTGGCTACGGCTTACACAATCTGTCTATTGCTTTCTAGTGATAAGGTGTTTACTTTACTCATAAATGGCTCCTTTGGGTTATTATTTAAGATTCGACACCTTAATTTTACCACGAATGGATGCTCTTTTTTTATTCATTTGATAGGTGAAACAGCAGTATTCAATTAAAATACAGTAATCATGTGGCTTTCAGCCACTTCACACGGCATAGCCGTGAATAATATAGGCTTTATTACTACAAGAGAGCGAAAACCTAATTACAGGCGATCGCTCTTTTGTTATATGAAGTATAAAGAAGAGAAAAGGAAATTATCACTGATGTACATTACATGTAAGAAAAGAAGTGCGACTGTGTCTATTTACAAGATCAGGTAATTTATGAGGAAGTAAAAAAGGCAGACTCGTATGATGTGTTTATCAATCAGTATGTGACAGCGTATGTTTATGAGTTTGATCGAAAAAAGTGAAGGAATTCTTATCCATTGAGTTCCAAAACAGTCGATTGTCAGGCGGATGTATGGAAGAAGAGCTCTTCTATCGAAGAGTGGAGTCCCAACAATCGGATGCATATGTTTGGGTGAAGGCAATCAGACATATCGATGAAAATGAACATACGGCAATGATCACGTTACATCAGGAGCAAGGCGTTTATCCAAGAATTTTAAGCATGAAACAGGAACTGGATAAAAAAGAAAAAGCAATTACCAGACAGTACTGGGATACAGTCTCTTTACTAAGTAATGTTTTAGAACACAATCAGTTAAAAGAAGCAGACCAACAGGATCGGATCGGATATTATACAAAACAAATCTACCGGCAGTTACAAAAAGACTATCCGGAATATGGAATCACAGACGAAGAAATCGAGACAATCGCTCATCTGGCACCGATCCATGATATTGGGAAGATCCGTGTTCCGATAGAAATCTTAAATAAAGAAGGGAAACTTACAGAGGAAGAGTGGAATATTATCAGACGACATCCTCTTGTTGGTGCGGAAATGACAAAATGGTTCCCGAAGGGAAGCGAAACTAAACAGCTGAATCAATATAGTTATGAAATCTGCAGACATCACCATGAACGTTATGACGGTTTTGGTTATCCGGATGGATTAAAAGGGGAGGAAATCCCACTTTGTGCACAGGTGGTCGGACTTGCAGATGCCTATGATGCCCTGGTTAGTGTACGTCCTTATAAGAGAAAAATCACATCAAAAGAAGCAGTAAATATGATTTTAGATGGAGCATGTGGAGCGTTTTCAAAACAACTACTTCAATGTTTTCAAAAAGCGTCAATGAAACGAGACTGGATAGAAAAATCAGATTGAAATCAAAAGAATAGTTCAGGTGTGGAACAAAAATGATAAAGTGATGTGGAAAGATTTATAAATTCAGTGCATTGAAAGGGCAAAAGAAGAGCGTATAATTATATGTAAACTAAAACCTTGAGAGTTTGAGTTTGGAGATGGAAGCGTAACATGAAGAAAAGAAATGACAGGCAAAAAAGTGATATAAATACCGTGCAGGAGACAACTATAGCACAAGATCTCGTACAGTTATTATTAAAGATCGTGCTTCTTATTCTGGTGGTTTTTCTCATTTTTACTTTTCTTTATGGGATTGTAAGAATTAATGATATCTCTATGAAACCATCCATTAAGGACGGAGATCTGGTGGTATATTACCGACTGGACCACAGATTTATATCCGGAGATGTCGCTGTTTTTGAAAAGGATGATAAAACAACGACCGGACGAGTTGTAGCGGTTGCCGGTGATACCGTTGACATTACAAAAGACGGACTTAAGATCAACGGTGCAGAACAGATCTCACAGGATATCTATTTTGATACGACACAGTTTAAAAGCGGAGTCGATTTCCCACTTACGGTAAAAGAAGGTCAGGTCTTTATACTTGGAGATAACAGACCAAAGGCCAGTGACAGCCGTATTTATGGATGTATTGATCTAAAAGACATCCGGGGCAAAGTTATTGCGATTATTCGGAACAGAGGAATCTAAGTTCCTCATCCGTTAATCAAATAAAAAACAAAAGAATTCACAAGGGAGGAACTACAATGAGCATGAAAAAATTTACTAAAAAAATGCTTGCTATTGTCGCAGCAGGCGCTATGACAATGGGACTGGCAATGCCAGTATTTGCAGATGGAACAACGACACCAGACAACAAAAATAATGCAAAGAAAGCTTATGTTAGCAAGACTTACCAAACAGAAGTTAAAAAAGAGATGAAATTTAACTTTACTGCAACACAGGTTACAACTGAAGGTAGAGAAGATTTGATAAAGACAAGCGTTGCATGTACAATTCCAAGCATTGAGTTTAAAGAAAGCGACTTCAATAGTAATTCAGGATCCTATAAAAAGGTTAGTGGAGAGATTACATTTGACAACTTTACTGAGGCAGGAAAGTATGAATATACTGTAACAGAGAGTGATATTACTGATCCAGTTGTTAATAATAGCGACCATGAAAAGCTGATCATGTCAAAGGCTGTGTATACAATGGATGTTTACGTTGTTGAGAAAACTGGCGGAACATTTGAAATTGAGAAGATCATCGTAACTAAAACAATGAATGATAAAGGCGAAAGCGATTCTACAACAGGAAAAGTAGATATCGGTGATGATGCAGGTAAAAATGGTTTCAATTTTACTAATACATATGTACAGGAAGCTGGTACAGGAACAGATCCTACAAATCCGAACCCAGATCCAGATGATTATACAAAATATGGTTCCTTAAACGTAGCTAAGAAAGTTATTCTGAATACAGCAGATAATGCAGCAACACTTCCAACTGATAAATTTGATTTTACTGTAAAATTTGAATTCCCAGCAGGAACAGATGCAACTACTCTTGGTGGAGTAAAGAAAAATGGAGAAGCTGTTACATTAGCAACAGATGGAACAACTACATTCCAGCTTGGACATAATGAAAATATGAAATTCACAGGTCTTCCGGTTGGAACAAAGATCACTGTAACTGAAACAGGAGTGGCAAACTACAAGGCAAGTGCTAAAGTTTTCCTTAATGGTGTTCAGCAGGAAGCAGTTGCAGCATCAAAGTACAATGAACTTCTTACAGTGGTAAATGGCGATAAACTTGGACAGCAGAAAAATACAGTTGACGTAACTAACAGATACAACAATGTACCAACAACCGGTATTATCATGAACACACTTCCATATGTTCTGATGATCGCTCTTTGCGGCGTGGCACTGTTTGGATTTGTTGCTTTCAAACGCAGAAGATAATTTAAATATTAAATTGATAAGAAAAGGGGATGCTGTGCGGCAGGGCACTGTCGCATCCCCTTTCTTAACAAGAAGGGAAGATAAGGACAATCGGATATGAAAAGATTAGCAAAGGTTATAATAAGCGGGATCGATCATTTGGTAAATTTTATGGTACTTATGCTGATCCTTTTGATGATGTTTTTGTCCTGTTATATGTTGTGGGATTCCAATCAGGTATTTGAGGCAGCAGATGCAAAAAACTACGAAGCCTATATGCCAAGTGAAAACCATACGAAATCATTTGAAGAGTTACAGAGAATCAATCCAGATGTTTTTGGCTGGATTCGGATCAATGATACAAATGTCAATTATCCTCTGCTTCAGGCAGAAGATGATGATACATATATGAATACGGATGCAGAAGGAAATTATTCCTTAAGCGGTTCGATTTTTTTACATTGTGCCAATGCACCGGATTTTTCAGATTTTAACAATCTGATCTACGGGCACCACATGGAAAAACACAAGATGTTTGGAGATGTGGGACTTTTTACAGAGAAGCAGTATTTTGATGAACATCCCTACGGAAATCTGTTTTTTGATGGAAAAGACCATGGAATTGAATTTTATGCATTGCTTCAAGCAGATGCCTATAATGAGCGGCTCTTTAGCGTATGTCCGGAAACAGCGGAAGCAAAACAAGAGTATCTGCAGGAAATTACAGACAATGCTTTACATAAAAGAAATCTTGACATTACAGAAGAAGATCATTTGGTTTTACTGATCACATGTACTTCTGAAATGACAAATGGAAGAAATATACTAGTAGGAAGACTTACGGAGCAGATTTATCCAGAGCAGGAAAAACCGAAAAATTTGGGGACTGGGATCGACCAGATACGAAAACTGGTCATATCCGTGCCGATTCTTTTCTGGCTCTTGTTGCTTCTTCTTATCTTATTGTTACTCGATCGAAAACTAAAAAAGAAGGGAAAGAAAAAAGATGAACATCCTTGATTTAAAGAAAATAAATATCATAGTGCTTAGCATGCTTCTTTTCCTGAGTATGCAGATACCGGTGTTTGCATCTGAACCTGTAACCGAAGTGAAAATTCCGGTGGAACAGGTTGTTGAAGGTGAAGCGAAAGACCAGGCTGCGGAGTTTTCCTATGTTCTGACAACAAATCAAAATGAAGCTCCGATGCCAAAAGGAAGCAAGGAGAAGCAGTATGTTTGGAGTATGAAGAAAAAGGAAACTGCAAAGATCATTATTCCGGTTACGACAGATGGAACTTATCACTACCGGATCTATCAGACGACAGAACAAAAAGCTGCTTACGAATGTGACCAAAGTCATTTTGATGTAAGTGTGGCAGCATTTTATAATGATGCAAATCAGTTGAAAACGATAACTGTTGTAAAAAACCAAAAAGGGGAAAAAACAGATCAGATTACTTTTTTGAATCGCTTCAACAAAACAGAGCAATCAAATAAGACATCACAATCTGATGCAAAAGAAAAAGTGAAAACGGGAGATAACAGTACAATCTGGGGATATATTTTATTACTTGTAAGTTCCATACTGTGTTTTGTGATCTTCTTTTATGAAAAGCAGAAAGGAAAGAAGGGAGAGGTTCAGGATGAAGCAGAATAGATGGAATCAATACTTGAAGATTATATGCAGCTGGCTTTTGATTTTATCTATGTGTTTCTTATTTTTAGATACAGCATTAGTATCTGCCGAGAATCGCTCTTTTGTAACTTCAGAAAATAAAATGACAGATTCGCAAGGTGAAGAAAGTATACCTGTGGAAAATGATTCATCCATAGAATCAGATTCTGAGAGTGCTTTAGAACCAAACGAGAATACGTCTGCGGAGGAATCTTCCACAGATAATATAGTGTCTGATGTACCGGAAGAGATTTCCGTACAGAGCTTAGAGGAAGCAGTACAGGAAATTGATGCAAGAGGAGAAGCATCTTCCACAAACAGAGTAGAGTACGTGGATGCAAAGGGAACTCTAATTAACGGTGCACCTACTACAATCGCTTATGGAAATATTTCTGAACATAAGGCTCTTTCGATAGATGGCAGACATTTTGATTTCCTTAGTGCGAAGGTAAATGGAAAAGATTGTGTGTATATCGGAGAATATAACGGAGTGCTATATTATAGTACGGATGGTGTTGTTGCGATCAAGATGGAAGCAGAACAGAAACTAACAATGACCTATCAGGAATACTACTTTGTTACGATTAAAGAAGTACTTCCGACAAATTGTGATCCGGGTACTATTGCGATGAAAAAAGGTAGTGAAAATATTCCAGTTGAAACGAACAAACAGATTCGTGTCAATGCAGGGGAAGATTGGGTGATCTCTGTTACACCTGGTAAAGACAATCATAAACCAACAAACTATGCAGATAAAAAAGAAAGATTTAAGATTGAATCAGTTACGACAGAAAAAGGTGCCGGAATAACTCAAACATCAGGAGATGAATACGGGGCTAACTATAAGATCGAAATTAATCAAGATGACACGGTTATTATTTCATATACGAATCAGGGTGTTTATCGTGTGACGATTAATACGAAGGATAATGCGGGTGTTGAGTATATTAATATTCCTCATAGTAAAAAGAATGGCTGGACTTACTTGGAAGACCAGGATAAGATTGAGTGGACATTTAAAGAATCTGATTTTAGTAATGGTGATTATTTTTTACGTATGCCAGAATTTCATGTAAACAGAGGCTATCGTTTGGTTCATATGACAGTAAATGGTTATACAATGACTTCTAGTTCCAATGGGTATTATAAAGAAGTACCTACTTCTACTGGAACAAATAATGAGTTGTCCACAAGTCCAGGAAGTCTGACTATAATAACTCAAATGACGAATGAATATACATCGAATAGAGGTGATGAAAAAGACTGTTCTTATGCTTATGCAATGAGATTAAAAGTCAGAAATGGAGATGTAGAAGATTATAATTTTAATTTAGCACCATACAGTACTGGAAAGCAGGCGTTAACGGCAAGATTATATACAGACCAAAGGCGAAACAGTGAAGGTTTGGACGTAGTAATGTGGGATTATGAAAAAAAGGAGCTTGTGCCTGTTAAAGATAATGATGTCATAAATATGGATGCTGTGAAATATGACGGGAAATCCAGACGACAGGTAAGAATTTTCTTTGTAAAACCAAAATCAGGTTATGTCCTAACAAATGGTCTTCCGTCTTCCACAGGCGTGAGTTATGGTCTTCCACATGGTGATGAAACAGGTCTTTTGAGCGGCCGTAAATCATCTGTTAATGCAGGGAAGATAGATACGATGACAGAAACGTCGATTATATCAGGAAATAACGAATTTTATATATATACAAAGGAATGGAAAGCTGCAAAGGATGCTGCTAAAAAGGCTGGATATACAACATATCTAGCTTGGGGAGGAGCAGATCCAAGTAATAAGAAATGGTTTTTATATGCAGCAAGTTTTGAAGCAGCTTCCAGAGATTTATATGTACATTATAATTCTGGCGTAGGTGAGGGTGTATTACCTAAAGATGCCCTTGTGAATAACATTCCGTATAATCAGGAAACAAATAATCAAAATAAACCGATGCAATCTTATGGTAAAAATCCATCCACGTATAAAGGTGCAAGAAGGATGGGAACGACCTTTGTTATGGGTGAGAAATTTCCAGAACCGACTTGTGAAGGATATGAATTTCTGGGATGGAAGTTAAAAAACAGTTCTGGAAAGCTAAGTGATACACTATACAAACATGGAGACCTTTTTACAATTGCAGAAGATAATTACGCATATGCAGATAACACAAATCTTCCAGTATGTTCTTGGACAAATTTTAGTGGATATCAGATTGTAGCCCAGTGGAAGAAAATCGATACAAAAAGGGTAGAAGTGAAGCATTGGCTTAAGGTACCGAATAGTACAGAAAAACTGGAAAAGACAACGCCAGGAACTATTTCTTTTGCTACAGAAAATGAGAGTGTTAAAGTATTTGCAAAACCAGAAGCAAATGGAACTTTTCCAGGTTATGTTTTTGATACAGAAGATTCTCGGAATGAACTGGAAAAAGAAGTGACAAATAATGCTTCAGCAGATACAATTACGTTAAATCTGTATTATAAGCCGACACAATTAACAGTCAGTAAGATAGTAAAAGGTTATACGCTGGATGCCAATAAAGCCTTTACTTTTACGATTCAAGCACAGGCACCGTCAGGAACAGACTCAAGTGGATCCACAATCCAAGCCGGACAGATCTACATCAAGAAATCAGATGGTATAAAGAGTCTTGATTTTACAGATAACAAAGCAACTTTCACATTGAAAGATAAAGAATCTGTAGAGATCAGTTGTCTGCCAATGGGATGGACCTATACTGTAGAAGAAGCAGACCCGGGAGAAAATTTTAAAACAACATATCAAAGAAACGAGGAGTCGGCTGTTGATGGAAGAAAGTTATCTTTTATAATGGACAAAGAAAGCGAAGACATTAAGTTTGTTAATGCATCGAAAGTGGCACCTCCAGTGACAGGAAGAAGTGTGAAAAATAACAGTTTTGTACTATTAGCAGTTCTTGTACTTGGGATTGGAATTGTAGGTTATGGATGTTTTAAAAGAATGAAAAGAAAACATTGATAAATAAGAAGAATTATATTTAATCGTTTGAGGATAAGATATAATTCTTCTTATTTTATATCAAAAAAGAAAATCAAAGTCATGGAGCAAGCAGTTTGTCTTGCTTCGATTTGGACTGCATGATAAGATAAGAATGATAAAAAACAGATCCTTTGATAAAAGAAAAAGGGGACTTTATGTGATCAAGAGGTAAAAAATGAAATGCAATTAAATATTACGACAGATTATGCGATTAGGATAGTGTATTACCTAGCTTTGAAAGAAGAAACTATTACAGCATCAGAATTGGCATCTGTGCTAAAGATACCTGTAAATTATATTTCGAAGATAACAAAAAAATTAAAAGCAGCGGAAATAGTTCAAGCTTGTGAGGGCATAAAAGGCGGGTATGCATTGATGAAAAAGCCAGAAATGATTTCTCTGTTTGATATTGTATCTTCTATGGAGGTGACGATGAAAATCAATCGCTGTCTGGAGCCGGATGGATTCTGCTCTAGAAATGCTACGGATTATTGCAACGTACATAAAGCTTTGTTGAATGTGCAAAAGACATACGAGGATGCATTGAAAAGTGTAACGATTGCAGATCTTATATAGATAAAAGATGATGAAACAATGAAATAAATTGTTAGATTATGAGGAAGTGAAAAAGAGTAATTATGAAATACACAGTAAAAGATTTGCTTGAATCAAAACAATTTCCTGAGATGAAATTAATCAGTGGTGAATCTGAACTCGATCGGGAGATAAAAGGTGCTAGAATTCTGGAAGTACCAAATATGGAGCTTTTTTTGAGCGGTGGAGAAATTTTATTAACAAGTTTGAGAACATACGAAAATGTAGAGTATCAAGAATTTCTAGAACATTTAGAGGGAATTTCAAAAAAACATATTAGTGCGTTTGTAGTAAGAGAAGATCAGAAAACAGAGCTACAAAGAAGTTATCTTACCATTTTACTGGAATATGCAAAATCGCATCAAATCCCTGTTATAGAAATTCCTAAGACGATGCATTACTGGGGAATCATAAAGCATGTCTTAACCTGCATTTACGATATGGAGACAGCAAAATTAACTTACTTTAAGACAACGCACGACAGCTTGGGGGGGGAGCACTACTTATCTCGTAGAGAGAAAAGATTCTGTAGAGAAGTTCTTTGATTTGGTTTATCCTATGCTTGAAAATCCGATTACTCTATACGATGAAGAGTATGTATGTCTTTATTCGAATGATAAAGAACCAGCAGAGTTTGTGATGAAAGAGGATGCGGAAAAATTTGTCCCTAATATTATTACAAAGTGTCAATATTGGCATCAAAAAAGAGAACAATCAGAGTACATTCACAAAATTGATGTGTTTGGTCACCGACCCTTTTATCTTGTTCTTACCGAACGGAATAAAAAAGTGGAAACGTTGGATTTTATTGCACTTGAGAATATCATTGTTGAATTACGCCATATCATTATGGGAAGTGTGATGGAAGAAAATATCGCCAGACAGTATCATAAAGATCTAGAATATCGACTGCTAAATGGGTCGCTTTCCGATTTAGAAAAAGAAGAAGCGGCAAAGATTTTAAAGATTGAAAAAACAGATGAATTACGTGTTGTTATTTTCCGTGTCATTCCGAAAAATGATGAAGGGAAATTTACAGACAAACAAAGGAGAGGACTTGATATAGCAGAAAAAATGTTTTGGCATCGATTGCCGAAAGATTGTGTGATGCGTAACACGAATCAGATCATCTATATTTATAAGAGAAAGGATCAGGAAAGTAAACAGGAATTTCGTAAGAAAATTGAAGCTTTACAGAAAGATGTGCAAAAACATTTAGATCAAAAAAATGCAGAAATTGATTTTGTAGTTGGCATTGGGAAAAGTGTGGTCGGCTATCAGGACATTAAGGAATCTTTTGAAGACTCTAAGCAGGCACTTGATTATATTAATGTGATTCGTAAAATTATAGGAGATTCAAATCGTTCGGTTGTGGATTGTTCTAAATTAGGTTTCTTTCATATATTTGCAGAGATGAAGGACAAGAATAAATTATGGTCTTATATACCGGAATCTTTGCAAATGCTTTATGATTACGATAAAAAGAGAGATAAAGAATTGATCAATACGTTAGAGTGTTTCATGAATAATAATCAGAGTTATAAAAAGACCTCCAGTGAGATGTTTGTGCATTACCGTACTGTTACGTATCGAATGAAAAAGATTGTAGAGATTTCAGGAATGAACTTTGATAATGTGACAGAGATGCTTGCAGTTCGAAATGGATTGATCATTCTTCGAATCATCGAGGCAATGTAAGAAAAAGGAGTTATTACACGAGTTTGAATGCGTGTAATAGCTTCTTTTTCTAATGCAATGGAACACTTTTAGCAAGGAAAGAGCCAAAAAATTTCAAATTTTGTACATTATATGAAAATGCAGGGAGGTGTATAATTAAATATCATTATAAGAAAAATAGAGTGACTATCATGAAAGATACAATAGGCAGAATATTTATTTGATCCAAACTAATCCCTTCATGGGTCGAGTTTAGTGAGTGGTGAAGGAATTTTGAGAGGAAATAATAACGGAAGATAACAGGTCTGCTAAGAAAGAAAACTAATTATGTGGGAGGGGAAAGTGTGAAAAAGAAAAAAACATGGCTGCGGTTGATTGCCTTAACACTTCTAGTGATTCTATGTATAAATAACGTGGGAACCATTGCTTTTGCAACAGCGATGGATGAGGCAGGAAGCGTTTCAGAGACGGAAGTTTTGGAAGATAATAACATTTCGGAAGAAACTATCTCAGAAGAAATCCCAAAGGAAGGTATTTCCGAAGATAAAACATTTCTTGAGCAACAGGAAGTAAGAGAAGTAGATCCAAATACGCAGGAAGTTGCAGAAGGATATGATATTGATTTTTATGTTATCATAGAGGGACAGAAAGTAAAGCTTCAGCATAATGGCATTACCGGAATTAAGACATGGAAAGATAGAAAAACGACATATCATGGGGTTTCCCTTGATGATTTAATCTCAGTGTATGAAGAGTTTGGATTTGTAAAAGGAAGTGACGGACAGAATCCCGAGTTAAATAAGAAGTTCGTATCTGCAAATAGAGGAAAAAGTGGGATAGAATACGGAAAAGTTTATACAGACGAAGCTTCCAAAACATATGTCTCTTATAATTATGGAGAAAATCAACAAGGCGTAGCAGTAGATATTTATTATCTCCCAAAGGGAATGGGAACTATTGCTAAAATAAACTATGCAATTAGTAAAAATACTTTCTATTCAGTAGAAGTAAAAGGTGAAGATCAGGATCGTATCCATTATGCTTTGACGGGAACTAAGGCAGCGGAAACAGTATCTGATTTTGATCCGAAACTGCAGGGGACAACAGATCGAATCGAATGGACCTGCATTGGAACAAACGATGCGGTGGTAGATGGAGTACGAAATCCTGATACAAATCAGACAAGCTTTACGATCAATAGTATCAGTCAGTCTTATGTGATCCAGAGAGCGGATCAGACAGTATTTGACCTTCAGTTTTACGTATATGCAGATAACGAGGTCCGCAAGCTGCCATCTGATTCGTTAAAAAAGGTATATAAATGGAATCGACAAGGGAAGTCTTATGTTTCTGTCAGTGATCTGGCTGAGATATATAAAGAGTTTGCCATGGATCAAACAGGAGTACAGCAGGGGTCTTATTTTCCGTATGCAGTCCATGGAGAGAAGACATTAGCTCCTGCGACGGTGGCAACTTATAAAGGACAACAATATGTATCTTATAATCTGGATCATCAGGAAACGACTGTACCAACAGATATTTATTATATGCCAAAGGGAGCATCTGATGGCGAAAAGGTTCCAGATAATTATTCGGACCAGATTAAGCAGAATAAGAACAGTTTCTATTCGGTTACAGTGATTGATCCGGATGGAAACAGAACTATGCGTTACTACAAGAAGGATTCTAAAGTTACAACATCCGTCGAGAAGGGCACTACGCAGAAAGAGGACTGGCTTGGTATCAGTGAAGATGAAGAGAAGACGCTTTATCCGACTGAAAATGGAGAAAAACTGGAATTCACGATTGATAAGATTGAACAGCCATACACCATTGCCAGCAATACATTTGCACCAGAGACTTTAAACATCAAATTTTATACCTTTGTAAATAATGAAAGATATAACGTAGATAATAAAGAGGTTCCTGTTATAAAAGATACTACAACGAAGCCAGGAACAGTTTACTATTATATTTCTAATGATGTGTTAAAGGAAAAATTAAACCGATTTCATTACGATGGTTCTATTCAAAAAGAAAGCCGGGAACGTTTCTATTACTCTAAAAGAGATTACGATACAATCCATAATGCAGGGAATTATACGATAGGCGGAAAAGAATGTATCTATATAGGAAAGACCGGAGAACCAATGGATGTGTATTATCTGCCAAAGGGGCAGACTTTGGTAACCATGAGTGCAAAGACCTTACTCGAACATGATGATTCTAGATATAACGGTTTTTATAGTGTGACAGTGCAAGATGAAGACGGACAGGTTTATAGTAAGACAGAATTAGGTGAACTTCCGGCAATGGATTTTGTAGCAAGAGATTCAACGCTTACAAGAACGGTCAGCACAAAGCCGCGTACAGAAGGACAGACGCAGGAAGTTAACTGGGAGTGTAGAGAGGAAGATGGTACACTTTCGACAGTTGTATCGAGCAAAAATGCTGCAGATCACGCAATGAGCTTTACAATTCAGCCAAAGGAAGCGGTGCGACCATATGTGATTGTTCCTGATAATACAGAAAAGCCGGCTGCGGTAAAAGAAGCAAATATCAGTTTTTATGTATTTATCGATGGACATTATAAGCTGATAAAGAACCTCAATGCTGAGCAGCATTACATAATCAAAGCAAACAGTGGCCGAGCCAGTCGTTATT
>OGYI01002269.1_pt1 | contig 15037 bp, 15 predicted proteins | sample 1576521 | NCBI WGS metagenome assembly OGYI01 (sample SAMEA3541484, study PRJEB24748) | human gut metagenome | biome: human gut; feature: human-associated habitat; material: faeces | place: China | collected 2012
GCAATTGTTTCATTTTTCAATACTTCACGAGCTTTTTCCAATGGAAATTCGTCACCGCCAGGTAAACCACATAGCCCAGGGAGAGGAAATAGTCCGCCCATCCCATGCGGCCGTCGGGTGTAACCAGCCAGTTCACATTGGTCTGCCCGGCTCCGTGAAAGAAAATCAGGGGATAGGGATGGAGAATCTTCTCCGGCACATAGGCCTCCACAAACATCTGATTGCACATATGGTGTCTGCCCTCCTGGCCGGAAATGTGACCGCCCACATAGAAAATCCCACGTTTGGCTAACTTACTCTGGTCTGAAAAATATGGTCCGAATTGTCCGTTCAAAACGAATTTCCTCCTATTTAAATAATGAATTCAAAGCGCTCTGTTGATTTTAGTATAAGGGACAGAAAGGCGCTAAGTACAATATGAAACATGAATACTGAGAATAAAAAACGTCAATATCTCTTTGCACAAAGAGTGCTTTTTATGGTAGAATAAAACAATGATGTTGGAGGGGGAGCAGCCATGAAGGTATCTTTTTACCGGGACGATTGCTGGAATTGGTCGGAAAATCTGTGGGAAGGACTGTCCCTGGAGGAGAGGCTGAATGGGAAAAAGCCTTATGTAATCGCCTTTGTGGGCTCAGGGGGAAAAACTTCCCTGATCCGCCGCCTTGCCTGGGAGGGAAGGGAGCGAGGGCGGAAGGTCCTGGTGGTGACCACCACACACATGTTCCGGCCCGCAGCTTACGGCGTGCTGACCCAAAGGGCGGAGGACGCGGCGCTCCAGCTGGAACAGAAGGGCCTGGCAGTGGCAGGGATGGTTTCCGGTGAGGAGAAGATTGCCTATGTGGGGGACGAGCTCTACAGACAAATCTGCCCCATGGCGGACCTGGTTTTGGTGGAGGCGGACGGTTCCAAACGCCTGCCGGTGAAGGCGCCAAGGCCCGGAGAGCCGGTGGTGCCGGAGAATGCGGATATGGTGCTGGCCGTTTTGGGGCTTTCCGCCCTGGGAGAACCGGCAGAGGAGAAGTGCTTCCGCCTGGAACAGGCCTGCCGTCTGATGGATGAGTATGGCAGGAAGGATTACCGGAAGGACGGCCGGTGGATTTTAAAACCGGAGGATTTGGCCTGCCTGATGGAAAATGGATATGGGAAGCCTTTGCGCCTGGCCCGTCCGGAGCTTTCGGTGCTTCCGGTGTTTAATCAGGCGGACGGGGAAAACAGCCGTCTGCTGGCTCGGAAGCTTCTGGAGCAGATGGGCGGGACGGAAGCGGCGGGGAAAACAGGAGAGCCGGGAGAGACCAGGGGGCTTGTTTCTGGAGAGCTGAAGGAGGACCCTTCTTCCGGCCTGTTTTAAGGAGAGCAGGCATTTTACCGAAACGGGTGATATACAGGAGTAAAGAGATGAAAGCAGCGTTCATTTACATGGCTTCCGGTTTCGGAAGCCGTTTTGGCGGGAATAAATTGTTGGAAGAACTGGAGGGAAAGCCCCTTTACCGTCACGGACTGGATACGTTGAGAAAGGCGGCGGACCTGATTCGTCGGGAGAAGGGCTGGCAGATCCGGCTCATTGTGGTCAGCCAGTACCGGGAGATTCTGGAGGAAGCCGCCAGGGAAGGGCTTCAGGCGGTTTACAATCCGGAGAGCGCCCGGGGAATCACTGCATCCATTGCTTATGGAACCAGAGCAGCAGAGGAAGGGACGGATATTTTCCTATATTTTGTGGCGGACCAGCCCAGGCTCCGGCCGGAGACGACGGCCGGGTTTTTGAAAGCCTTCGCGGACAGCGGCAAAACCATGGGATGCCTGGCTTGGAACGGCAGGAGGGGAAATCCGGCGGCCTTTCGGTCCTGCTGGAGATCGGAGCTTTTAAGCTTACAGGGAGATAAGGGCGGACGGCAGCTGATGGCCCGGTATCCAGATGAAGTATGGCTTTATCCGGCAAGTGAGGAGGAACTGTGGGATGTGGACAACAGGGAGGACCTGGAGAAAAACGCAGGGGAGGAAACGCGGGATGGCAGCAGAACAGAAGAATGATTTTTCAAGGGGAAGCGTAGTAAAGAACATTTTAAAGCTGGCGCTACCTATGACCCTGGCCCAGCTGATTAATGTGATGTACAACATTGTGGACCGGCTCTACATCGGTCTGATTCCGGAGAACGCCACCCTGGCCTTGACGGGACTGGGGCTCTGCCTTCCCATCATTTCCATTGTCACCGCTTTTGCCAATCTGTTCGGAATGGGCGGGGCGCCCCTGTGTTCCATTGAGCGGGGAAGGGGAAACCTGGAAGAAGCAGAAAAAATCATGGGAAATTCTTTTGTAATGATGGTGGCCACGGGAATTGTGCTGACGGTGCTGGGCCTGGCCTTTAAGCGCCCTATGCTCTACCTCTTCGGGGCCAGCGACGCCACCATCTCCTACGCGGAGGACTATATCACCATCTATCTGCTGGGAAACTTGTTCGTGATGGTGGGGCTGGGTATGAACAGCTTTATCAATTCCCAGGGCTTTGGGACCATCGGAATGATGACGGTGCTTTTGGGTGCCATTGCCAACATCATCCTGGACCCCATCTTTATCTTTGCTTTCAATATGGGCGTTCAAGGAGCGGCCCTGGCGACGATCCTCTCCCAGCTTCTTTCTGCTATTTGGATCGTAGCTTTTCTGACAGGGAAAAAGACCATTCTCCGGCTGAGGCTGTCAGCTTTTCACATTGAGCCTAAGCGGGCATTGAAAATTGTGGGACTGGGCCTCAGCGGCTTTACCATGTCCATTACCAACAGCTCGGTTCAGATTATGTACAACGCCATGCTCCAGAAGGTGGGCGGCGATCTGTATGTGGGGATTATGACTGTTATCAATTCCGTCCGGGAGGTAATCTCCATGCCGGTTTCCGGCGTGACTAACAGCGCCCAGCCGGTTTTGGGATTTAATTACGGCGCAAAGGAATACAAACGGGTCCGTCAGGGGATCGTATTTACATCTATCTGCAGCGTAGTATACACCACTTTGATTTGGCTGTGCGTCCATGAATTTCCGGAATTTTTCATCCGGATTTTCAACCGCAACGGCGATTTGGTGGCGGAAGGCGTTCCGGCCATGCGGATTTATTTCTTCGGGTTTTTCATGATGTCCCTGCAGTTTGCGGGTCAGGCTGTGTTTGTGGGACTGGGGAAATCCCGGTACGCCGTATTTTTCTCCATTTTCCGGAAAGTCATTATTGTGATTCCGCTGATTCTGATTCTGCCTACTGTGTTCCAGCTGGGAACGGACGGAATCCTCATGGCGGAGCCGGTGTCCAACTTTATTGGTGGAGCGGCTTGCTTTGGAACCATGCTGTTTACTGTGTGGCCGGAGCTGAAGGGAAAGAAAAAGACGGCGAACGAGAAATAAAGACAGGAGAGAGCAGTAAGACAGGGAGGGGAAGACGGCTTGGAAATGGGACGAATGAAATGGATGGTTCTTTTAGCTGGGACTGCGGCGGTTTTCGCGGCATCGGGATTTGCCCCGGCCTCAGAGTACGCTTCCGGGGAGGCAGGGATGCTGCGTTCCGCCACCTATTACTCTGATGACTGGGTGGTGAATTTCTGGAACAGTGAGAGCGTCAATATGGAGCAGGAGCTTTTACAGATTGCGCAGGATGGTTTTAACAATATTATTCTCTGCATTCCCTGGAGAGAGTTCCAGCCCCAGCTGACTCCGGCTGCCTACAATGATTACGCCTGGGATAAGCTTGAGAGGGTAATGGAGGCAGCAAAAAAGCAGAACTTGTCAGTGATGCTGCGGGTGGGATATACCTGGGATTATGGCGGAAGCGACAACGTTCTGGACCGATACGGACGGCTTCTTTATGATTCCAATACCGTTAACGGCTGGCTGGATTATGTGGAACGGCTTTATCAGAAAGCCTCAGCCCACGAAAATTTCTGCGGCGGATTTCTTACCTGGGAGGATTTCTGGAACTTTACTGCGACGGCGGTGTCTCTTGGAAAAACAGAGGAGAGCCGTCAGATGGCAAAGAAAACCGGATATCTGGATTATGCCAGGGAACACTATGAGCTGGAGGAAATCTGCCGGCTTTACGATGGGGAAATAACAGAATGGGAGGAGATTTATTTCCCTTCCGGAGAGCTGCCGGCGATGAAAGTATTTTACGAGTTCTACGATGATTTTCTGAACCGGATTCTAGAGGAGAGTCAAAAAGTGTTCCCGGATCTGTCCATGGAGGTTCGCTTGGACATGGATCCCATATATGGGATGGATGAAACTATGTATGGTTTTTCACATGAGTCCACCTTTAGCTGTCAGGATTCTGCCTTTACCTCAGCGATGTACAGTATGTCTATGGGACAGAGCCGGAGGATTGAGCTGACGGCAAAGCAGGCATTAAAACAGATGCCCGGAGTGTTAGAGAGGCTTACTTCTTTTAGCAAAGGCAAGCCCATCTACCTGGACCAGCTGCTGTTTACGGATAATACTCCGGGGTTTGAGGAGAATCCGCGTCTGGCAGAGGAGGAAGAAGCGGAATTTTTAAGGACCGCGGCTCCGGTGCTGCGGGAATATACCATGGGATATGGGATCTGGACCTACCGGGATTACTGCAACAACAAATTGTACAATTCCCAGTTTGCTCTTGGCACAAAAGGATGGGAGACCTCGGGGGTTCGGGTGGCGGAGGAGGATAACCGCCGGGCCGCCCTATCTTCCAAAGCTTCCCTGTCCCAGAAAATCGACAACCGTCAGACCGGCATTGCAGGAGAGGGAGTGAAGGTGTCCTTTTGGGCAGAGAGTCAGGGTACAAGCGATCTTACAGTGAGCCTGGGCGGTCTGTCCAAGGCGCTGACCATTTCCGGCACCCAGAAGGTGGAATTGGATTTTGGAAATGTACCTTTGGACCGTCTGACCATTGAAAACAGCGGGGCCCAGCTGTTTGTGGATAATGTAAAGGTCTATACCTGGATTACGGAAGGGAAAATTTACGAATTTGACGGACAGCCGGGGGAATGCCGAAAGGCCGTCCGCCAGCTGAATGACGAGCTGAATTAGCCCGTTCCTTTGATCTGAAAAATGAACATAGAATAAAATTTGCCGGAGGGCGCATAATAATCCTGTCACAAGTTTGACAGGATTATTTTTTATAAACCGAAGGAGGCAAATGTCATGACACAACTGGAATGTAGCGTAAAAAACTGTATGCACAATTCGGATAACTGCTGCTGCAAGCGGTCCATCACCGTGGACGGGCGCACTGCCTGCAAGGCAGACGAAACCTGCTGCGCAAGTTTTGACGAAAACAGAGGAGGCAGCTTCAAGAACCTGTTCAAGACGCCGGAAACAAGACTGGAGATTTCCTGTGATGCGGTAAAATGTATTTACAACGAGGACAACCGCTGTAAAGCCCAGAATGTAGGAATTGCGGGAGACGGGGCAAGCAACAGTGATCAGACCAGGTGCAGTACCTTTAAGGCCAGATAAAGGGAAAACAATTGTAAGGAGATTTGGAAGCGGCACAGCTGGAGAGCTATGCCGTTTTCCTGTCTCCCTGAATTAAAAAAAACGCTTGACAGATTTCTGCCGGTGTAGTAAAGTATTAGAGGTTATGAAAATAACAGCAGGAAAGCAGGTATCCACCTCACCTTGGCACGAGTCAGTGACCCGGGTTCATAGCGATGAAGCGGCAGGGGTTATTCCGTCAGGAAGACTCAGGGCTTTGTGGTATGTGAAAGTGGACGTTTCCTGTCCGCTTATTTTTTTGTTCAGCCCTAAGGAGGGCGGCCGTCAGAGGAATATAACAGTGGAGGTGTAGGACTATTAGCGACTTAATGATTAACGAACAGATCAGGGACAAGGAAGTGCGGCTGATCGGAGAGAACGGAGAGCAGCTGGGGATTATGTCCGCCAGAGAAGCTTACAGAATTGCTCAGGAGGCAGAGCTGGATCTGGTGAAGATTGCGCCTACTGCAAAGCCGCCGGTTTGCAAGATTATTGATTACGGAAAGTATCGTTATGAGCTTGCCCGCAAGGAAAAGGAAGCCCGCAAGAAACAGAAGGTAATCGAGATCAAGGAAGTTCGTTTATCCCCCAATATCGACACCAATGATTTGAATACCAAGGTTGGGGCTGCCAGAAAGTTTCTGGAGAAAGGCGATAAGGTGAAAGTGACCTTGCGTTTCAGAGGTCGTGAAATGGCTCATATGTCCAAGTCCAAATATATTCTGGATGATTTCGCTGAAAGCCTGTCCGACATTGCAGTGGTCGACAAGCCCTCTAAGGTGGAAGGAAGAAGCATGGTCATGTTTTTAACCGCAAAACGGTAGAACAAGATGCAAGTATAAAGATTCAAGGAGGAATTCACAATGCCAAAGTTAAAAACAAGCAGAGCAGCCGCAAAGCGCTTTAAAAAAACAGGAACCGGTAAGTTAGTCCGCAATAAGGCTTACAAGTCTCATATCTTAACCAAGAAGACCACCAAGAGAAAGAGAAATCTGAGAAAAGATATCGTTACCGACGCTACCAATGCAAAGGTAATGAAGAAGATTTTACCATACCTGTAAGTTGAATTTGTAATAAGGAGGAATTTACCGATGGCAAGAATTAAAGGCGGTTTAAACGCAAAGAAGAAACACAATAGAGTCCTGAAAATGGCGAAAGGCTACAGAGGGGCCCGTTCCAAACAGTATAGAGTAGCAAAGCAGTCCGTTATGCGCGCTCTGGCCAGCTCCTACGCCGGCAGAAAAGAGAGAAAGAGACAGTTCCGTCAGCTGTGGATTGCCAGAATCAACGCTGCGGCCCGTATCAACGGCCTGTCCTACAGCAAGCTGATGCATGGACTGAAGCTGGCCAACGTGGACTTAAACCGTAAGGTTCTGTCCGATATGGCTATCAATGATGCAGAGGGATTTGCAAAGCTGGCTGAGCTGGCAAAGTCCAAGATCGCTTAATCAGATCGATTCATAAAAAGGTATAGAAACCGCTTTTCCTGGCGAAGAGAATCGTCAGGAAAGGCGGTTTTTTGCTTGGAATTATTACTTTTTAACGAGTCGCCCGTAACCACTGAATTGACAGAAAATTTTAATTGACGGCACTATAGGAACATGATATGATTGCGGATGCAGGGTATGATTCCCATAAAACCAAGTGAAAGGAAGGAGTAAGGACAGGATGCTGACAGCGAAGGAAATCCGAAAATCCTATCGAAGGAAAGAGGTGCTAAAGGGCGTCAGCTTCACGGTAAAACCTGGAGAATGCGTCGGGATTGTGGGAGCCAACGGCTGCGGAAAAACTACCCTTCTCTCCATTTTAGCCGGAGCTCAGAGGGCTGACGGAGGAAGTCTCTCTGTTGACGGAGCGGAAGCCTTGGGTAATCCGAAGCTTTTATCCGCAAAGGTGGCCTATGTGCCTCAGGAGAACCCTTTGATTCCGGAACTGTCGGTAAAGGACAACCTTTCTTTATGGTATCAGGGAAGCAGAGAAGGGCTGCGCCGGGAACTGGAGCAGGGGCCGGCCGCTTTTTTAGGCGTTGATTCCATGCTGTCCATGACGGCGGGAAAACTTTCCGGGGGCATGAAGAAACGTTTGAGCATCGCCTGCGCTCTCTTTAATCACGGACCCTATCTGGTGATGGACGAACCTGGAGCTTCTCTGGATTTGGAGTGCAAGGATCTGATCCGCCGTTATCTGGAACAGTATCGGAAGGAAGGCGGAGCTGTCATCCTTACCTCTCATGAGATGGAAGAGTTGTCGTCCTGTACCGGGATGTATGTGCTGAAGGAAGGAATCCTGACAGAACTTCCGACAGGGCTGGATGCCCGGGAGCTGATCCGCCAATTTCACTGAGTATATGGAGGAGAATGAGAAAAAGACATAAGGAGGAGATTATAATGGAGGAAGAACAGAAGAATATCGCGCCGGAACAGACCACAGGAGAAAATACAGTGGGTGTTCCTGCTGCCGAACCGAAAAAGAAATCTAAATTCCCGATTGCAGCTGTGGCTGCAGCGGCGGTCGCTGTGGTTGGAGTCGGAATTTTCGCAGTTACACATCTGACTGCGAAAGATCCCAAAGTGGTGGTGGCAGAGGCGTTTATGAGTTTAACAGAGGACAGCACGAACCATCCTCTGGAGCAGATTTTTGGTCTAAAGCAGATGCGGGAAAATGCCTTGACGGGAAATTATGAGGCGGAGTTTGACCTGACCCTTTCGCAGCTGTCTGCGCCGGATCTGGAAATTCTGTCCGGAGGCGGGCTGACCGTCCAGGAACAGACGGATCATGAGGCAGGAAACTCATGGGCCAGTGTGGGGCTAAATTATAAAGGGCTCCAGTTGGGGGAGATTCAGGCTTACTATGACGACGCAGTTCTGCAGCTGGCGGTTCCTGATTTTTCCAGCCGTGTATTCCAGATTGATATGGGAGACGGGCTTAAGGAGCAGATAGCAAATTCCCCGCTGCTGGAAATGGCTGGCATGTCTCAGGAGGAAAAGGACGTCATAGCCGAGTACTATGCAGGGTATTTGAATAGCATTACCGGAGAGCCGCTGACTATGGAGGAGATCTGGAGCCGGTTCAAGGAAAGCGGTACGGCGGTATCGGACTTTGTTGGAGCAGTTCAGGCGGAAAAAGCAGGAAAAGAGACTTTTCGGATGGATGGAAAAGACATAAGCTGTACCGGATATAATGTGACGGTAAGCCGGGATGCTATGTCAGATTTTATTACATCCTTCACGGATTTTATACTGGAGGACGAAGAGCTGAAAGATCTGGTGATGACACAGATTGGCGCATCCATGGAACTTTATTCTATGGAAGGAGATGCTGCACAGGACGGCTATGAGGAGATGGCAGAAGGAATCCGGGAAGGTGTAGACCAGATTTGCGCGGCCTTAACAGATCTTCAGATGGTGGTTTATGTAGATGGACAGGGACGGATGGCGGCCTGGGACTGTGATACTTCCATTGCCGCGGACGGAGACGAAACGGTCATTTCGCTGGAGCTGCGTCCCCAGGGAGGTACATACCTGCTTCAGAATATGACCGGGAAGCTGGAAATCGAGAACGGAGGAGAGACGGTTCTGCTGGATTTAAACCGCAGCGGATCCTACGAGAACGGCCTGATGGAAAATCAGGTAGATATGACCTTTGCCGTAGCGGAAGATTCCTTTACGATCAGCTGGACAGACAGCTATGACAGCGAGGAGAGTTCCTGGCAGTTTACCGCGAATGTTGCAACGACAGAGGAGCCTCAGCTGCTGACAGTAGAGGCCCAGGGCCAGGTTCCGGATTTTGAAAAAGGCACTGCGATTTCCGTGGATATGGATCAGATGACCGTTGCGGTGATGGGAGAAGAGGCAAATCTGGAAGGAAGCTATTCCTACGGCCCGCTGGAAAGCGAGCCCCAGTCTCTGAGTGGGGATGTGATGAACATTTTTACTGCCACTGAGGCGGATTGGCAGGCGGTAATGGATGAAGTAACCACCAGTGTGACTGGCTTATTAATGTCTATGTGGATGCAGGCAGGAGCATAAGCTCCGCCTGCAAAGGAGTTGAACTGATTAATGTCACAGCGTTTGAATTATTGGAGGCTGGAAGTCAAGCGCGCTTTTTTCAGGCTGCCCCAGTTGGCGGCAGGGGCGATGATTTTGACACTGTTTCTGGGGCTGACCGCAAGCTTTGCAGGAGAACGGCTGTACGGAGATTCGGCTTTGGGCCGGATTACTATAGGGGTGATTCTGTCAGGGGAAGACGAACAGGAAAAAATGCTGGTTCAGATGCTCTCCCACATGGAAAGTGTGGAGAGCATCTGTGATTTTCAGTATATGACGGAAGCGGAAGCGGAGGAAGCCTTTAGAAATCATAAAATTTACGGGGCCCTCTACCTTCCGGAGGGACTGATTCAGGGGATTATCAATGGCAGCAATCCGCCGATTCGGGTCCGATTGGAAGGGGGAGGACTGGAAAACCGCATCTTCAAGGAGCTGACTCAGGCAGGAGCGCGAATCCTCGGATCAGCCCAGGCAGGAATCTATGCGGGAGATCAGCTTTTGCATGAATCCGAGATGGAAGAACGCATTGGGCAGTTGGAGCAGGACTTGAATGAGATTTATATTAATAACAGCCTGAACAGAGAAAATCTTTTTCGGGAAACTCAGGTCAGCGCTACGGGGGACCTGAGTCCCCTGCAGTTTTATGGAACCAGTATTCTAATTTTGTATCTGCTGCTGTTATCGGTTCCGGTTTCCTCCTATTTAAAGCCGGAGAGCGCGGTGATGGTCCAAAAGCTTAAGCTTCTGGGAATTGGGGCCTGGACAGGAACGGCGGCCAAATTGACGGGCTTGTGGATTTTGATGTTGATAGGTGGCCTTCTGTTTTTCGCCGCAGCCTGCTGGGCCGGGATTTTTTTATGGAGTCCCTTTGCTCTGGGAATTTTGGCTCTTCTGTGCCTGGGAACAGCGGCAATGGCGCTGTTTATTTTTGAGGCGGCAGGAAATGGCATGGGGGGAATTATCCTTTTGTTTTTGGGGACGGTGGTTCTCCATCTGTTCTCCGGGGGTATTCTGCCCTCTGTCTTTCTGCCGAGTACAGTTCGGGAAATCTCCGTTTTTCTGCCCAACGCTATTTTGATGAAGGGCGCGGGGCTTTTGGTACTGGGGCCGGATCAAATGGTCTGGTGTCTGCCGGTGGCGGGCCTGATTCTGTTTTTTTACATTCTAACGGTGGGGGTGCGGCGGCGGTGAATCAGATTTTCAGATGGTTTTTTCTTTCATGCAAGCGTTATCTGAAGAGGGTTTCCTTCCTTTTGATTCTCCTGGCTTTTCCGGTTGCTGCCGGATTGTTTCTGAGCAGTGAAAATGGAGATAATGAAGGAATCGTAATTGCGGTTTTTAGCCCTGAAGAAGAAAACCGCCTGGGAGGACGGCTGATTGAACGCTTAGAGGACTATGGCGACGGAATGTTTTCCTTCCGGGTCTGTTCATCGGAGGAGGAAGTTTTAGCGGCAGTGGCCTCGCGCAAGGCGGAGTGCGGTTTTTGTATGCCGGAGGATTTGGAAAGAAGACTGGACGAGGGGGACTACAGGCGGTCGGTCCGGGTGTACCGGGCTCCCTCTACGGTGGCCCACCAGATGGCTTCGGAGGTCTTTTACTCCCTTCTGGCCCAGGAGTATGACCGGAAAATCTTGACAGACTATGTTCGGACAGAGGAGATCTTTGATTTCCTGGATACGGAGACGCTTCGCAGGGAAGCAGAAAAGCGGGCAGGAGAGCTTTATGATATCTACAGCAGCAATGGCAGCACCTTCCGGTTTTCTTACCAGGAGGATAATGGAAATGGTTTGGAAATGGGGGCCAGAAAAGAAGCGGTTTCTAGCATATTTCCGGTTAGAGGGTTGGCGTCGGTGCTGGTTTTTACAGCCGGGATTTATGGTGCGGCTGTTTTGAAGGAGGATGAAGCCAGCGGCCTGTTTTTGCGGCTTCCTTTCCGAATCCGGGGATTGTGCAGAAATGCAGGTCTTGGAGCTCCGGTAGCGCTGGCTGCTTTGTCAGGCCTGACGGCTCTGCTGGTTTGCGGTCAATGGACAACCTGGTATGGGGAACTGGGGAAGATGCTTTTCTATGGGATCGCGGTGGTGATATTCAGCAGTATTTTGGGGCGGCTAATTCCATCTTCCAGGGGGATTTGTTGTCTGCTGCCTTTTCTGGTGATTGCCAGCTTGGTATTTTGTCCGGTGTTTATGGATCTGGGACAGCTGTGGCCGGAAGTACAGCTTGGAGGGCGGCTTCTGCTGCCAACCTATTATTTGGAAACTTTTTAAAAAAGTAGTTGCATCATTTCCTGGTCTGTGCTATACTATTTCTTGCGCGCGGGAGTGCTGGAATTGGCAGACAGGCAAGACTAAGGATCTTGTGGGTGTATGCTCGTGTGGGTTCAAGTCCCATCTCCCGCATAAAAAGTGTTGTATATCTTGGTTTTCCAGGAGATGCAGCACTTTTTTTGTTCTGATTTTCCTACGACAGAAAAATTTTGAAAAATCTTTCTTATACTTTTTTAACAAAAATCCCTGAATATGGCTATTAAAATCATATCTGATTTCCAAAAAAGAAAATATAAAAAATTTCTGCAACTATTTCCCCGGCTTCTGCGTCTAATGGATACAGCAGGAAAAAAAGGAAGAACCTGGATTTCCTGTAAGTACAGAAAAAAGGATGGTAATAACTATGAAGAACATGAAAATCGCGAGACGCTGGCTGGCCTCATTCCTCTGCCTTCTGGCATTTACTACGGCAGTTCCCGCCCTGCCTGCATACGCCCGGACGGGAAGAAGCAGCAGGAGCTCACATTCCAGCCGTTCGGCCCGCTCCTCACGTTCCAAAAGACGGTCCTCAGAGGCCAAAGAAGACAAGATGCGGGATGCTGCCGGTCAAGTTCAGAAGGCTTTTGATGAAAAAGACCTGGATACATTAGCTTCCCTCTGCCATTATCCCCTGACGGTTGTGGACCAAAACGGAAGCTCTAAGGAAATTCAAAGCAAGAAGGCGCTGAAGGCGCTGGGAAGCCAGGCCATTTTTACAAAGGAGCTGCAGGAGATTGTGGCAGGAGTGAATACGGCCAAGATTCAGGCGGATGGAGATAAAACCCTGAAGCTGGGAGGAGACTCCGGCGTGACTATGAAGAAGATAAAGGAAAAGTGGAAAGTTACCAAGATTCAGCTGAAAGGCCAGTCTGCTTCCGGAAGCACAAATCTGGTTCAGGCAGCGGAGCAGTTTCAGAGAACCTTCTACTACCGTGATTTGGAGACCCTGTCCAAACAGTGTACATACCCTATGAAAGTGTATCTGGCAGACGGAACGATTCAGGATATTTCCTCCGGGAAACAATTAATGGATTTAGGAGAAAGCAAGCTGTTTACAGATGAACTGGTGAATCAGGTAAATCAGATAGACGCCTCCACTCTGCAAGAGGCGAATCAGAAGGTACAGGTTGGAACGATCTGTGGATTTTGGATGGTGAAGCAGAATGGAGAATGGAAGATTGATACCATTTTCCAGTAAAATGTGAATAGTCGGAAAATGAAATTCCAAAAACTGGGGTGTTTCCCAGTGTTCTACTGGTAGATTTCCATGGATTTTGTGGTATGATCTTCTTGTAACATTTTTGTAACAAATACGTAACACTTTTGGGTCATACCCAGAGTTGCCAGAACAAAGGAGAGAATACCATGAGAAAATTCAAAATCTATGCAATGACAACTGCGGCTGCGTTTACCATATCCGGACTGATTCCAATGACGGCCCTGGCAGGGCAGAATCTTGGAATCTGGAGAGGAGGAAAGGTGATTGCGGTTTCTGGAAGAGACTGCAATAATCTGAAGGAACTTTTCAATCAACTGGGAAATAGCAGCAACTGGAAGGACTGCATTGAGAATCTGCCAAATATCAACTGGCCAGGTGGAAACCGGCCGGAAGGAAATCTTCCTCAGATTCCGGGAGGCGGGATTCCTGACATGGAGATTCCGGATTATGACATTCCGGAGGATGAAACGCCGGACAACAATGATCCTGGCTTTCCGGAACAGACCCCCGGGGGCGATCATTCTCAGAACAGCTTTGAGGAACAGGTCGTGGCCCTGGTCAACGAGGAGAGGGCCAAGGCAGGTTTAAGTCCCCTGACTCTGGACACCAGGGCAGCCAGCGCGGCCGCAGTGCGGTCCGGAGAGATTCAGACTTCTTTCTCCCACACCAGACCGGACGGCAGCAGCTTTTCAACCGCTCTGACTCAGGCGGGGATAAACTACCGCTCCTCCGGAGAGAATATCGCCTATGGTCAGACTACACCGGAACAGGTGATGAACAGCTGGATGAACAGCTCCGGCCACCGGGCCAACATTTTAAACGCTGACTTTACCTCTATTGGAGTGGGATATACCCAAAGCAGCTCGGGAACACCTTACTGGACTCAGCTGTTTTTCCGCTGATCCGACAGGAAATTGAAAATATTTTGTAACTGTTAGAATTATTTTACAAAAAACCGCCGTAAAGCCGACCGTATGGGGCTTTATGGCGGTTTTTTGCGCGGCTGTTAGGAGGATTTTCTCCTGCCGAAAAGCCGGTATAGCACAAACATACCGGCTGCGGACAGAACCACCTCAGCCGTCAGCTGAGCGTAGGCCAGCCCGTAGAGAGGGAAGAGGGCGTTCAGAATAAAGAGGGCCGGAATTTCCAGAAGGATTTTCCTCATAATGGCAAAAAGCAGGGAGAAACGTCCCATACCGGTGGCCTGGAACACGCCTACGCACAGAAAGTCCATGCAAAGGAAGGGAAGCCCCAGGCAGAAGCCGTGAAGAAAGCGGCTGCCATAGCCGATAATCACATCATTGTCCATAAACAGCCGAATCATAAATTCGGACTGAAAGAAGTAGAAGGTACAGATTGCGGTCATCCCCACAAGAACAATTTTAAAAGCAAACAGAAAGGCTTTTTTCATCCGGTCAAAATTGCCGGAAGCGTAGTTGTAGCTGACTAGGGGCATGAGTCCCTGAGAAAGTCCGAGGGAGATCTGTGTGGGAACCTGGTTGATTTTCTGGGTGATGCCCATGGCAGCCACGGCGTCGGGGCCGTAGGCGGAGGTAAAGTTATTGAGAATGGTCATGCCGGTAACGTTTAACAGATTCTGGATGGAAGCCGGGATACCCACACCGAATACGCCAAGGACAATCTTTTTCCGGAAGCAGGAGCGGCGGGGCAGCAGGCGTACGCAGGTAGTCTTTCTGCGGAAAAACAGGAGGACGAAGAAATACAGGCAGGCCACGCAGTTGGAGAGAAAGGTAGCCAGTCCGGCGCCCTCGGCTCCCATGTTCAGGCCCCAGGGCATGATGAAAAAGGGATCCAGAATGACGTTCAAAATACAGCCGCTCATGGTACCCACGCTGGCGTGAAGAGCGGCGCCCTCCGAGCGCACCAGATAGGCCATCACCACGTTAAGGATGGCCGGCGTGGCGCCAAAGAGCACCGTCCAGAGCAGGTAGCCGTCCGTAGCGGCGGCGGTGTTGGC
>OGYI01002276.1_pt1 | contig 15019 bp, 13 predicted proteins | sample 1576521 | NCBI WGS metagenome assembly OGYI01 (sample SAMEA3541484, study PRJEB24748) | human gut metagenome | biome: human gut; feature: human-associated habitat; material: faeces | place: China | collected 2012
GTGAAACCAAAAAAGGCTGCCATTTTTTTCAGACAGCGGGCAAAACGCAGCTTCCTCCTGGAAAGGGTGCTCCCTCAAATCCGTCACAATCATTCCCCTGCAATAGGTGCCGCCGCACTCCACCCTGGCCTTCCTGCTCTCGGTACGGACCAGGCTGGGTATCACGGCGCACATAACAGCCAGGGGATCATGGAGAGGACAGTCACCCATGCAGTAGTTCTGGGTCTGGTTTCCCCTGAGATAATGGGCCATGGCCTGCCTCATATAATCCACTGCCGGACGGCAGGACGGCTTGCAGCAGCCCGACAGCCAGTCCAGATGCTCCATTTTAAGCCTTGTCCTCATGGTGACATCCAGTCCCACTACCGTGATATCCATACCGGAGGTAAACACCTGGTCGCAGGCCTGGGGATCGCAGGCCACATTGGCCTCGGCCACAGGAGATACATTTCCGCGCATGGTCAGGGTACCGCCCATCATCACAAGGCCCTTTACCTTATGCACAAAACCGGGATATTCCCTAATGGTGCGGGCTATATTGGTCAGAGGGCCAAGGGTGATGACCATAAGCTCTCCCTCATACTGCTCAGCCAGATCCATGTGGAACCGGCTCACGTCCACGTCTCTTGTACTGCGGCGGCTGGGAGGTAATTCCACATTGCCCAGCCCGTTTTTGCCGTGTATAAAGGCAACCCGGCCGTCCCATTCCCGGCAGGATGGCTTCTCCGCCCCCACTGCCACCGGTATATCGGGCGCTCCTGCCAGGTCCAGTATCTTCATGGTATTCTCCGCTGCCAGCCATGCCTCTACATTGCCGCACACCGCAGATATGCCCACTATCTCTATCTCAGGATTAAAAAGCGCGTATAATAGGGCGATGGAATCATCCACACCTGTATCCACATCCAGTAAAACCTTCATCTGCCTCTCCTCTTTCATTATGTCATGCGGTATATCCCGGCGCCAGTATCCTGTCTGCTGTCCCGGCTTCCTCTGCCGCCTCTGCTGCCTCAGCCGCCAGTTCCAGGGCGCACCGGATCATACTGTCCAGGCTCTGCTCCCGTTCCTCGTTGGTAAGAGCCCTGTCATGGTGGATGCTGCTCCCCACAGTCACCATGCTGAGCGCTCTCCTGCCTGCTCTTGCCGCTGTGCAGTAGAGGGACAATGTCTCCATTTCCTGGACCAGAACCCCCATTTTTTCCCACTGTCCTTTTTCTCCCTGACAGTCCTCATAGAACACATCCGAACTGTATACATTCCCTGCCCGGAAGGAGGTATGGCTGTTTCTGGCATGGGCCGCAGCGGCCTCCAGAAGGCCGAAATCCGCTATGGGTGCAAAGGTTCCCGGCAGATGGTACTGGGAGGGAAAGTTAGAGTTGGTACAGCAGCCCATGGCCAGCACCAAATCCCCCACCTCCACATTGCGGTGAATGGCGCCCGCGGTCCCCACCCGGATGATTGTGTCCACATCATAATTGTGATAGAGCTCGTACGCATAGATGCCCATAGAGGGAATGCCCATGCCGCTGCCCTGGACCGATAGTTTCTTACCCTTATAATATCCTGTATATCCATTCATGCCCCTTACCCGGTTGTAGCAGAATACGTCGGTCAGATAGGTCTCTGCAATGTATTTTGCGCGCAAAGGGTCACCCGGCATCAGGACAGCCTTGCCAATCTGTCCTGGTCCCGCTTCATTATGGAATGTTTTCATATTTGATTACTCCGATTTCTTTATTATATTCCTGTCATTCTTTCTTCGTATGCTCAGCTCATGCTGCTCGGAACCAAAGAACAGCTTTTGGGACAGGACAGGTGTATCATACTCGGAATAGAGCACCTCCTCCAGAATCAGGATTGGGTCTCCCTCCTGCATGTTCAGTATATTTGCCAGACGCTCCCTGGCCTGTCCCAGCCGGATTTTGGCATCGCTGTACAGGCCGCCTTCGGACAGCAGCCCGGTATAATACTGGTAAACGGTATCCGGATTCTCCAGGTCCACATCGCTGTTGTCAAGTACCTCATGGGGCATATACACCATGGCAAAGCCGGCCGGCGTATCACCGCAGTAATAGGTTATGTCAATGACCGCCACCACGCTGGAGGGCCGCAGTTTAAGCACCTGCTGGTGCTTTTGGGTTGCCGGCTGGAACCCTATGGCGGTCACCACCTTATCAATGGGCCTGCTGCAGAAATCCACAATGGGATTTCCCACCTTCTCCAGCCCGCTTTTGCTCATATCCTGGTTGGAAAGCACAATGTTGCCCTTTCCCTGATGGTTTATGATTAAACCATCCTCCTGAAGAAGCAGCATGGCCTGCCGCAATGTGCCTCTGCTGACTGCAAGCTGTTCTGCCAGGATGTTCTCTCCAGGCAGCTTATCCCCAGCCTTATACTTTCCCTCTTTCAGCCACTGGCTGATGGTCTCATAGGCAGTCACATACAACGGTATCTTTACATTCTTTTCATTTATCACATTGTCCTTCACAGGTCTGCTTGCTCCTTTCGCGCGCCCGGCGGGCAGTCCTCACTATAGCTCACTATAGATTAGTATAGAACTAATCCACCAATTTGCCAAGTGCCTCCGGACCTTTCACCCTCTTTCCCACAAACAGCAGTACCAGCAGCGTCACCCCATAGGGCAGCATCTGGACAAACTGGGACGGGACAGACGCATCCGTCAGATAGAATCTGGCTGCCTGGGCCACCGCAAATATCATTCCGGCTCCCATGGAGCCCAGGGGCTGCCATCCGCCGAAAATGTTAGCTGCCAGTCCCATAAAGCCCCTGCCTGCCGTCATATCCGCCACAAACAGGTTGTTCTGGGAAATGGACAGGTAGGAACCTGCCAGCCCTGCAATGCTTCCTGCGGCTATCATGGCAATGTAACGGTAACGGTTCACCTGCACACCGGCAGTCTGAACCGCGTAGGGCTGGTCTCCAATGGCCCGGTACCTGAGTCCGAACTTGGTCTTATAAAACACAATCCACACCGCAGCCACAATAAGGAACATGGCGTAGAGATAGGGAGACTGGTCTTTAAACAAGGCCCCGATAACCGGAATACCGGAAAGGCCGGGTATGGTCAGATTGGAAATGGAGGGAACGGATTCCGACATTCCTTCTGTCTGCCAGATTGCCTTTAACATTACGGCCGTGATACCGCTGGCAAAAAGATTGATGCCCACGCCTACCACTGACTGGTGGGCCTTCCATTTCAGGCAGAAAAGGGCATAAAACCAGCCAATCATACCGCCCAGGACCACGGACAGAAGCACCCCGGCCATGGCTGATCCGGCTGCATAGGAACCGGCTGCCCCGGCAAACGCGCCGATGAGCATGATTCCCTCCACACCCAGGAGGATGATGCCCCCGCGCTCAGCGATGGTGCCGCACAGGGCCCCCAATATAATGGGCACTGAAAGCTGAAGGGTAAGTCCGATAAAATTATTAATCATATCCATATGTCATCCTCTCTTTCTGCTCCACTTAATCAGTTCCGGAGCCGCTACCAGGAGTATCACCAGACTCTGTATTACCGTCACCATGTTGGTGCTTACCATGGTCTCGCGGCTCATTCGCAGAGACCCCATATCCATGATTCCGAAAAGCAATGCGGTCAAAAGCACACCGGCCGGATGATTCCTTCCCAATATGGCCACGGCGATTCCCGTAAAGCCGAAGGATGGGGAAAAACCCTCTATAAAGCGGTGGTATTTTCCAAACACCTCTGTAATGCCCGCAAGGGCCGCGATTCCTCCGCTGATGGTCATGGACATAATCAGAAACATGTTGACACGGATTCCGGCTGTTCCGGAGGCAGAGGGATTGGCTCCCACTGCCCTCAGCTGGTATCCCACCGATGTCTTCCACAGGAATATGTACATGGCTGCCGCCACAAAGAGCAGCAGGAACAGTGCATAGGTGAGCTGGGTCCTGGGCACCAGCTTTCCGAACCAGATTCCCTCGGCTATAAGCTCTGTCTGGGCCGTGGAACCCTCTGTCTTAAAGGGCCCGTTTACCAGATAGGATGTAAAAAGAGTACAGATATAGTTCAGCATAATGGCCACGATTACTTCATTGGTGCTGAATCTGGCCTTAAAAATGCCGGGAACGCTGCCCACAAGCATGCCCGCCGCGATTCCGGCCAGGATGCTGATTACAAGCAGCAGGGGAGCAGGGAGCGCGCTAAAGTAAAGGGCGGTGATGACGCTGGCCATGGCTCCTGCGTGAAGCTGGCCCTCTGCGCCGATATTCAACATACCGCACCTGGAACCCATGGCCACGGCCAGGCCTGTAAAGGCCAGAGGAATGCTCTTGCTGATTGTATTGGCCAGGGACTGCGGTGTGCCCAGAGCTCCCTGAATCAGGGAACCGTAGGCTTTAACAGGGGATTCCCCTGCCAGGAGGATAAAAAGGGCTCCTATCAGAAGCGCAAGCCCTATGGATGCCAGGGATTTGCCTATTTCCGCTGTGTGCCTGCCGCCGCGGATTTTTCCAACGGTCCGGGCTTTCTCACCTGTCCGGTCGCCTCCGTCTGCCTGGGCGTTCTTATTGCTGTTCCATTTCATGAGCCCGCACCTCCTGTTTTTTTCCTGCCATGAACAGTCCGATTTCTTCCTTTGTATACTCCCCGTTGTCAAACTGGGCGCTGACCTCTCCCTCGTAGAATACAGCGATGCGGTCGCTCAGGTTCATGACCTCTGAAAGCTCTGCCGATATAAGCAGGATGGCCTTTCCCTGCTCCTTTAACTGAAGAAGTGTCTTATGCACCCTCTCAATAGCTCCGATATCCAGACCTCTCACAGGCTGGGCCACCACCACCAGCCCGGGATCATGGCTGATTTCCCTTCCCAGTATCACCTTCTGCTGGTTGCCGCCTGAAAGCTGTCCTATCTCCTGGTCCACACCGGCCACCTTGATTTCAAACTCCTCAACCTGTTTCTCTGCATCCTGTCTCAGCCTCTCATAATCAATGAAACCCTTCCTGCAATACTCCGGCGTTTCCTGATAGCCCAGCAGGAAATTCTCTGTAATGGAAAAGCTGGGAATCATGGCATTCTTATGGCGGTCCGATGGGATGTATCCCAGGCCCATGGCCTTCCTGTCCTTGACAGCCATGTTCTGGACCGGAATTCCATTTATAAAAATTTCGCCTTCCCTGACCCTGCGGTTTCCCACGATCATTTCCTCCAGCTCCTGCTGCCCGTTGCCATCCACCCCGGCAATGCCCAGGATTTCTCCGGCACGGACCTTCAGGCTGACGGTTTCCCCGGCCCTCTCATGAAGGCGCACACCTTTCAGCTCCAGAACGGCCTGGCCGGTTTTCTGTCCCCTCTTTGCCACGATGTTCTCCACCTGCCTGCCCACCATCTGGGTGGCCAGCTCCTTCTCATTGGTGGAGCTGGTGTCGCACCGGAACACCACCTTCCCCTTCCTGATGACTGTAATGCGGTCAGACAGGGACATGGTCTCATTCAGCTTATGGGTGATGAATATGATGGTCTTGCCGTTTTCCTTTAGCTGGCGCAGAATCTTAAACAGCTCGTCCACCTCCTGGGGCGTGAGAACCGCGGTGGGCTCATCCAGGATAATGATGTCCGCTCCGCGGTACAGGGTCTTAAGTATCTCCACCCTCTGCTTCATGCCCACGGACAGGTTCACCACCTTCTCCTGAAGGTCAATCCTGAATCCGAACCGTTCCACCAGCTCCTCCACCTTTTTCCGGCTTTCCTTCCGGTTGAGGAACAATCCTCCGGATTCCTTTCCCAAAATAATGTTTTCAAGAACCGTCAGCTGATTCACCAGCATAAAATGCTGATGAACCATTCCGATTCCCAGGGCATAGGCATCGTTGGGATTGGCTATGGCGGCCTTTTTTTCATTGATGAATATCTCTCCCGCATCCGGATGGTACAGCCCGAAGAGAATGTTCATCAGAGTGCTCTTACCAGTTCCGTTCTCACCCAGGAGGCAGTGGATTTCCTGCTGTCCCACGATGAGATCAATCCCGTCATTGGCGCGTACCGGCCCAAAACATTTGACGATTCCAATCATTCTGATTGCGTCCATATCTTCCTCCTCTATTTATCCGGCCTATCTTAATTAAGCTCAGAGGGAACCTGAATCTCTCCTGATATAATTTTCTGCTTCAGCTCGTCCAGTCTGGCCAGGATATCATCGGAAACCTTGATATTGCTTCCCTCCACCGTCACATCCACGCCTCCGTCGCTAAGGCCCAGCATCTGGTTCTCCCCTGTATAGGTATCCTCCACAATGCTGGCAATGGCATGGTATGCGCAGGAATCCAGCTTTTTAAGCATACTGGCCATAATATAGTCCGGAGCGATGCTGTTCTGGTTTAAGTTCACGCCGATGGCAGCAAAGCCTTTTTCCTCGGCGGCCTGGAACATGCCCATTCCCGAAGCACCCGCTGCATGGAAGATTACGTCGGCTCCCTTTTCCACAAAGGTGTTGGCAATGGTCTTGGCAGTGGTGGGGTCATTGAAGCCGCCCGCGTAATCTACAAGCACCTTCATTTCCGGTTCAATATACTCAGCCCCTGCCTTGTATCCTGCTGCAAAGCGGTTGATAAGGGGATTATCCACACCGCCGATGAATCCGATGGTCTTTCCGTCTCCCAGCTTGTCATCTGTCTTTTCCTGCTTTGCCAAGGCTGCCAGGGCGCCTGCCAGAAACGCTCCCTCCTGCTCCTTACAGGAATAGGAAGCTACATTTGGAAGATCAGAGGTGGCATCCAAGAGGGCAAACCGCTGTTCCGGATATGTGGAAGCCACATTGGTCAGGGCATCCACCTGTTCTGCCCCCACGCAGATAATTAAATCATAGTCCCCGGACGCAGCCATCTCATCCTGGATGATTTCCTCATCTGACACAGACTTTGGCTCCACCTCATCGTAAGTGATTCCGTAATCAGCGGCAGCCTTTTTAACACCCTCCAGGGCCAGGTCGTTAAAGGAATTGCCTCCCAGTCCTGCCTCTGTGAAAATGATTCCTATGTGTGCTCCTCCCCCGGAACCAGTACCGGCCCCATCTGCGGCTTCCCGGGAAGTCTGCCCGCTTCCTGCATCTGGTTTCGGTGCAGATGAACCGCATCCCATCACTGCACTGCCTGCAATGCCAACTGCCGCACATAATGCTGCCCACTGTCTGATTCTTTTCTTCATCATGTTCCCCTCCGTTTTATACCTATTTTGTTTTAGTGTGTATATGTTACTTAACTTGTTTAACAAGTTATCTAAAATGTAGCATAATCTATTATATTTGTAAATCCCAATTTTACATTCACCCATAGAATCGTTAAATCTTGCTAAATACAGGCAAACTTTTCTGTGCAATTTTACATCTGTTTTCCCTTAAATTTACAATATATTGGAATGATTGAGATACCCGGATCACAGCCTGGCCAAAAGGACAAAAAAAGCCGGATGGTTTTCATTATCTGAAAGCCATCCGGCTCCGGCCTGTAACGATACTCAGGATTCCCATATGGGAAGCAGGCCCTATATTCTGTGCGCCACCGCTTTTATTCCACTAAAAAACAAGTACCGATTCAGATTTCTCCTCCTCGATACCTGTTTTTTGTTTTTCTGCTCTCTTTACTCTGTTCTTTTGGATTTCCTTTACTTATACGGTCTGTTTATTTTCACCTTTCATTATCAAGTACATTTTAATGATACTTTCTCGTCATATCATTATAAATGTTCCCGTTCCTTGATCATCTACTCAGTATTTGAAAATATAACGGGACTCGTATTGTATCAGTTTCCTTTTGAACATTTCATCAGGCAGATTCCTTATTCTCTGTTTTCTATAATAATCATTTGATTATATGGAAAACGAAAAATCACTTTCCGGTGGTCTGTACCTCCTTTTTTAGATTTCGTTCTTTTTGATAGTTTTAGTATACTCAAAAGGAAGTTATTTGTCAATACTTTTTTATTAATATTTAAATTTTAATAGTCTTTTTCGTATATACTGTATAAATTTTCAGTTTTTTCATGACAATCAGACAAATCTGCACACTACCCTTTTTGCAGCAGCTTCCTATTCTCCCACTACCCTTATTCTCCTACTACCCTGTATGTCTCCTCCACAATGCGCTCCATGGCGTTGAGTATGTTCTCATAGCCGGTACAGCGGCAGAGATGCCCGGATATCAGCTTTTTCAGCTCCTCCCGGTTGTACTTCTTTCCTGTGCCCACAATCTCCACGGCCGACATAATAAGACCGGGGGTGCAGAATCCGCACTGCACGGCCGCCTCTTCTATGAAGGCTTTCTGGATGGGACTCAGCTCGCCGTTGGGACCCTTTAAGCCCTCCACGGTCATGATACTTTTGCCGTCCGCCCACATGGACAGATAGATGCAGGAATCAATAGCCTCTCCATTTACAAGGACCGTACAGGCCCCGCACTCCCCAACCTCACATCCCTTTTTTACGGATGTGAAGCCCAGGCGGCGAAGGGTATCCAGAAGAGATTCCCTGTCATCCACAGCAGTCTCCTGTTCCTTCCCGTTAATTTTCAGCTTGATTACTTTAAGCATCTGCCTTACCTCCTGCCAGTGTGATGGATGTTTTTAGAGCGCGCCTGGCCAGCTCCCCGATGAGCTGCAGGCGGAATTCCCGGCTGGCCCTCCAGGATGTGCGGGGATTTACCTGGGACAGGGCTTTATCTGCAAACAGGTCATATATGGTCGCATCTGACACCTGTTTCCCGCGAAGGGCTTCCTCCGCCTCGTAACAGCGCACCGGAGTGGGGGCCGCCACGCCGTAAGCCAGACGTACGTCTTCCAGCACTGTTTTATCAGGCGACAGCTTTACCCTCACCGCACATCCCAGTGTTGCAATTTCCATGGCCCTGCGTTTTCCGTATTTAATATAATGGCCTTCCCATCCCTCATAGTTTTCCCTGGTAATCTTAAATGCCGTACAGACCTCATTCTGCTTCCTGACCGTACGTCCGGGACCTGTATAGAATTCTGTAACCGGCACTTCCCGTACTCCCTCCGGCCCTTTTAACACCACTGCAGCATTCAGGGCGCACATGGTGGAGGCAGAGTCCGCAGAGGTGGCCCCATTGCAGATATTCCCTCCGATGGTGGCCGTATTTCTCACCTGAGGTCCTCCCACCTGGTCCACTGCCTCCCCCAGCATGCTGAGGTGTTTCTTTATAATGGGGTCATTGGTTATATGGGAAAAGGAAGTTGCAGGCCGGATGATGATGGTCCCGTCCTCCTCCAGGCTGACGCCTTTTAACTCCGGGATATTGTGGATGGATACCAGGCCCCTGCCTGCATCCTTTCCCTCCCTGACGCGTATGAGCACATCCGTCCCCCCGCTGATAACCTGGGACTGAGGGTCCGCGGTGAGGGCGGCAATGGCGTCCTCCACCGAATCTGCTTCGTAAAATGACTTTATATCAAACATGATGACTCTCCTTTATACTTACCTGACCTGCTTGCTGTTTTACATCAGCCATTACAGCTCTATATCAAACCCTTTTCCTGAAATGCCTCTATGAGCCTCTGTGGCGTCATGGGTATGGTATCCATGGCAACGCCTGTGGCATGGAGCACTGCATTGCGCAGGGCCGGCGCCACCGGGATGGCCGGCGGTTCTCCCAGGGACTTATTTCCGTAAGGGCCGGTGGGGTCCTCAAGCTGGATAAACTTCACATGAAGGTCCGGCGTATCCATAGCTGTGGGAATCTTATAATCCAGCAGATTATCATTGAGAGGCCTGCCGGCGTCATTATATAAGAATTCCTCGGACAGGCCGTATCCCAGGCCCATGGACATGCCGCCGTGCACCTGCGCTTCCGCAAGGGCGGGGTTGATGAGGTTTCCGCAGTCGTGGACATTGATGATCTCCTGAAGCGTCACCTTGCACATGGGGATGTCCACCTCCACCACGGCAAAGGTGCAGCCGAAGGAATAGGCGTTGTTGCGGATGGTATAAGTACTCTCGGCGGTGATGTGCTGGGAGTCGGCGGGGTCATACTGGGCGTGCATAGCCAGCTCTGACAGGCTCATGAGCACCTTGCCGTCGGTGTTGCGGACGATATAGAAGTGCGATGCCGAAGTTCTCACGGAATTTATCCTTCATAGCACATCCCTGACCGTTGCAGGCTGCGATGGTTGTATCGGAGATGAAAGAGAGATTATCTCCAAACATGGCACCGCCGATGACAGATGCGACGCAAAGGGCCAGAGAGAAACCAGAGGTCTCAGATACGGCAGTGGCAATCGGAACGATCAGGGTGATGGTTCCAACGGAGGTTCCCATGGAGGTAGAGACAAAGCACGCTACCACAAAGAGAACAGCAACGGAAAAACGGGCCGGGATAAGAGACAGCATCAGATAAGCAACGCTTTCAGCACTGCTTCGTCCTACGACACCGACAAAGGTTCCGGCTGTCAGGAAGATGAGAAGCATGGTGATGATGTTCTTATCTCCGATGCCTTGCCCCATCAGCTCCAGTTTCCGGTCAAAGGAAAGAGAACGGTTCTGGAAACAGGCCGTCAGGATCGCAAGCATAAATGCGACAACAATCGGAATGTTGTAAAAGCCCATCGGGATCTTCATGATATATTCTGACCAGATTCCTAGCCCCAGATAAAAGATCAGAAATACAGCGATAGGCAGAAGGGAAGATAGTTTTTGCTTTTTCATAATAATTTTCAGCCTTTCTATATGTTTGCCGTAATAGGCCGGATATACATTATTTGATCTTACCATAAGAATGGGATTCAGGCAAGTAAAGAAGACAGTGTAACTGTAACGAAAAGGTTGACGAAAGCCTGTAAAAACGATATTCTGAAAGACGGAGAAAAGCATGCAAAAACGATAGAAAACATGAGCGGAAATGAGATAAAAGCACAAGGGATTTCACAGATACTACACGGGTTTTCACCAAAAAATCACAGTGTGAAGTGCTTGCGTGTGCTTCACACTATGATTTTGGCGATGTTTCGCATTTAAAATCGGAATAATCTGCTGCCTCAACGGCATCGTACGGAATTTTCAGTTTAGAAAATTCCTATTTGCGAGTCGTAACGATTGTCGGTTCGGAATGTGAGGAAAAGTGCAAAAAACCTTGACAAAGCAAGGAGAAATGTATATAAATGTAAAGTAAGATTTGCGGGCATGTACGAAGAAAACTAAGAGGATTCATGTGCAAAGATATAAGCTAGGAGGAATATACGATGAACAAGACAGAATTAATCGCAGTTGTAGCTGAGAAAGCAGAGCTTTCCAAGAAAGACGCAGAGAAGGCAATCAAGGCTTTCACAGATGCAGTATCCGAGGAACTGGTTAAGGGCGGAAAGATTCAGCTGGTTGGCTTTGGTACTTTTGAGGTAGCTGAGAGAGCAGCTAGAGAGGGAAGAAACCCGAAGACCGGCGAGACCATGCCGATCGCAGCTTCCAAGACTCCGAAGTTCAAAGCTGGTAAAGCATTAAAGGATATGGTAAACGCATAATTATCTCAGACATATATGTGTGACAGACAGCCCTTCGTGATGAAATATCATGGAGGGCTTTAGTATTATAGGAGCGAAGGGATTCCGCCAGGATGAAAGTGCCCTGCAAGGGGGTATGGAAAGGAAAAATATGAGGCTAGATAAGTATTTGAAAGTGTCCCGCATCATCAAGAGAAGAACCGTAGCCAATGAAGCGTGTGACAGCGGACGAGTGATGCTGAATGATAAAGTGGCAAGAGCCAGTGCAGAGGTTAAGGTTGGGGATGTGATTGAAATTGCTTTCGGCAATAAATCGGTGAAGGTCCGCGTTACAAGCGTACAGGAGACCATCCGCAAGGAAGATGCCAAAGAAATGTTTGAATACCTGTAAAAATCCAAGAGACGTCAGTAAAAGGCGCGGAGGACGAAATGCCAAGAAATATAGAGCGGGATGAAAAAGAGGCGATGCGCCGGAAAGAACAGCTGATGGAAGCTGGATTCAGGCTGTTTTCGCAATATGGGATCGAGAATGTCAGTTTACAGAGGGTGGCGGACGCTGCGGAAGTGGGCGTTGCGACCCTATATAACTATTATCAGACGAAGGTCAAGCTTGTGATAGCGATCAGCGGAAAAATCTGGGGCGATCTCTGGAAGGAGATTCTGGAAGAAAAGGGACCGGAGATATTTGAATCATTCACGGCGTATCAGTACATTGAGTTTTATACGGACCAGATCATCCGGATTTACCGGGAACGACCGGAAATGCTCCGGTTCAGTAATAACTATAAAAACTTTATCTCCCGGGAGAAAGTCAAGGGGGAAGCGCTGGCTGAACATCTGGATGTTTTGAAGCCGGCAGGAGCGCTGTATCATAAGTTCTATGAGCAGGCGAGGAGCGATAAAAGCATCCGGACCGATATTCCGGAGCAGCAGTTATTTACAAGCGTTGCGATTGCGATGCTGGCAGTGGCTGAGCGCTATGCACAGGGAATTGTGTGGGCGGACGATCACAAGGCAGACCACACGCAGGAACTGGAATTTTTAAAAGAAATGCTCCTGACATGGTGCAGAACCCCGGAGAACCTGGAGAAATAATCATATAAAGAACGGAAATAAAAAAAGAAGTCAAGAGAATTGAGGTGCCCCCTCAAAGTTAGACTTTTACGAGACGACTTCGGTCGTCTCGTTTTTCTTTATGCGCTTAAAAGAACAGATTCTGTCTTGAATTTGTGAGAGTTGATTATTATAATATAAATATAGTGACGACTCATTTGTGTATACACACTTTATGACGGATAATCAACATTTCGAGAATGAGAGGAAAAAAGCGTATGAGAAGGAGAAAAAGAAGAATCCTGGCAGCAGGAATGGTGGTGGTGATAACGTGCAGTTCATATGGCTCTGTGCCTAGAGTTTATGCGAACACGAATTTTTATCAGATCCGGGAGATCGAGAGCTTATCGGAACAGGTCCTGTATCAGAAAGTTCCCTATGGCACCCGGTATCAGGATCTGGAGATGCCGGACAGCATAGACGTTTTTGTCAGCGGGGGGGGGCAAACCGAAGATGTGCCTGACGCAGGGAGCGATGAGAATGTAGCTGCGTTTGCCAACCGCACAAATGATGATGCCGTGCTGGAAAAGACAGACAGTGAAGAGAATGGAGAAAAAGAAGATACTGAAGGAAAAGATGCCGGAGAGGATAGCAAAGACAAAAGCGAAGGGGAAGAGGGCTTAGAGAAAGCGGAATCCGGTTCAGGTGAACAGGGAGATTCTGGGAAAGATGGAAATTCGGCGGAAAATGGGGACTCTCAGGATGAAAATGCAAATCCGGGGAACGGTGAATCGGACGGAAAAGGCGAAGATTCGGATTCTGGAGAGAATGGATCGGATGAAAAGGGCGAAAATTCAGATTCTGGGAAGAAGGAATCCGATGAAAAAGATGATTCCGGTAAGACAGATTTCGGTTCTTCGGGTGGAAATGCAGATTTGAATGAAGATGTCAAGACGGATGAGAAGACCGAGGAAGAGATTGGCGAAAAGAAAGGTTTCTGGCGAAAAGTAAAGGTGCGCTGGGTTCTGGATGCAGAAGAGAGCCAGGCATCCCGTTATGATGGAGAAAATCCGGGTATCTACCTGTTTCGCGCAGAGCTGAAAAGCAGCAATTATGAGGTAGATGAGGATGAACTTCCAGTGATCCAGATCACGGTCCTGGAAGAAGAGCAGGCGAAAACGACGCTGGAATTTGCACCGTTGGAAGAATCGATCACCGATCAGCTTCTCCCGCTTGGAAGCAAAGAATCCGACATCCAGTTCCCGGAGACTCTTACCGTGCGTGAGACGATGGGAGAAGAAACCACCGAGCGGACTTTGTCGGGTATCACGTGGAAACTGGATGCGGAAAACAGCGACTATTCTGAATTTCAGGGCGGACTGGCACCGGAGGACTATTTTGACCGCTTCGATGAGGACGGCGAACCAGAAGAAACCGAAGAAAAGACCTGGGAAGGCTACGATAAAGCCAATGAAGAATACAAGGGGGCGATCTATACCTATATTCCGGTGATTCCGGAAAGCGAAGAGATACCGGAAGACACTGCTTTGCCGGAGATCCATGTGCAGGTGGGAGACGCGGGGATTGCGCTGTATGCGGATGAAGGAATCACGGGAAGCGGTACATTGGAAGATCCGTATGTGATTACGACGGCAGATCAGTGGTCTATCGTCATGGGTAAAGGAAATAAAAATCAGTATAATGGAAGTGGTCAGTACAATTCTAATGTAAATAAATATATTAAATTGGGGAATAATATTGATCTTAGCGAAGTTGACCCGTGGGAGGAAAGAACATTAACAACTTGCTTAGACGGTGATGGCTATACTTTGAGTGGAATTTCACAGCCGTTGTTTAGCAGTGTGAAAGGAACGGTAAAAAATTTAGTTTTATCGAATGTGAAAATTAAAGAGGCGAAAAATTTCAAACATGTAGGCGCGATTGCTAGAACGACAGCAGGTACAGCCATCATTGAAAATTGTTATGTTGAAGGTGCCAAGGACAATGGCGATGATGATGCGGGGATTCTTAATACAGGAAACTACGCAGCGGGTGGACTAATTGGACAGGTTCCTTCAAGTAGCACGTTGACGGTAAAGAATTGTGTTGTTAATGCGGATGTTAAGAGTACAGGCTCAGATTCTCAAAATTCATTGGCTGGTGGTTTGGTTGGATTGGTTTCAGCAAAAAATATATTAAACATTGAAAATTGCATGGCAATGGGAAGTGTTTCAACAGAGTGTAATAGTGGCTGCGGTGGCTTAGTTGGCGGAAGAAATGTAAATGTTATAATCGAAAAAAGTGTAGCATTACAGAAAACAGTTTCCACAAAAAAACTTAGTAGTTATGTAGATAGAATTTTTGGCTATAGTGGAGATTCAACCGTTTATGTATCAGGAAATCAAGGGCGATTTTGATATTTCTGTCAAAACCGAACAGGTTCCGAAATTTGAAAACGGCGAACTCTGCGGAATCATGCTTAG
>OGYI01002277.1_pt1 | contig 15016 bp, 17 predicted proteins | sample 1576521 | NCBI WGS metagenome assembly OGYI01 (sample SAMEA3541484, study PRJEB24748) | human gut metagenome | biome: human gut; feature: human-associated habitat; material: faeces | place: China | collected 2012
TGGTAAGCAATCAGATTAAAGGCGAGGTAGTGGAGAAAGACCCAACGGAAAAGGGAGACCGGGCGCTTTTGAATTTTGGACACACCCTGGGACATGCTATTGAAAAATTGAAGGATTTTACCATGTTTCATGGCCACTGCGTAGGCTTAGGGGCTATAGCTGCCTCGGAAATCAGCGCAGACCGGGGGTTGATCTCTAAGGAGGAAGCAGAGGATATCCGACGTACCATGGAACAGTTTGGGATTCCCGCCTCTGTGTCGGGGCTTTCACGGGAGGAGGTTATTGCCGCTACCAAGCTGGATAAAAAGATGGAAGCCGGAGTAGTGAAATTTATCCTCCTGAAACAGATTGGTCAGGCCTTTGTGGACCGCACAGTTACGGACCAGGAGATGGAGGCAGGACTTGAATCGGTTCTGGAGATGGAAGAGGAGCAGAGACGATGAGAGGAAAAGGGATATTTTGCGCTGTGTTTTTGGCCGGTATGGCGGCGCTTACGGCTCTGGACCAGTGGACTAAGGCGCTGGCAGTTCGTTATCTTATGAATCAGACGCCGGTTGTGCTGATGGAAGGGGTTTTCCAGCTTCATTATTCGGAAAATAGGGGAGCAGCCTTTGGCCTTCTTCAGGGGAAGCAGTTCTTTTTCTTTTTGATTACGCTGCTGGTTCTGGGGGCGGCCGCCTATATGGTCTGGCACATGCCACCGGTGAAACGTTTTTTTCCAATGTGGTTTGCCCTCCTTTTAGTGGCCTCCGGAGCTGTCGGAAATATGATCGACCGGGTCAGCCAGGGATATGTGGTGGATTTTTTGTACTTTAACCTGATTAATTTCCCTATATTTAATGTGGCGGACTGCTATGTAACTGTTGGGGCATTCCTGCTGGTAGTGCTGATTTTCTTCTATTACCGTGAGGAGGAGATGGCCTGTTTTTCCCTGAAAAATAAAAAGGAGGACCTGGAGTGAGGGAGGAATTTCTGGTGTCCTGGGAGGAGGAGGATACCCGTATTGACCGGTATCTGTCCGGGGTCTGCCCCTCTTTCAGCCGATCCTATATACAGAAGCTTTTAAAAAACGGAGACATTCTGGTTGACGGCCAGCAGGTAAAATCCAGCTATGGCGTGAAGGAAGGGGACCGGATTGTGGTAGAGACGCCGGAAGCGGTGGAACCGGAGATTCAGGCGGAGCCTATGGACCTGGATATCCTCTATGAGGATCAGGATGTGATTCTGATTAACAAGCCTAAAGGAATGGTGGTTCATCCGGCGGCGGGACATTACAGCCATACCCTGGTAAACGGATTGATGTACCATTGCCGGGACCAGCTCTCCGGAATCAACGGTGTAATGCGGCCTGGGATTGTTCACCGAATTGATATGGATACTACAGGAGTGCTGATTGTGTGCAAAAATGACGCCGCCCATAATTCCATTGCGGCTCAGTTAAAGGAGCATTCCATTGTGCGAAGGTATCAGGCGATTGTCCATGGAAAGGTTAAAGAAGATGAGGGAGTAGTGGATGGGCCGATTGGGCGTCATCCGGTGGATCGTAAGAAGATGAGCATCAATTATAAAAACGGGAAACCGGCAGTGACCCATTAACGGGTGCTGAAGCGATTTGACCGGTATACCTATATTGAATGCCGTCTGGAAACGGGGCGGACCCATCAGATCCGGGTCCACATGGCCAGCATTCGCCACCCCCTTCTTGGGGACAGGGTTTACGGGCCTTCTTCCTGTCCGGTTCCGGGTCTTGAGGGACAGACCCTCCATGCAGGAGTTTTGGGCTTTATCCATCCCAGAACAGGAGAATATATGGAGTTTACGGCGCCTTTGCCCTCTTATTTTGAACATCTCATTCAAACTCTTCCAATTTGACAAAAATTGATAATTCGTCTGACAATGATAAAAATAGTTGAAATTTTACTATACTTTTCCCCTCCCCTGCGTTATAATATAGGTAAATATTATAAGTTTTACTATAGAAAGGGGTATGTGGAATGAGCGGAAATCTGGTTATTACCATTGGGCGGCAGAGCGGCAGCGGCGGAAAAATGATCGGCGAGAAGGTTGCGGAGCGTTTGGGAATTAAGTGCTATGATAAAGAGCTGCTGGCGATTGCCTCTAAAAACAGCGGTCTCTGCGAGGAACTATTTCAGCGCCATGATGAAAGGCCGACCAACAGCTTTTTGTATTCTCTGGTGATGGATTCTTACTCTATGGGATATACCGGGTCTACCTATGCGGATATGCCCATTAATCACAAAATCTTTTTAGCCCAGTTCGATACCATTAAGAAGCTGGCAGATGAAGCTTCCTGTGTTATCGTAGGACGATGTGCCGATTATGCGCTGGCCGATTATCCTGGTATGGTATCAGTTTTTATCTGCGGAGATGAGGCGGATAAAATTAAGCGGGTTCAGGAGTATTATGATCTGACAGCAGATAAGGCGAAAGAAGTTATGATTAAGACAGATAAACAGCGTTCCAGTTATTATAATTACTATTCCAATAAGAAATGGTGTGACCCCAGAAGCTATGACCTTTGCTTGAACAGCAGTGCGGTCGGAATCGATGGAGCGGTGGAAGCCATCCTTCAATTTGCGGAAATCAAGAAAAAATATAAGAGTCATAAATAAGCCTTCAAGGAGAAGGGGCGGGAGCAGCGAAAAAAGTTGCTCCCGCCCCTTTTGCAAGCCGGCCGCCTATTCTACCGTCACCGATTTAGCCAGATTTCTGGGCTGGTCCACATCCAGATTTTTTCCTACGGATGCGTAGTAGGCAATCAGCTGCAGCACAGCGGCAATGGGAAATACGGTAAATTTATCGGCCAGATCCGGGATGGAAATACGAACGTTGGCGATTTCACTGTCTGCCACAGCGCTTTCCTTGGTCAGAAGGATAACAAAGGCTCCACGGGCTTTTACCTCGCGTACATTGGAGAGCATTTTGGAAAAGACGGGCTGATCAGTTATATTGAGCTGGGAAGTCTTGGACATTGGGGAGAGTGGCATGTAAATTACAGCGATGGGATTACGAGAATCCCTGAGGAAGCTGTAAGAAACCAGTATATTATGCCCTGGCTGGAAGCTTTTCCCGGCGTAAACATGCTTATGAGAAGACCTTTTCATATTGCAGAAGCTTATGGAATGGGGCTTTATAATGATATGACCGGGCATAAAGAGTCCACAGAAGAATGGCTGACCTGGATTCAGGAAGGTGGAGATTATGGACAGGCAGAGGAGAAAGATGCGCTTGGCAGTATGCCAGACTTCTGGAAGACAGCTCCATCGGGCGGTGAATTTACCAGCTCTGTTTCCATGGAACAGATGCTGGTGACAGATCTGGAACAGACTGTAGAATTGGTCCGGAAGTCTCACACTACATTTTTAGGTCCGAAATATGCAGACAGTCAGTATAAAGATGGCTATGACAAAGTGCTTTTGAATATGGGGTACCGCCTGTGGATCTCAGAAGCTGCCTGGAAAAGGGAGGGGCAGGAAGATTGCCTGTGCCTGACCTGGAATAATGACGGCGTTGCTCCGCTTTACAAAAAATGGCCGGTATATCTGTATCTGGAGGATCCCTCTGGAAATACAGTGGAGAAGACTGAAATCAATATGCTTCTTTCTTCTGTTTTACCGGATACACAGCTTATTACCCGGACTGTATTTGAAACCAGGGATATTCCGGCACTTTTGAAGGAGGGATATGCCCTGTCTGTGGGAATTGAAGATCCCATGACAGAAAAGCCTGGCGTAAGGCTGGCAATGGACTGCGCTTACCAGAATGGCAGAAATATACTATGGCAGAAGGAAAAATAGAGTGGCTTTCGGTCCCTTTGCTTTCGGAAGAACCGGTAATAAAAAGTTGGAAGAGGTAGAGAAATGTCAGAAAAAATAGTGAAATACGAGTATGAATATGGCCTGTGTAAACGGATGCACTACCGTGGATTATGGTGCGTGCGTTATGAAGGTGTGCCAGGGCATTTTGAGAAAGCGGGTATGGCCTGCGCCTGTGCAGTGGATGGCTGTGATAAGGACTGTGCAGTTATGGAAAGTGCGGATGCCGTTATTGATCCGGAGTGGGAGTGGCATATGCTGGACAATCCGCCTGGAAGATAGAAAAAAATACGGCAGAGACAGGAAGAACTGCATATTATACCATAAGGCATGAAAACCGGAGTTGATAGTATGAGTCTGGCGGAATCCTTAAATTGGGAGCAAGAAGAGCAGTACACATCCGTTTTTCCACGGTCTGTTACCAGCCGGAAAAATCAGGAAAATTTAAAATTGTCAGAGAAAAAGGAACTATTAAAGAAAATCGCAGATATTCTTGCAGAGGAAAAATGGATTACCTCAGCTGAATTGTTGGTTTTGAAGGAAAAAATAGAAAAATACGGTGGCACTTTATGACCAGGGCAGTGATCTACTGCCGGTGCAGTACAGAAGAGGAGTGCCAGAAGGATGCGCTTATAAGACAGGCGGCGGAGGCAAGAGAATGCGTCCGCCGCCTGAACTGGTCCTTAGAGGATGAATATATAGAAAGCAGGTCCGGCACCAGCACCCGGGGACGGGAACAGTACCAGCGGCTTTTTTCTGACCTTCTTAGAGATAAATTTGAGATTGTGGTGATAAAATCCCAGGACAGACTGATGCGAAACACAAAGGACTGGTATGTTTTTGTGGATCGTCTCGTGACTTGTGGCAAACGACTGTATCTCTATCTGGAAAACCGTTTTTACAGTGCCGATGACAGTCTGATCACTGGAATCAAGGCAATTCTGGCAGAGGAATACAGCCGGGAATTAAGCCGTAAGATCAATAACGCCCACCGGAACCGGCAAAAGACTGGAAGTGCCCTGATGCTTACTTCCAATACCTATGGATATCGGAAGCTGCCAGATAAAAGCCTGGCGATCATAGAGGAAGAGGCACAGGTGAAAAGAAAAATGTATGAGCTTTGTGCAGGAGGTCTTGGCAGCAGATGTATCGCCCGGATTCTGCGGGAGGACGGTGTGCGGAAACGAAATGGAAGTTTTTTTACCGATTCTGATATCCGCCGTATGATCCGAAATCCTGTCAATAAAGGTACTGTGGTCATGAACCGGAAGCATTATGATTTTGATACCAGGCAGGTGGTAAAAAATCCACAGGAACAGTTTTATATTTATGAAAACCGGATTCCGGCAATTGTGTCAGAAGAACTGTGGAAGGCTGCCAATGAAGAAATCGACAAAAGAAAGAAAATTGTCGGAAACCAGGAGAGAACGGCCAGGTGCTTTGGAGTAAATCCGGGAAAGCATGTGTTTAGCGGAAAATTGGTCTGTGGTTTGTGCGGGGCCCCTTTTTACCGGACAACAAGAAAGAGAAAAAACTATAAAATCCATGAATGGAAATGCAAAATTTATCTGGAACAGGGGAGAAAAAAGGAGGAAAAGCCAGGCGGCTGTGCCAATATCCATCTGGAAGAGGAAAAGTTGTTTCTTCTTCTGGAAAGGTCCGGAGGAAAAGAAATCCTGCCAGATCAGGAATGGGAGATTACGGATTTTTTTATGCAGCTTTTGAAGGAAAGTCTGGAAGAAAACCAAAAGAAGGATTTGGAAAAGTACGAACAGCTGGAAAAAAAGATTAAATACCAGCAACAGCTTTTGCTGGACAAATATCTGGAAGGCCTGGTGGAAGAATCTCTTTACCAGATCAAGGAAAGGGAACTGCAAAATAAATTAAAGAACAACACCGGCAGCAGAACGTGCAGGCAGAAGAACAGGGATTTTCTGGCAGAGGAACAGGAAGAAGTGGAAAAAAGGCTTCGGGAGACAGAGCAGTTTTTAAAAGAACATCATGTGATTCTAAAGGCCCACGTATTATGTGAGTTAAAAATGGTGGAGAAAATCCTGATTTATCCGGATCATCTGAAAGTGGTAAAGAAACAGGGAAAATGCATTATTGCGGCAGAGACCTTTGATATGCTATACTGAAAAAATCGTAACTGCCCGTCATGTCTGCAGTTACAGACATTACTTAGAGCCTGTTTGAAAAATCATTCTCGCAATCTGCACGTCTTGCTGTGCGGTATATTTTGTCCGAACAGGCAGAAAGGAACAGGATTATGAATATCAGAAAATCTACACTTCAGGATCTGCCACAGATACTGAACTTATATAAAATTGCCAGGAAATTTATGAAAAACAACGGCAATCCAAACCAGTGGGAGGATCGCTACCCGGAAGTTTCCACAGTAGAAAATGATATAAAAACAGGAATTTCCCATGTATGCGTGGAAAATGGGGGAATTGTGGGAACATTTGTATTTTTTACAGGAGAGGATCCTACTTACCGTGTGATCGAAAATGGTGAATGGCACAGCGACAGGGAGCCCTACGGCGTGATTCACAGAGTCGCTTCCAATGGAGTAACAAAGGGTGTGACCAGGGCTGCTTTTTCTTATGGATTGGAGAGAAGCGGATATGTGCGCATTGATACCCATGAGGATAACAAGCCCATGCAGGGCGCTTTGAAGAAATTTGGTTTCAGGGAATGCGGTGTGATCCATCTGGAAAGAGGAGCGGAGAGGATAGCCTTTGACTGTCGGAAAGAGTGGCTCTGAAAAATAAAATTAAATTACTTTTTTGAAGAAATACGGAATTGCACTTCGTTATAGAAAATTGGAAAGAGAAGAGGACAGCATTTTGGGGAAACTGTCAGAATGCGTACTCACTGGAATGTCTGACTTCCATATATGATCAGGTAGCCAAGCCCCTGTCTTGCACCGATGAATTCGCCTATGATCACCCCTACCAGGCAAAGACCAATATTCACTTTCATATTTGCAAGAATAAGGGGCACGGAGGAGGGCAAAACAATTTTTAAAAGTTCTTCTTTTTTACCGCCTCCAAGTGTGCGGATCAGCTTCAGCTTTTCCTGGCTGATCTCCCCGAAGCCTGTATACAGGTTCAGAATCGATCCAAAAATTGCCACAGACATACCTGCAACAATGATGGTCCGCTGACGGGCACCCAGCCATACAATGAGAAGGGGTGCCAGGGCAGACTTTGGAAGGCTGTTCAGCACTACCAGATAAGGCTCCAGTACTTTTGCAAGTCTGGGGTATACCCACAGCAGAATGGAAATGCCAAGACCCAGGACTACTACGAAGAGGAAACTAAGAAGAGTTTCCTTCAGGGTGGCTCCAATGTGGATGAACAGCGAGTGGTTTTTGGCCATCTCTACAAAGGTTTTGAAGATCATGGAGGGGCTGCTGAAGATGAAAGAGTCGATCCAGCCAGCCCTTGCCAGGATTTCCCATTGTGCCAGAAAAATAAGAAAGACCAGAAGCCTTGCGCTTACAACAAGGCGACGGTCCCTTTTCTGGCGGGCAAGATATGCTTTTTGAGTGGGGGAAGGTTCATGCATTCTGATTCAACTCCTTCCAGATCAGATTAAAGTAGGATTTGAAAGCCGGGGCATTTCTCGAAGAAAGGGGCGTGCGGTCTTTCATATCCAGATCAATGGGAACAATCTTTATTACAGTGGCAGGACGCTTTGAAAGAATCAGTACCCGGTCAGCCATGCTGATGGCTTCGGAAATATCGTGAGTGACAAGAATAGCCGGCTTTCGTTGTATTTTCAGGATTTTTCCAATGTCATCACTTACATTCAGCCGTGTCTGGTAATCAAGTGCGGAGAATGGTTCGTCGAGAAGCAGAAGATCCGGTTTTAATACAAGAGTGCGGATCAGTGCCGCCCGCTGCCGCATGCCGCCGGAGAGCTGGCTTGGACGACTGTTACGGAATTTGTCCAGCTCATAAAGCTTTAACAGTTCATCTACATAGGAAAGATTGTCTTTTGTGAGTTCGCCTTGTATTTCCAGTCCAAGGAGAACATTGCGGTAGATGCTGCGCCATTCCAGAAGGTGGTCTTTTTGAAGCATATAGCCAATACGGGCGCTGTCCTTGTTCAGTGGCTTTCCATTCATAAGAATGGTTCCGCTTTCCGCATGTAAAAGCCCGCAGATCAGATTCAGCAAAGTGGACTTTCCACAACCAGAAGGACCCACGACAGCCAGGAACTCTTCTGGCATAAGATGAAAAGATATATGAGAAAGGGCAGCCGTTTCCCCGGATAAGCTATGGTAAGAAAGGCACACATCCTTTACTTCCAGAAGCGGATTCATAATCAAACCTCCATTTTCGTATAATTTATGATATGCTTTTGGGGTGGGGTGTGTTATAATGAAGTGATTTATCTATGTGCAGAGTGTAGCGAAGCGGAGTTCGCGGTTCCTGTACCGACAATTTTTTAGAAAGAAAATAATATTATGAGTAAAAAGCAAACGGTTTTCAACCTGTTATTTCTGGTGATCGTTTTCGGTCTTACCGTGTACCTGGTTTTTCGCGGCAAGGACATCGGGGATATTATCCGTACTGCCAGGGAAGCTGATGGAAGATATCTGCTTCTGAGTCTTGTGTGCGTGGTATTTTTTATTCTTGGCGAATCGGTTATCATTTTTTATATGATGAAAACACTTGGAGCCAGTGTGAAAATGACTCATTGTGCATTGTACTCCTTTGTAGGATTTTTTTTCAGCTGTATTACTCCGTCTGCATCAGGCGGACAGCCCATGCAGATCTTTTACATGAAAAAAGATAAACTGCCTATTCCGGTAACCACTCTGGTTTTGATGATCGTTACCATCACCTACAAGGCAGTTCTGGTAGTGATCGGTGTTCTGATCTGTTTTCTGGGCGGTGATTTCCTGAGAGGCTATCTTGGGGACTATATGTGGGTGTTTTATCTAGGCGTGGGTCTGAATGTGTTCTGTGTTACCTTTATGATGATACTGGTATTTGCTCCCGGTCTTGCGAAATGGATCATGGTAAAGGGTCTGAAGATCATTGAGCATGTCCGGATTCTGAAGCCCAAAAAGGCAAGGCTTGAGAGGCTGGAGGCTTCCATGGACCAGTATCACGCAACGGCAGCCTTCTGGGCCAGCCATAAGCGGATCATACTGAATGTATTTATCATTACATTTGTGCAGAGGTGTATTCTGTTCACGGTCACTTACTGGGTGTACCGCGCCCTGGGACTCCATGAGTATGGAATCCTGACCGTTACTATTTTACAGGCGGTGATTTCCGTATCTGTGGATATGCTTCCTCTTCCGGGAGGCATGGGAATCAGCGAGACATTATATATGGTGATGTTTGTGCCCGTATTTGGACCGCTTTTGCTGCCATCTATGCTGCTCAGCCGTGGGATTTCCTATTACGGACAGATGCTGATCAGTGCACTTATGACCTGTGTGGCACATCTTACCATTGGAAGGAAAAACGAAGAGATACAAAGGATGTAATTAACTGCAATGAAGGAAGAACGTTTGAAAAAGGAGAAACAGGATATGCTTGGATTTTATGATTATACGGTGGTGCTTACATACATCAGTCTCGCTGTTTCCGTATTTGGAATGACAAGAGCACTGGAGGGAGACTTCAAAGTTGCAATTTTGTGTCTGGCACTGTCCGGACTTTGTGATATGTTTGACGGGAAAATCGCCCGTACAAAGAAGAACCGTACAGAGGATGAGAAGAAATTTGGAATTCAGATCGATTCCCTGTGTGATGTGGTATGTTTTGGTGTGTTTCCGGCAATGATCTGTTATTGTCTGGGAATGAACCATATCCCAGGAGTGATCATTCTCTGCCTGTATTGTGTAGCTTCTGTAATCCGTCTGGGTTACTTTAACGTAATGGAAGAGAAGAGACAGAACGAGACCTCCGAGCTTCGTCACTATTACCAAGGTCTGCCAATCACTTCGATGGCGATCATCCTTCCGTTCCTTTATCTGCTGAGAAGAGGATGCGGGAAAAATTTCCTTCTGGTGATCCATGTGGCAGTGGTAGTAGTCGGAGTGCTGTTTATCAGTGATTTTAAGGTGAAAAAACCTCAGAATCCAATGGTGATCCTTCTGGTTGCCCTTGTGGCACTGGCGCTTTCCATGATGTTTCATCTGTTATAAAACGGATATTCACCATATATGAAAGTCAGCTGTCTGGCGCCTGTTGCGCTCCTGCAGCTGCCGGCTGCATTCGTAATCCGGGCTGTCGCCAGACGATATCCATGAATTCGCTTATGCAGGCATGGCTCATTTGTGGATGCCATCGGGAACTTTTATAGCAAATGCAGGGGAGGTATTATGAAATATATAGACAGAAAAGGCAACATCACAATAGAGGAGAACAGACAGGATAAATTTTTGCGCCATCTGTATAATGACTGGGGCGGACGTCTTTGCCTGAAGATCATAATACAGCCTTTTGTTACCAGACTGGGCGGCTGGTTTTTGAATACCAGGCTTTCTGCGAGGATGATTCCTGGATTTGTGGAGCGCAATCACATTGATCTTTCCAGCTGCACCAGACAGGAGTTTGCTTCCTATAACGACTTTTTTACCCGCAGGCTTAAAGAGGGGCAGCGGCCTGTAGCAGCGGATGACAGCGTACTGGTCAGTCCTTGTGACGGAAAGGTTACCGTGAGCCGTATTGGCAGTGATTCCAGATTTTATATAAAAGATACTCTGTATACTCTGGAACGCCTGCTGAAGAATAAAAAGCTGGCAAAGCGGTATCTTGGCGGTTATGCAGTGATCCTCAGGCTGACAGTCGATGATTATCACCATTACTGCTATGTGGCAGATGGAGAGAAATCTCCGGATGTAAAGATCCCCGGTGTTTTTCATACGGTAAATCCTGCTGCTAATGACGTATGCCAGATTTATCATGAGAATACCAGAGAGTATTGCCTGTTAAAAACAGAGCAGTTTGGAACCATTGCTATGATGGAAGTCGGAGCTATGATGGTGGGGAAAATTACCAATCTGAAACCTGGTGCCTGTGAAGTGAAAAAGGGTGAAGAAAAAGGTTATTTTGAATTCGGAGGTTCTACCATTGTCCTGCTTCTTCAGCATGGAAAGGTAAGGCTGGATTCTGATTTGATAGAGAATTCTGAAAATGGATATGAAACGATTGTAAGAATGGGTGAGAGAATTGGCAAATGTAAATTACCAAAAAGAGCTTGAAAAATTAATCGAACAGCATGAGAAAGAAGGAAAGGTTCCCAGACTTTTTCTTCATGCATGCTGTGCGCCCTGCAGCAGTTATGTCCTGGAATATCTTTCCAGGTTTTTTTCTGTTACAGTATTTTTTTATAATCCCAATATTTCTCCCAAGGAGGAATATGAGAAGCGGGTGGCAGAAATCCGCAGGCTGATCAGCGAGATGGAGTTTCTTCATCCAGTCGATCTGGTGGAAGGCGCGTATAGACCAGAGGATTTTTATGCCATGGCAAAAGGGCTGGAGGATGTACCGGAGGGAGGAGAACGGTGTTTCAAATGTTATCGGCTTCGAATGGAGGCAGCAGCAAAGCTGGCTCAGGAGGGCGGATATGATTATTTTACCACCACACTTTCCATCAGTCCTTTAAAAAATGCAGGAAAGATCAATGAGATAGGCCAGGAACTTGCACAAATCTATAAAGTGGAGCATCTTCCGTCTGATTTCAAGAAAAAGAACGGATATAAGCGGTCTATAGAACTTTCCCATGAATATGGGCTGTATCGGCAGAATTATTGCGGGTGTGTGTTTTCTAAGCGGGAGAGCATGGAGCGGGAAAAGCAGAAACAACAGAGCTGCATGGACTGTCAGTGAAACCATCTGATATTTTGCAAACAATAGTGCAGAGTCATGCACTTGCATGAATTTTGTGCATTGCAAAACGGTTTGATGCAGTAATGTATAGCGAAAATCATAATGAAAGACTCTTTGCAATTAGCAGAAAGTGTGATAAACTAGCACTTGATTGTAGTAAAGTTAGAAAGAATTTGTAAGGTTCCTATAATATTTCAAAGTGTATTTCTGTAAAATTCTTAAGCATCTTGCTTTTGGAATAAAAATATTGAAAAATTCGTGGAACTTTGCAGGAAATGAGGGAAAATATTATGGCACAGCTTTGGGGCGGACGCTTCACTAAGGAAACCGATAAACTGGTTTACAATTTTAATGCATCCATTTCGTTTGACCAGAAATTTTATGAACAGGACATCCGTGGCAGCAAGGCACATGTAAAGATGCTTGCAAAACAGGGGATTCTGACAGAGAAAGAGAGAGATCAGATATTAGAAGGACTGGAGGGAATCCTGGCAGATGTGAAAGCAGGCAGACTTGCAATCACATCAGAATATGAGGATATCCACAGTTTTGTAGAGGCAAACCTGATCGACCGTATTGGTGATCCGGGTAAGAAGCTTCACACGGGAAGAAGCCGTAATGACCAGGTTGCACTGGACATGAAGCTTTATGTGCGTGATGAGATCGATGAGATTGACCAGGAAGTAAAATCACTGCTTGAGGCTCTTCAGAAGATCATGGAAGAGAATGTGCATACGTATATGCCCGGCTTTACCCATCTCCAGAAAGCCCAGCCAGTTACGCTGGCGCATCATGTGGGAGCATATTTTGAAATGTTCCGCCGTGACAGAGGACGTCTGTTTGATATCCGCAAGAGAATGAACACCTGTCCTCTTGGCGCGGGAGCTCTTGCAGGAACTACCTATCCGCTGGACAGAGAATACACCGCACAGCTTCTGGACTTTGATGAGCCAACCAGAAACAGCATGGACTCTGTATCTGACAGAGATTATGTGATTGAACTGTTGTCCGCACTTTCTACGGTTATGATGCATCTCAGCCGTTTTTCCGAGGAGATTATTCTCTGGAATTCCAATGAGTACCGTTTTGTGGAAATCGATGATGCATACAGTACCGGAAGCAGTATTATGCCTCAGAAGAAGAACCCGGATATTGCTGAGCTGGTAAGAGGAAAAACAGGACGTGTTTATGGAGCACTGACATCAATTCTTACTACCATGAAGGGAATTCCGCTGGCATACAATAAGGATATGCAGGAGGATAAGGAACTTACATTTGATGCTATTGATACTGTGAAAGGTTGTCTGGCTCTTTTTACCGGCATGATATCCACCATGCAGTTTAACAAGGCGAACATGGAAGCAAGCGCAAAGAATGGCTTTACCAATGCTACTGATGCGGCAGATTACCTGGTAAATCATGGCGTGCCTTTCCGTGATGCGCATGGAATCGTTGGGCAGTTGGTTCTAAAATGTATTGAAAAGGGAATTTCCCTGGATGAACTGTCCCTTGAAGAGTATAAAGAAATCAGTCCTGTGTTTGAACAGGATATTTATGAGGCTATCAGCATGAAGACCTGTGTGGAGAAACGTATGACTCTTGGAGCTCCCGGTCCGGATGTGATGGAGCAGGTAATTGCAGGAAATAAAAAGTATCTGGAAGCGAACTGAAAAAAGGACACATCCTGCAGAAAGCCTTTTTCAAACATGCTCTGGGCAGTTCGGTGGAAAGTAACGAAAGAATCTTGTTTTACAGGATTTTTTTGGTAAATCAGATAAATTTATTGCTTTAATATGATAAAATTTAAGAAAGTACTTGCATTTTCTCAGAACATAGTATAGTATGTCATAGAAATACACATGTACGCAGAGGAAAGAATGAGGAGAGAATATTATGAGTGAAAAGCTTAGAGTTGGTATTTTAGGTGCTACCGGAATGGTGGGTCAGAGATTTATTTCCCTGTTAGAGAATCATCCATGGTTTGAAGTTGTAACTGTTGCAGCAAGCCCGAGAAGTGCTGGAAAGACTTACGAGGACGCTGTAGGAGGCAGATGGAAAATGGATACTCCAATGCCGGAAGCAGTGAAAAAGCTTGTTGTTATGAATGTAAATGAGGTAGAGAAGGTTGCGTCAACTGTTGACTTTGTATTCTCTGCTGTAGATATGTCCAAGGACGAGATTAAAGCCATCGAGGAAGCATATGCCAAGACTGAGACACCAGTTGTTTCCAACAACAGCGCTCACAGATGGACACCTGATGTGCCGATGGTAATTCCGGAAATCAATCCAGAGCATTTCGAAGTTATCAAACATCAGAAAGAGCGTCTGGGAACAAAGAGAGGTTTCATCGCTGTTAAGCCAAACTGTTCTATTCAGAGCTATGCACCTGCACTTACTGCATGGAAAGAATTTGAGCCATATGAAGTAGTTGCTACTACATATCAGGCAATTTCCGGAGCTGGAAAAACATTTAAGGACTGGCCGGAAATGGAGCATAACATCATTCCATATATTGGTGGCGAGGAAGAAAAGAGCGAGAAAGAGCCACTTCGTATCTGGGGTAAAGTTGAGGACGGCGTGATTGTTCCGGCGAAAGAGCCTGTTATCACATGTCAGTGCGTTCGTGTGCCGATCCTGAATGGCCACACTGCAGCTGCATTTGTAAAATTCAGAAAGAAACCTACGAAAGAGCAGCTTGTAAAAGCACTTGTAGAGTTCAAGGGAGTTCCTCAGGAACTGAATCTTCCAAGCGCACCGAAGCAGTTCATTCAGTATCTTGAGGAGGATAATCGTCCACAGGTTACAGAGGATGTGAACTTCGAGAACGGAATGGGCGTATCAATCGGAAGACTTCGCGAGGATACTGTTTACGATTGGAAGTTCATTGGACTTTCCCACAACACTGTAAGAGGTGCTGCAGGTGGTGCTGTTCTTTGCGCAGAGACATTGAAGGCGCAGGGATATATCCAGGCGAAATAAATTGAAGAGTGAATAAATGCAGGGAGAATGCTGCCGGATGTGGTGGCATTCTCCCTTTTTGGGGATAGTCGGCAATCAGCACGCCCCACTTTGTGGTAGATTTCACTCGAATTCGTCTGCCGTAACGGGCTACGGCAGACGAATTCGAGTGAAATCTACCGCAAATTGTGACGTACATCTTGCACCTTTTTCAAGAATAGTAACAGATAAACAACTAAAATAAAAAACTGACCGTTTACGATAGGGGAGATTCATGTTAAAATAGATAGCACGTTAGAGCCTGCTTGAAAAATCATTCCCGCAATATGCACGCCCCACTTTGCGGGAAATTTCACCCGA
>OGYI01002278.1_pt1 | contig 15013 bp, 12 predicted proteins | sample 1576521 | NCBI WGS metagenome assembly OGYI01 (sample SAMEA3541484, study PRJEB24748) | human gut metagenome | biome: human gut; feature: human-associated habitat; material: faeces | place: China | collected 2012
GCGACCACCTCATCCGCCACCGCCTGCACATGCGCGTGGAGCTGGACTCGGTGGACCTCTACGACGACATCGAAGAGTTCCTGCGCTCCGGCAAGGTGGACCTCGTGTCGTTCATGGACCACACGCCCGGCCAGGGCCAGTACCGCGACCTCCTGCTGTTCGGCGACACGCTCAAGGGCTACCGCGACGTCACCGACGACGAGGTGCGCGACATCATCCGCCAGCAGCAGGAGAGCAGCAAGATGACGTACGCGCAGATCGCGGCCCTGGCGTCCATCGCGTGCGAGCGCGGCATCTCCATCGCGTCGCACGACGACGACAGCGCGGAGAAGCTCGCGTTCATGGACGGCCTGGAGGCGTCCATCTCCGAGTTCCCCATATCGCTCGACGTGGCCCGCGAGGCGCGCGCCCGCGGCCTGCACACGGTGGCCGGCGCGCCGAACGTGATGCTGGGCCACAGCCACTCCGGCAACCTGAGCGCCCGCGAGGCCGTGGAAGCCGGCGCCATCGACGTGCTGTGCAGCGACTACTACCCGGCGGCGCTGCTCGACGCCGTGTTCGCGCTGCGCGACGAGTGCGGGCTCGACATCGCGCGGGCCTTCGCGCTCGTGTCCGCGAACCCGGCGAAGGCCGCCGGCATCGCCGACGAGGTGGGATCGCTCGCGGTGGGCAAGCGCGCCGACGTGCTGCTTGTGCGCGAGATCGCCTGCGGCGAGGCCGGCACGCGCACGATGCCCGTGGTCACGCGCGCGTTCGTGGGAGGTCGCTCCGTGTTCCGCTCGCATTACCCCGACCAGCCCCTCGGCTACGCCCGCGACCTGGGCGAGCACGTGCAGGTCGGGTGCGTCGAGGCTGCCCGCGCCCTCGCCTCCGAGGCGGTGTAGCATGAGCGCTCTCTGCCACTCGGTCCAAACCGCCGAAGCCGCCCCTTCCCATCATCCTGAACGGGAGGGCGAAGCCGTGGAGTCGAAGGAGCCCCTGCGGCGTCAGCCCAACGTGCCCCTCCTGCGTATCGACGACCTCTCGAAGTCCTTCCTGCTGCATCGCGTGGACCGGCGCATCAAAGGGTGCCAGCACGTGAGCTTTGCCCTGTCGCCAGGGCAGTTCGTGGGCATCACCGGGCGCAGCGGCAGCGGCAAGTCCACCATCCTGCGCTGCATCTGGCGCACGAACCTGCCTGAGCAGGGGCGCATCCTGTACGATTCCGCCCGCTTCGGCCTCGTCGACCTCGCGCAGGCCACCCAGCGCCAGATGCTCTACCTGCGCGCCTTCGAGCTGGGCTATGTCTCCCAGTTCCTGAACGCGCTGCCGCGTCAAACGGCCCGCGACATCGTGCTGAAGAGCGCGCTCGAAGCCTACGGCGCCGACGAGCGCGCACGCGCCCAGGCCGAGACCGAGCGCATGCTGCGCCACTTCGACCTGGACGAGAGCCTGTGGGAGCTCTACCCGCGCACCTTCTCAGGCGGCGAGAAGCTGCGCCTCAACATCGCCGCCGCCATGATCAAGCGCCCGCGCCTGCTGCTCCTGGACGAGCCCACCGCCTCGCTCGACAACGCGTCGAAGCTCAAGGTGCGCACCCTCATCGAACAGCTGAAAGCCGAGGGCACCACCATGCTCGGCATCTTCCACGACCTCGAATTCATGGACGGCTTGTGCGATCATGAGTTCAACATGCAGGAAGGGATGATGGCGTGAGGAACGGGCGGAAGCAAGGAAGAATCGCGACGGCGGCCGCGCGCGGCCCGGCCCTCCGCGCGGCGCGCAGGCGAACCCTGGTTTCGTGGCAGTTTTTGACGCTAGTTGATCATTCGGAAGCGCCGTATCGGGCCAAGATGTCGGCCGAAAATCCGCCCGCCTGCATTTCCCCTGATCGTAAGCGTGGCGAAAATCGCCATGAACGAGCCGGCTCCGAGGCGATGATCAACTATCGTCATTTTCTGCCACGACCGATGGTTTCTCGTGCGCGCGGGCTCGGCAGGGAAGGGGCGGCGGCATGACGAACCGGGAAAAGCACGCGGACGTTTCACATGAGACATCTGGCGGCGAGGCGGGGTCGCACAAGGTCGGCCTCGCCGACCTCCACGTGCACACCACCATGTCGGACGGCTCGGACACCTTCGAGGAGGTGCTCGAACAGGCGCGCGAGCGCGGCGTCGCGCGCATCGCGTTCACGAACCACGACACCACGCGCGGTCTGGACGGGGCTGCGGCCCTCGGCGCGCGCTACGGCGTCCAGGTGACGGGCGGCATCGAGGTGAGCGCCTACGACTTCCAGCGGAACCGCAAGGTGCACGTGCTGGGCCTCGGCCTGCGCGAGGATGCCCCCGCGCTCGCTGCCCTCTGCGGTCCGCTGCTCGAGCGCCGTAACGCGAACTCCCTCTGGCAGCTCGACCGCATGGTGAAAGCCGGCCTCCCCGTGGACGTCGAGCGCGCCCTCGCCCTCGGTCGCGCCTCCACCTGCCTGTACAAGCAGCACCTCATGGCCGCGCTCACCAGCGAGCCGTACCCGAGCGCCGCCTACCGTACACTCTATCGCAGCCTGTTCAAGAACGGCGGAATCTGCGACCGCGACATCGCCTATGCGGACGTCCGCGACGCCGTGCGCGCCATCGCGGAGGACGGCGGCCTGCCCGTGCTCGCGCATCCCGGCCAGCAGGACAGCTACGACCTCGTCCCCGAGCTCGTTCCCCTCGGCCTCGCCGGCATCGAGCAGCACCACCCCGACCACACGCCCGCCGACCATGCTCGCTGTGTCCAGCTGGCCGAACGCTACGCCCTCGCCTGCACCGGCGGCTCCGACTACCACGGTCGCTTCGGCTCCATCCCGCACGTGGGCTTCCGCGTTCCCCAAGCCTGACCGCGAATCCCCCTGCCGTCAACGTGCCCCGATGTTGGTGGCCGCTGCCGTCGGGCTTTGCCGGTGTGAGCCCACCTCCCTCTGCCGTTCCGGCATGCCGATGACGCGTGTTTGGCGGTGCGGATGCGGAGCAGGCTGAACGGCTAGATGTTCACGCCGATGGAGCGGGGGTCGTTATCTGGTGCCGGCTTATCGGAAAAGTTGTCTTTCGGCGAAAAGTTGAATCGCCGTCCGCGGCCCATGCCTGCTGTTCGCGCTACACTTACCAGCTATGGAAAAGCAAACCTCGCATATCGCGCAGCGCACCCGGATCGATGGACCTGTCGGCTGCCTCCCCGACGATCCCATCGTCCTCGGCGTGGACGTGGGCGGCACGCATACGAAGGTCGCGGCGTTCGACCTCGGCGGCGAGTTGCTGGGCACCTGCGCGCACGACCTGTTCGCGTGCGGCGAGGGTTCCGGCACAGGAGAGCGCCTGACATGACGAACGACCGGTGCGTCCGCGCTTCCATGCGCCCGCTTGCCTCACGAATCGTCCGGTTCGCGCGCGAGCGCACGGTGCTTGTCGTGTCGGCCCTAGCCGCCTTGGCAACCGTGCCCTTCGTGCCACCCGATGAAGCGTATCTCGGCTATTTCGACGTGAAGACGCTCGCCTGCCTGTTCGGTATCCTCGCCGTCGTGGGTGCGCTGCGCGGCATCGGCCTGTTCGAGCATGCGGCGCGCCTCATTGTGGCGCGCTTCGCCACCTGTCGGTCGGCCGTGGCGGCCCTCGTAGGGTCCACGCTCGTGCTTTCGATGTTCGCCACGAACGACCTGGCGCTCATCATGATGCTGCCCCTCTCGGCCGCCACGCTGCTCAAAGCCGGATGGGAGCGCTCCCTGCCCTTCGCGTTCATCATGCAGAACCTGGCGGCGAACCTCGGCGGCATGATCCTGCCGTTCGGCAATCCGCAGAACCTCTACCTGTACGAGCGCTTCTCCATCCCGCTGGGTGATTTCCTCTCCGTCATGGCGCTGCCCTTCGCGGTCTCGGTCGTGCTCATCGCCCTCTGCTGCGTCTTGTTCGCCAAGCCAGAGCCCCCGAAAGCAACGAAAAAACGAGCATCGGAAAAAGAGGCAGCAGAAAAAGGCGTGACGAAAAAACGAGCGGAAGAAAAGCGCGTTGGGAAGAATCGGTCAGCGGAGGAACGAGCAACGGAAAGCTCGCTTGCAGATGAGGGCCGGCAGCAGGCGGTATCCTCCGCATCCGGCGAGCCCCTCGAACGAACGGATGTTTCACGTGAAACATCCGCCTCCGAACAGGGGAAAGATGCCGATGCCGCCACTCCGCGCATCGTCTCGGCGCGCCGGCCGCGAGCGCTCGCCTATGCGGCACTGATGGCGCTGGTCATCGCGTCGGTGTTCCGGATCGTGCCCTATCCGGTTGCGGTGGGCGCCGTCGTGGTCGCGCTCGGCGCGCTCGACCGGCGGGCGCTGAGGACGGTGGATTGGGGGCTGCTGCTCACGTTCGCCTGCTTCTTCGTGTTCGCCGGCAACATGGCGCGCATCCCGGCCGTGGAGGGCTTCTTCTCGTTCTGGATGGGCGAGAGCGCCCTGCTCGTTGCCGCCGGTGCCAGCCAGATCATCAGCAACGTCCCCGCCGCCGTGCTGCTGTCGCATTTTGCAGACGGCTACCAGGCGCTGCTCGTGGGCGTGAACATAGGCGGCGCCGGCACGCTCGTGGCATCGCTTGCCAGCCTCATCACGTTCAACGAGTACCGCATCGTCCGCCGCGGCTTCCCCGGCCGCCCTGCGCTCTCCCGCGTCACGCCCGGTGCCTACCTGGCCCGCTTCACCGCGTACAACGCGGCCTTTCTCGCCGTGCTCCTGTTCGTGTGCGCGCTCTTCGTGTAGGGGCGTGCCGGACGGGTTTCCACTCCATCGCTTTAGCGCGCTAAACCGCACACATGCCAAAACGCCCCGTTCGCGGGGGCCCATTCATCGAAAACGTCGTTCGGCGACGGATAACTGTTTGAAAAGAGGGGGCTGGCGCTTTATAGTAGTGCGACTGCATCATACTTCATGACGTGAAAGCGGGATGCAGAGGAAAGGGGAGAGACCAATGAACATCAAGAAAATGGTTGCGCTCGTTGCAACCGGCGCCCTCGCGGCGTCGCTCGCGCTGTTCGGCTGCTCGTCGGGCGGCGGGCAGGACTCCGGTGCGAAGGACGACAAGGCGGCCGGCAACGAGTCCGGCTACACGCTGGTGAACGATGGCAAGCTGACGGTGGCGGCTTCGCTCGACTTCCCGCCGTTCGAGAACCTGAACGGCGACACGCCCGAGGGCTTCGAGGTGGAGCTCATGGGCCTGCTGGCCGAGGAGATGGGCCTGGAGATCAACTATCTGCCGTCCACGAAGTTCGATACCATCGTTCCGCTCATCCAGACCGGCGGCAAGGCCGATGTGGGTGTTTCGGGCATCACCATCACCGACGAGCGCCTGGACCAGGTCGACTTCACCGACGCCGTGTGCGACGTGAACCAGAGCATCACCGTGCTCAAGGACTCGGGCGTCACCGATGTGGCGCAGCTCGAGGGCAAGAAGGTGGGCGCCCAGACCGGCACCACGGGCTACGAGTGGGCTGCCGAGAACATCAAGGACGTGGAGATGGTGGGCTTCGACGAGATGACCGCCGTGTTCCTGGCGCTGCAGTCCGGCCAGATCGACGCCATCGCGGTGGACCTGCCGGTGGCGAATTACTACGTGAAGACGGCCTACACCGACTGCCAGGTCATCAAGGAGATCCCTACGGGCGAGCAGTACGCCATCGCGGTGAGCAAGGACAGCCCCGAGCTGACCAAGGCGCTCAACACGGCGCTCAAGGCCGTGCGCGAGAACGGGAAGTACGACGAGCTTGCCGCCAAGTGGTTGCAGTAACGCACAGATAGGGTGAGCATGCAGATCGCATTCGCATTTGCGCGGAAACACCTCGCAGGCGCCGCGGCGGTTCTCTTCGCCGCGGCGCTGGCGGTCTCGTTCGTCTTGCCGGTCCAAGCGCACGCGCTCGACGTGGAGCGCTGGACCGCCAAGCCGAACAAGGACGGCGACAACACCACGGTTCTGGGAGCCACGGCGACGCGCGTCACGTGGCAGGGCCAGTCGGCCGAGGGCGAGTCCCTCGTATCCGTGACCATCGGAATGCCCGAGGGCACGACCGTCGAGGCCGAGAACGTGAAGACCACCGTGCTCGTGGGCCTCGACCGCCTGGATGCGGCATCCGAGGCCGTTGTGGACGGCAACGATGTCACGGTGACGCTCGCCGACCCTGCGCCGGCCGGCGCGCTCGTCATGGTGGAGTGCAACCGCACGCTCCTGCCGGGCGGCGGCGGATCGTTCGGCCTGGCGGGCAGTTACACCACGGCCGACGGGCAGCGCCACGACATGCCGGCCACGGATCAGGTTATCAACGTGACGGGCACCTCGCCCGCCGAGCAACTGTCCAGCTGGCTCAACCAGCAGGATTGGGTGAAGGCGTGGAACTCCAACAAGTTCCTGCACCTGTTCTTCGACCCGGCCATCATCGTCACGTCCGTGCCAGCACTGCTAGCCGGCTGGCTCGTGTCGATCGGCGTGGTGGTGGTGAGCTTCCCGCTGGCCATCCCGTTGGGCCTTCTGCTGTCGTTTTTGCGCATGGCGAAGCACCGCCTGCCGCGCGCCATCGGCGCCACGTACATCGACATCGTGCGCGGCACGCCGCTGTTCCTGCAGCTCTACATCGCGTTCTTCGGCCTGCCGCTCATGGGCGTGCAGATGGACAACTTCACCATGGGCGCCATCGTCCTGGTCATGAACTCCAGCGCGTACCTGGCCGAGATATTCCGCGCGGGCATCCAGTCCATCAGCCAAGGGCAGTTCGAGGCGGCGCGGTCGCTGGGCATGAACGGCGCGCAGACCATGTTCTTCGTCATCATCCCGCAGACGGTGCGGCGCGTCATTCCCACCATGACCAGCGAGTTCATCCTCATGTACAAGGACACGTCGCTGCTGGCCGCCGTGGGCGTGACCGAGCTCATGATGTACGCGAAGACCATCACGGCCGCCACGGGCAACGTGACGCCCTACATCGTGGCCGCCGGATTCTACCTCATCGTCACCATTCCGCTCACCAAGCTCATCAACACCATGGAAGCGCGCATGTCCAACGGGCGCCGCAAGCACAAGAAGGGCCCCGCCGACCGCAGCATCACCTCGGCTGCCTCGGTGGTGCCCGATTCCGACGCCGGCGTGGCGCGCAGCATCCGCCTGTCCGAGACGTTCGCCGGGCCCGCCTCGCAGACCGACGCGGCAACGCGCATCTACGAGGACGCGAAGCGCAACGGCAACCATATCAGCCATTAAGGAGGTGCGGATCATGAGCGAGCAAGCAAACGAAGCAGCCGTCGGCGGGACGGATACCGGCAAGACGGGCGCTGCGGACGAGACCGTCATCCGCATCGAGGACCTGCGCAAGACGTTCGGCGACAACGAGGTGCTGCGCGGCATCGACCTGGACGTCCGCCGCGGCGAGGTGGTGGTGATCCTGGGCCCTTCCGGCTCGGGCAAGTCCACGCTCCTGCGCTGCGTGAACCTGCTGGAGAAGCCCACGGGCGGCCGCATCTTCTTCGAGGACACCGAGATCACCGCGAAGAAGACCGACATCAACAAGGTGCGCGCCAAAGTGGGCATGGTGTTCCAGAACTTCAACCTGTTCCCGCACCTCACGGCCAAGCGAAACGTCATGCTGGCGCAGCAGAAGGTGCTGCACCGCAACAAGGAGGAGGCCGCGCGCATCGCCGAGGAGCAGCTGGAGAAGGTGGGGTTGGGCGAGCGCATAGACTACCGGCCCTCCGAGCTGTCCGGCGGCCAGCAGCAGCGCGTGGCCATCGCCCGTGCCCTGGCCATGGACCCGCACGTCATGCTGTTCGACGAGGCCACGAGTGCGCTCGACCCCGAGCTCGTACGCGATGTGCTGAGCGTCATGAAGGAGCTCGCCCGCGGCGGCATGACCATGATAGTGGTGACGCACGAGATGGGCTTCGCCCGCGATGTGGCCGACCGCGTCATCTTCATGGACGGCGGCTATATCGTGGAGCAGGGCACCCCCGAAGAGGTGTTCGACCACCCGCAGTCCGATCGCACGAAGGACTTCCTGGGCCATATCTCGTAGCCCCTGCTTCAGCCGGCCACCAGGCGTGCGTGTTGGGCGAGCCCCGGCACATGAGGAGGCTTCCAAGGCCGACCGCATGCGCCGGGGCTCGCCTCATCTGCACGAGCGATCCCGGCCAGCCGAGGGGAAGGGGCGGACGGTCGCTTGCAGAGGGTCGATGATCGGCGAGATATGTTTTCTTCCCGCCCCCTTGAATACGATGGCTCTGCGCGCCCGCGCGTTTTGTGCAAACCCCGGCTGTTTTTCCTACGGCAGTCGCGGATATTCCCTCTGCATGAGGTTACGGTTTGATTCCTTTTTATGCAGAAGTATGGAAACAAAGAAGAAGAATATCCAATATGGTCATGATCTTGTTTCGCACAAAGCGCCACCAAACCGTAATATTTTTGTGCATATGAACAAGATCATTGATTTTTTGTCAAAAATCATTCGAAAATTTGTGTTGCAGGTGAACAAAAAAGATGGTATAACTTCTTCAACGGCAAATCTGGTAAGCATGCGACGGTAGGAAAACCGGGAGCGTCATGAACCACCAGTCTCCCAGCACTCTGAGGTTGCAGCGCAAGGCCAGCAAGCTGCAGTAGTATGTAGTGTGCCACCCAACGGTAGCGAAGAACGCTGCCAAAGAAAGGAGACTGTCATGGCGAAGATAGTCAATTCTTGGAACGACTGGGATCCGCTGAAGCGCGTTATCGTCGGTCGTTGCGACAACTCGATGATTCCCCCCGAGGAGCCCGCAACGTCTGAGAAGGTCCCCGTCGATTCCGAGATGCGCGGCATGTGGGGCCTGCGCCCCCTCGCCACCGTCGAGCGTGGCAACGAGTGCCTTGAGAACCTCGTGAAGATCCTCGAGGACCGCGGCGTCGTCGTCGACCGTCCCACCCCGCTGCAGTGGAACCAGGCCATCGGCACGCCGGACTTCCGCAACGACTCCATGATGACCTGCATGCCCCCGCGTGACATCCTGCTCACCGTCGGCAACGAGATCATGGCCTCCGCGAACTCCTTCCGCTGCCGCTACTTCGAGTACCTGGCCTACTGGCCCCTCATGAAGCAGTACTTCGACGAGGATCCCGACTTCCTGTGGACCCAGGCCCCCCGTCCCCGTCTGACGGACGCCTCCTACAAGCACAACTACTACGACGAGAAGATCACGCTGGAAGAGCGCCTCGTCCGCACGGCCAACAAGGACTTCGTGACCACCGAAGTCGAGCCGATGTGGGACGCCGCCGACCTCATGCGCATGGGCAAGGACATCTTCATCCAGCATGGCCTGACCACGAACCGCACGGCCATGGATTGGTTCCAGCGCTACTATCCCGAGTACCGCATCCACGCCGTGAACTTCCCCGGCGACCCGTACCCGATCCACATCGACGCCACCTTCGTGCCGCTGCGTCCGGGCCTGATCATCAACAACCCGCACCGCAAGCTCCCCGAAGAGCAGCGCGCCATCTTCGAGGCCAACGATTGGCAGATCGTCGAAGCCGCCCAGCCGGCCCACGACGAGCCGCCGGCGCTGTGCTACAGCTCCGTCTGGCTGTCCATGAACTGCCTCGTGCTCGACCCGAAGACGGTCATCGTGGAGGCCTCCGAGGTCTACCAGCAGGAGCAGATGGACAAACTCGGCATGAACGTCATCCCCTGCGACCTGCGCGACGCCTATCCGTTCGGCGGCGGCCTGCACTGCTCCACGGCTGACGTCTACCGCGAGGGCGACTGCCTCGACTACTTCCCGAACCGCGTCAAGGATCCCACCCTGGTGCGCCCGGAGATGTGGAACGACTAGTCGCTTAGCCGCCTAGCGCAACAAGCCACTTGCTGAAAGCAAGCGTCGATTAACAGAAGAAAGGGGATCTGGCAGGGTTTATCGCTCCAGATCCCCTTTCCTGCTCTTCAACCTATACCACCGCATGCACGATTCGGCCCTATGAGGCCGACTAGGTACCCGTATACCCATTCGGCCTCATAGGGCCCGATTTGCGGCTGGCAAAGGGGAATTCCTTTTTCTTGCTACTGGTTTTAAGGAGGACCAATGGCAGATACCAACAAAACCACCAACACGCCGGATCTGGGTGACAAGCCCGAGCTCGGCAACGGCAAGGACGGCTCCGGCAGCTACCAGATGAGGGTGGGCTTCGGCACCATCGCCATGCTCATCTCGGCAACCGGCATGGGCCTCGTGCCGCTGTTCAGTCGCTGGGCCACGCGAACCGACATGTTCAACGGGGCGGCGGGCCTAAATGCAGGCGATTCCATCGGCGCCCTCATGGCCGTGGGACGCATGGGCATGGGCGTTCTCTTCTTCGTCGTCCTGCTTCTGGCCACGCACAAGGTGCATGTGTTCAAGAAGCTCAAGCTCACGCCGGCTATCGCGCTCGGCGGCCTTATGATCGGCATGTCGCTGGCGTGCTACGTCACGTCCACGCTGCTCACCACCGTGTCGAATGCGGTTCTGTTCATCTACATAGGCCCCGTCGTGTGCGTATTGCTCGCACGTATCTTCCGCAAGGAGCCCATGTCTAAGCTCCAGTGGATTTGCCTGGGCGCGGTGTTCATCGGCATGCTGTTCGGCAACAACCTTATGGGCTTCGGCGACAACGGCTTCTTCGTGGACTTCAACCTCGTGCCGTCCACGCCGGAGTTCCCGCAGAAGGGCATCGGCGACGCGTTCGGCCTGGCCTCTGGCTTCTTCTATGGCGCCTCGATGTTCTTCAACGGCTACCGCAAGGACGCCGACACCACGGCGCGCGGCGTGTGGAACTTCATCTTCGCCGTCATCGGCGCCGGCTCCATCACCATCGTGCTGAACTCGCTGGGCAGCATCGACCCGAGCATGGCCAACTGGGCGCTCAACATCCACTTCACGCCGTTCAACTGGATTGGCGCCGTGCTCCTGTGGATCATCTGCGGTCCCATCGCACTCGGCTTCCTGCTGGTTGCCGGCCGTAACCTGCCTGCCGCGGACTATGGCACCATCGCGTACTGGGAGGTGCCCGTCGCCATCTTCGTGGGCCTCGTGGTGTTCGGCGAGGCGCTCACCATCAACACCATCATCGGTGGCCTGCTCATCATCGGCGGCGGCGCTGTTCCTTCCATCCGGGGCATGATCGTCGGTCGCAAGCAGAAGCAGCAGGAGGAGATCAGCGAGAACCTGGCTGCCCGCTTGGAAAAGGCCGAGGAAGACGAGCACCTGCAGTAGGCCGAGCGAAGAAAGGAACGGTGTGTCAATATGAAGATCACGACCAATCTGACCCACATCGCCACCGAGGTCGAGTTCGAGCCTGCCCTGACGGAGGAGCAACTCAAAGAGGCGTTCGAGGCGGTCGGCCTCAAGGGCTTCCCCGCCGAGCTGGACATTGTAGAGCGTACGGAAGAGCACGTGCAGATGATGGCGCTGGACTCGTTCCTCGGGTTCGCCCAAACGTCGGGCGTGGCGGCCGTCACCTACGATGTGACGTACTTCCCGCATGCCGATGACGCTGAGGTGACCTACCAGCTCAAGCAGCTTGCGCGCGAGCTGGAGATCAGCGCCGACGTTATTCGCGACGTATGCGCCGATGAGATCCGCGAGTACCTGGAGCTCGATGCTAAGCGTGATGCCAACGCTCCCGTGCACAGCATCGTGGAATGCTACGTGGGCGGCACGGCGTTCGCCTGGTACGGCATGAACGACTACCCGCGCCTGAAGCGCGTTATCCTTCGCAAGCTGGCCCAAGGCGGTCAACGTGCCAAGCGCAACTTCATCATGCGTGCGAGCAAGGCGCAGGTCGACCTGCTCGAAGATTACTGATAGCCGGCTGGGCACGACAGGGTTCTGAAAGCGCGGCGGCTCGCTTCTGCCGGCCGCCGCGTCTCGGGCATCGCAGCGTCGGGGTTCTCGCTGCGATCTTCCCTTGTCGCCGCTCCCTCAAACTGGTTTCCGCACGCTCCGCGCCTTCTTCCAGACCCCGGTCGCAGAGCGTTGCCTGCCGGGCGAACGTTACATCTTGGTGGTAAGCCGAGTTTTGGCGTTATCATAACGGTTGCTGGAAGCGTATCTCCCCATTTTTGTCAGGAGGGCTCCACATGAAGCGAAGGCTTGCCAAGCGGTTTTGTCCCCGGCTCCACAAAGCCGCGCATTTCTTAGGGGACTATCATGAATGTTGAAAGCTCTACTGCCAACGCCGCTCCTTCCCGGTCGTTTTCGGAAGAAGAGCAGCATAAAACCCTGAAAAAGGTCACGTTCTCGTCGTTCCTTGGCAATTTCATCGAATGGTTCGACTACGCGAGTTATTCCTATCTGGCCACGGTCATCGCGCTCGTCTTCTTCCCGGGCGAAGATCGCTTCGTGGCGGTAATGAGCACGTTCGCCGTGTTCGCGCTCTCGTTCCTCGTGCGCCCCATCGGCGCTATCTTCTGGGGGAACATGGGCGACAAGAAGGGCCGCAAGTGGGCTCTGTCCATCTCCATCCTCATGATGAGCGGGGCGACGTTCCTCATCGGGTGCCTGCCCGGCTACGCCATCCTCGGCGTGGGCGCACCGCTGCTGCTGCTTGCGCTGCGCATGGTGCAGAGCTTCTCGGCCGCCGGCGAGTACGCGGGCGCGGCCACGTTCATCGCGGAGTACGCTCCGAAGAACCACCGCGGGTTCTATTGCTCCATGGTACCGGCATCCACGGCCACGGGTCTGCTCGTGGGCTCGCTGTTCGCCACGTTCATGTTCAACACCTGGGGCGCCACGTCGGATTTCGTCGTGGACTGGGGCTGGCGCATCCCGTTCTTGCTTGCACTGCCGCTGGGCTACATCACGCACTACATCCGAACGCATCTCGAGGATTCTCCGGTGTACGAGGAGATGCAGGAGCATCTGAAGCAGCAGGGTTCCAGCGTGAAGCATCCTATCCGCACGCTGTTCAAGAAGCACCTGCGCGTGCTCATCATCTCGTTCGGTGCCTGCGTGCTGAACGCCGTCGGCTTCTATGCGGTGCTCACGTACCTGCCGAACTACCTCGAGACCACGCTGAACTACGACCCGAGCGCGGCGTCCATCATCACCACTATCGTGCTGGTGGCCTACATCGGGTTCATCTTCATTTCCGGGCGCATCTCCGACCGCTTCGGGCGCAAGAAGATGCTCATCATCGCCTGCGTCGGGTTCATCGTGCTCACCATCCCGGCGTTCATTTTGCTGGGGACGAAGAACTTCTGGGTTATCCTGCTGGTGGAGCTGGTCATGTGCCTCATACTCACCATCAACGACGGCACGCTGTCCAGCTACCTGACCGAGACGTTCCCCACCGACGTGCGCTACTCCGGGTTCGCGCTGAGCTTCAACCTGGCCAACGCAATCTTCGGCGGCTCGGCGTCGTTCATCTCGTTCTGGTTGATCGATGTGTCGGGCAGCGCCATCGCACCGGGTTTCTACATGGTGTTCATCGCCGTGCTGGCGCTGGTGGCTATGATCCTGTCGCACGAGCATACGGGCAAGGATTTGTCAGAGGTGTAAGCGGGGCGCGTGTACCGCGCGCTGCGAGGCCTGCCGGGAGCCGCTCCGCTGGGGCGGCTCCTTTTTTCGGCGGCCTTCCGAACCGCGGCGGCGGGCCGTCCCGGCACCGGCGCGCATTTCATCGTATAATGGGGCGGTTGCAACAGCGGCAGGGAGCAGGTTGGAGGGGCCTATGAGCGAATCGTCAACGCCGAAGTCTTTGAAAGCTCAGATCACGCGCACATCGCTCGTGCTCGCCGCCGCCGCGCTCCTGCGCGAGGAGGGCCCCAAGGCCGTCACGTACCGCAAGGTGGCGAAGTGGGCCGGGGCGGCGTCCTCGTCGGTGGGCTACTACTTCGACTCCGTCACCGAGCTGCTGCACGAGGCCGGCATGTACAACATCCAGCTGTGGGCGCAGCGTGCCGAGCGCGTGGCGGATCTGTGCGAGAAGCTGGAGCCCGAGGAATGCCGCGCGCGCATTACCGAGCTTCTGACGCGCGCGTGCCTCCCGGACGACTCCATCGTTCCGAAGGCCCATTACGCGCAGCTCATTGGCGCGGCCGACTCGAACGTGGTCACGGAGGCCTATCGCAAGGGCCGCGTTCTGCTGGATGCCGCTATCGAGCGCATCCTCGAGCGGGCGGGCGTTCCCATGACGCCGCGCATCGTGGTGGCCATCGTCGACGGTGCCGCCGTCGCCTCTATCTCCGAGGGCCTGGACGTGCGCGAGACCACCGGCAAGCTGCTCGACGAGGCCATCGAGGCCTACACGAAGGCCGCCGGCTGCTAGAGGCTTTCCCGTCGGCCCTGAAAGCCCCTAGCTCGGCTTCACCGTCGTCCGTTTGCGCATCCCGCATCCAGGGGCACCGCTGTGCCCGGATCTGCGCCCGGCGCCGTCGTCGCGCCCATGCCCGGCACCGCGCCTGCATGCGCCTGCAGCCGAGCCTCCTGCACCTCCTTTCATATCCCGAACCTCACGCTTGAGCGACGGGAGGGTGAACCTTCTTCCCTCCATCGCTCTCCCTTTCCTGCGTCTGGTAGAACGGACGGACGCAAGCAAATGCGACGGCATCCATCTGCCTTTTGGGATGGCGGCGTCGCCCGTCTAGGAAAGGAGTTGGAGCATGAGCGAAACCCGTCAGCAGGCGGTCGCGCCCTCGGCCGATCCCGGTCCCGTGGGCAAGGTGAGCCGCCCGTCTTTCAAGCGGTCTTTGACGTTCTTCGGGTTCTTCGCCATCACCGCGTCCATGGTGATGACGGTGTACGAGTACCCTTCGTTCGCCTCGTCCGGGTTCCAGCTGGTGTTCTTCTTGATCATCGGCGGCATCCTGTGGTTTTTGCCCGTTGCCATGTGCGCGGCGGAAATGGCCACGGTGAAGGGATGGGAGTCCGGCGGCATCTTCTCGTGGGTTGGCAACACGCTGGGGAGGCGCTGGGGTTTCGCCGCGCTGTTCTTCCAGTGGTTCCAGATCACCGTGGGCTTCGTGACCATGGCGTTCTTCA
>OGYI01002292.1_pt1 | contig 14939 bp, 16 predicted proteins | sample 1576521 | NCBI WGS metagenome assembly OGYI01 (sample SAMEA3541484, study PRJEB24748) | human gut metagenome | biome: human gut; feature: human-associated habitat; material: faeces | place: China | collected 2012
AAAAATCGTATTTTGCTCAAAGACTGAGATTTAAGGAATGGTATGAATTTGAATATGTACATTAGTCAATGATGTGACACCAACTTTTCAAAAATAAAAATGTTGGCATGATACTATAGATTTAATCGGTGAGCATATGATGCTACACCTTCTTCTTATTCCGCTTGATTACTGTTTATCTGCTGGGGTGTGGCCTGTCAAGGTTGCAGAGCACCCTTATCAGGGCATGACCTTGACAGGTCACACCCTGGCAGATTTGTATTGAATAAGCGGAATAAGAATTAATGTGTCTCAAGCAGGAGACGCATTTCCAATTGTGTGAAAAGCGGATTCCTTACCAGCGGGACAAGACGCAGGATTATCGGTTCTTTATTCTGACGCTATTTGCGATTGCGATGGAACTTGAGAAGAATGAGCAGATTTTTCCGGAAGACGTGGTGCAGATCGAGCTGCCGATTGGTTTGCCCCCAAAGCATTACGCAGAACTCTGCGAAAAATATGAGGCTTTTTTTAAAGCAGAAGGCAAGGTTTTGGAACTGGACTACTGTGGAAAGGCATACTACATCTGTATTAAGGACTGCCGGGCATTTATGCAGGATCTGGCGGCAATGGCTACGATTACAAATGAAATAAAAGAAATCCCCAAAGCAGTAGGGATTGATATTGGCGGTTATACTGCCGATTATCTTCTGATGCGTTTTGGGCGGCCAGACCTTACGGTGTGTGACTCAATGGAAAAGGGAGTTATCACGATGTATAACGAGATTATTTCCAGTGTGAACAGCGAATATGACATGCTGCTGGAGGATGCAGATGTTGACAGTATTATCCGGGGACAGATCCAGTATTATGATGAAAATGTGGTACGTTTGGTGGAAAGCATGGTACAGGACTTTGTGACAGATCTGTTGAACAGCATCCGGGAACGGGGAATAGATCCCAAGACAACCTTTGTCATCTTCATCGGTGGCGGTGCTTTGATTTTGAAGCGTTTTCTGGAAAAAGTAGACCGGCTCGGAAAATTTCTGTTTATTGAAGACCCGAAAGCCAATGCGAAAGGATACGGGATTTTATATCAGGTTTACCAGAGCCAGAATGGGAAGTGATTGTAATGGGAAAGAAAAATCCGTATCGGTTCACTATCGGGTTTAACAAGGAGAAACCATCCCACCAGAAAACTGCGGATATTCTGAATCAGGCTGGTGATAAAGCAGAACTGATTGCGTCAGCGGTATTGTATTACATGGGAGAGGACAACAACAATACAGCTTCAGAGATGGATTTTCGGAATCTTCAGCCTTTCATCCAGGAATTGGTAAAGCAGGAGATGCAAAAACTGGTTGGTGGAACTGGATATATTCAAAAGCAAGAAGAACCGGAAGTCATGGATCTGACTTTGGAAGAAGAGATTCCCGTTGATGCAGAATTGGCGGAGGATTTATTTTCCGCAATGGATGCGTTTCGGAAGACTTGATAACATGAAAAAGGATATAAGAAAGCAGAGGCAGTCTGATATACGGACCGCTTCTGCTGTTTTTAATTTCACAGATTTCAGACAGATTTCAAACAGAATACTCACAGATTCGTTTTTTATAATTTCAAAATGATGGATTTACAAGAGGGATACAAAAGAGTTACTGCTTGTTGTCCCGGATACCTGATAATAACCCCTGCAGAGTGGAAAGTGCCAGATGCTTTTCTTCTTCTGTGCATTGATCCAGTTCTTCCATAATTTGACGCATGGTAGAGTCCATCTGCGGCTCTTCTCCGAAGATGAGTGCATCAAGAGAAATATTCAGATATTTTACAAGCGGGATTAAAGTTTCCAGTTGGGGATTCCCTTTATAGGTTTCGATGTCGGAAACGGTTCGCAGGGAGACCAAAGCATTTTCTGCAAGTTTTATTTGCGTTAAGTCTCTGCGGAGGCGTTCCTCTTTCACTGTATCGCCCAACAACTTTTTGATTATCATTCGTATCACCTCATTTAATGCTTATATTTTATCTTAATTATGCAGTATATAAAATGCGTTAAAGTACGTACTAACAAATATTATATTGCGTGTGTGAGGAAATGAAATAAGGGGAAAGGATGGATTGGGGAATACAAAAGAAGAAATTTATAAAAGAAATCTGTTAAAAAAATCCTGACTGGCATAAAAGTACAGGAGACAGAGGAATGTGCAGAATGTGAGTTATCTGCATTTCATTTAGCACATAATTGCAATAATTTTATTTATAAGGTTGAACCGGTATCTTGCTGGTTTAGCCTTATTTTTTGTCGAAAAATATCGTATTTTATTGAAATACGTTGCCGATCATCGCCACTCCAGAATTTCAGAATGGAAAATTTTGAATATTTTGGAGGTAGATCATGAACGAAAAAAATATATATACCGGTTCACAGATAAAGAACCAGTTTACGGCATATCTGTTAGGATTTGTCCGAGGAAAAAGGAGAGATTATCTTAACAAGAAAATCCAAGTCAGCAATGCAGAAAAGCCGTTGGAAGAATCTGCAGCAACGAAAACGGACTTATCTATAGAAGAAGCTTTGGAACTGAAGCTGCGAGAGGAGGCGCTTTTACGAGAGGCGGACGGAACTTATCTGAAATGGGAAGAACTTTCAGATAAAAGGCTTGTAGAGGCACTTCTGGTTTTGCGGGAAGATGAGAGGAAGGTAATCTATCAGCATGTGTTTGAAGAACGGACCTTTGATCAAATCAGCCTTACCAATGGGATATCGTCACAACGGGCAAAGGGTATCTATTATTATGCGATTCGGAAGATCCGTAAAATGATGGGAGGTGACTGATGATGGAATTTGAAGAAATATTGTTCCGAGCAAAAATGAATGATAAGCAGGCGATAGAGCAGATTGTGGAGATGTATCGCCCTTTGTTGATTAAAAATGCATTGGTGAATGGGATTTTTGATGAGGATCTGTATCAGGAGTTGACGTTGGAACTTCTGAAGTGTATCCGGTATTTTAAGAAGCTGGAATAAAAAATAATTTCAAGGGGCAGATCAATAACTGCCTCTAATGTGTGAAATTTAGAATGTTACAATGTTTCTTTTGCTATCAGAATGTTTTTTATATAGCGAAAATGTATTGATATAGAGGTAAAATATCAGTGTGGTTTGTCCTGGCTCAAATTTAGGAAATGATTTACACCCCATGCTTGAAAAACTACGGATATTCGTATATAATGTACTCTGTAATGCTATATAAACTGGAAAGGGGAAGCGTATGAAAGGATATCTCTCCATACGGGAAATATCATACAAATGGGGTGTATCGGAACGCCGTGTCAATCAGTATTGCACCCAGGGGCGTATTCCCGGCGCTGAGCGTTTTGGGCGTTCATGGGCGATTCCAGAGGATGCCGAAAAACCGACGGATCCACGTAAACGGAATAGCGACCGATCCCATACCCCGAAAGAAGAATAAAGCGAGGGAATACACAATGACGAAATCAAATTCAAAAAAATACAGCACCATTCTATATGTAGCCCTTGTTATTTTTACAGCGATGGTGCTGCGGCAGATTGCTCGTTGGGCAGACGCCCCACTGGACTGGTTTTGCGGTATGATTCGCTCTGCCATATACATTGAACTGTTTATCGCTTGGGGCGTTTTCCTGCACAGAGGGATCATTCAGCCACAGGTGCGCCGCTATCTCACTTCGATTTCTGTGTTGATGGTATTTTGGATAACAGTCAGGACAATTCGGTATTCGTTGGTTGAATGTATATGGTTGATGCGATATCTCTGGTATTTGTACTATCTGCCCATGTTGCTTATTCCGCTTCTGGCGGTGTTCGTTGCTTTGGCGTTGGGAAAACCGGATAACTTTCGTTTGTCGAAGTGGACGGGGCTTCTTTACATACCTACCGCTGCACTGTTCCTGCTTGTGCTGACCAATGACCTGCATCAGTTCGTATTCGTTTTTCCGGAAGATGCGATTGTATGGGTAAATGATTATAGTTATGCCTTAGGCTATTTTCTGGTAGTAGGATGGGTGGTATTTTGTACTGTAACAGCTTTTGCTGTCATGCTGATCAAATGCCGTATTCCACACAGCCGGACTGTTTTGATGCTGCCTTTCGCCCCTGCTGTAGTAGCGTTGATCTATGGTGTTCTTTATTATTTCCGTGTTCCGTGGCTGAAATTTCTGACGGGAGATATGACTGTTGTATTCTGTTTGCTTATTGTCGCTATACTGGAATGCTGCATTGAGTGTGGATTGATCCAGAGTAATACTGGTTATGAAGAGCTGTTCATGGTCAGCAGGCTCGGTGCACAGATCACAAATCAGGAGAATGCTGTCTGTCTTGCCGGCGCCAATGCAAGAGCATTGACAGAAGAACAGAGGATAAGCACCAAAACACAGACTGTTTCGGCAGATAAAAGTATGATTGTCAAAAGTCAGCCCATTGGATTTGGTCATGTGCTATGGCAGGAGGATGTTGCTGAACTGACCGAAGCAATCGAGCAGATTGAAGAAAATTGTCGTGATCTTGCGGAGCACAACCGTATTCGGCAGGAAAATCTGAAAACGCGGAAAAAGATTCTTGCGCTTCAGGAAAAGAACCGGGTAAGTGACCTGCTTCACAGGGAAACAGCCGGGCAGATTGACTTGATTGATCGGATGCTGGCACAGTATGATACGGAGACAGATGATAGAAAACGCAGCAGGCTTCTTGGCGGGGCAGCAGTTGTGGGCGCCTATATAAAACGATATGGAAATCTGCTGCTCATCAGCGAGCGTGCAGAAACAGCGGATATCCGCGACCTATCAAGATGTTTTGAAGAGTCCTTTATCAATCTGGAATTGCTTGGCGTGAATTGTCTCCATACGCTGCCATTGGATATTTTTCTAGCGACAAAAGATATGCTTCAGGTTTACCGTAGCTTTGAAATGGCAGTGGAAACCAGCCTCAGCGACCTTCAATATGTATGGATCAATGTCAGGGAAAGCAAAGAAGGAATTTTTCTGAAAATGGAATTTGTCTGCGATACCGATCTCTCCCCTTTTGCGTCGATAGCAGATTCATTCTCCTGCGAAGACGGAGCTTATCGCTTCACCTTCAAGCTGCGGAAAGGCGGTGAGGAAAAATGAAAATGTGGAAAATTGCAGGACAGCTCAAGAATAGATATGCGTTGCGCATTGCAGTAAAAGAAGCGCTGGACACGCTTCCTACTGCCGTCTGTTACTTTAATCTCTCAGGTACAGTCAAACTGTGCAATACGACCATGTATGATCTTTTCAGAAAAATCGCCCAGAGTGATCTGCAAAGTTTTGACGAACTGAAAGAAGCACTGAATGGTTGTGATAAATCGACCGGTATTGTACGGGATGGAAATGTGTTTCTTTTTCCAGATGGGAGAGCCTGGCAGTATTCCGCAGAGAAAGTCAAAACCGCTGACGGCAAGGTTTATACGGAGGCGGTGTTCAGTGATGTGACCGAACTGTACGAAAAGCGGCAGGAACTAAAACGGCAGTCAAGAGAACTGAAAAAAATGTACCAGGAACTGAAAACTCTGTCGGAGAATGTGCAGGAAGCGACCAGAGAGCAGGAAATCCTCAACATGAAATCACGGTTGCATGATAAGATGAACATGGGCGTTGCCGCTATACGGCAGATGCTACGCCAGAATACCACTTCTGAGGAAAATGCTGCCGCTGTTGTGCAATTTCGCCGCGCCATTCAGGTCTTGCAGGAGGAAAATGCCTATCCGCAGGATGATGTGACGGAGTTTATCCGGGACGCGGCAGTATCCGGCATTCAGGTAAAAATCACGGGCAATCTGCCGGAAACAGAAAAAGCATTGAATTTACTTTTGCCTGTCATGCGGGAAGCCTGCGTCAATGCCGCCCGACATGCCGATGCGACAATGCTGTATGTGGCAGTAGAGCAGAGTCCGGATACCGTTACCCTGCACATGACCAATGACGGCAAGCAGCCTGAGGAGGAAATTACACCCCGAGGCGGCCTTGTTGATCTCGACAAAGTGATTAGGAAAGCAGGCGGCAGGATGGTGATTCAGTCGTGGCCTGTATTTGTGCTGACGGTGACCCTACCGGTCAGCAGACAGAAAACGAAACAGGAGGTGCCGGTATGACAAAGGTACTTGTCATCGACGATCAGCGGATCGCCAGAGAATATATGGAGAATGTAGTGAAAAATGGCGGGGACTATGAGCTTGTGGGTAGTCTGTCAAAAGCAGATCTGGCTGAAACCGTCTGCCGCAGAAGTCAAGTGGATCTGGTGCTTATGGATGTCTGTACCCATGGGACAAAGGACGGTATCGATGCGGCTGCCCAGCTGCGCAGGCTGTTTCCAAAGCTGAAAATGATTGTTGTTACTTCCATGGTGGAGGAGAGCTATATCAAGCGGGCCAGAGAAGCCGGGGTGGACAGTTTTTGGTACAAAGAGATCAGTCCGGAGGATCTGATCACCGTCATGGATGCCACCATGCAGGGCAGACAGATATGGCCCGGTGAAACGCCGACTGTAAAGCTGGGTGTTACCACCAGCGATGATTTTACAGCGACAGAAATCAAGGTTCTGCGTCTAGTCTGTGAGGGACTGGAATACAGCGAGATTGCAGAGCAGCTACATTATACGAAGGATAATGTAAAGTATCATGTCCGTAATATTCTTCAAAAAACGGGTTATGCCAATAAGACACAGCTTGCCATTGCCGTAACAGGCAAACGCTATATTATTCCGAAGCTTTTTGATGAGCAGGACGGTTCAGAAGAAAATCCCATCGTTTTATAACAGAATTTTGCAAATATTCCCGGTTTCAGGTCTGAAACCGGGCTTTTTCTTTTTGTAAAGGGCGAAAATTTACCCTTATGGGTAGGGAAAAGAAAAAGGCATTTCCGTATAATGGAAGAGTATATGGGATAGTTGCATCATTTCACGTTCTGGAGCCAAAGCCGGACGTGAATCAGGGTGAAGATATTGCGTAGAGTTGTGATTGATATGCAGAATGTCCTGTTTGCAGATGCAGTAGCCGAAGCGCTTCGCAGGTTTGATTCTGATTTTGATCCGGTTATGAGTGATGGCCCGGATAAAACCCTGTCGTTGTGCGATACCGTTCTGGCCAACATCCTGATTATGGAGGTTACAGCATATGCACCATGGAAGCTGGAGAAACGGATGAAAATTCGTGATGAGTTGAGAAAACGTAATCCGGATTGCAAAATTGTGCTGGTAGTTGATGAGAATACCGAGAAAAAGCTGGCAGACCAGGTTCGACAGGCAAAGAAAGATGGTCTGGTAGATAATTTTATCTATGGGTCGATTTCTTCCAGCTATCTGTCGGCGGTTATCGATGCATTGTAAGGGGAGGGAGAGACGATGAGGAAACGAAAACCTTGGATTTATTATATAGTAGGAATTCTTGTGCTGGCAGGACTCATGATGCTGACGGCTTGCCAAGGAAATGGTGGAAAGAAAGAGCCTGTAACGCTCACCATCTGGCATGTCTACGGCGGGCAGACAGATTCGCCGTTAAATGACCTGATTGAAGAATTCAATGAAACGGTCGGTGCTGAGGAAGGAATTAAGCTTCAGGTTACTGTCGTGTCCAACACCAACAACATCCATGACGCAGTGCTCAGGGCAGCCAATGATGAGCCGGGAGCAACCGGGCTTCCGGATATGTTTATTTCTTATCCTAAGACCGTTTTGGCTATGCCGGATCCGGAGATTTTGGTGGACTACAGGGATTATTTCAGCGAGGAGGAATTATCTGCCTATATTCCCGCCTTTCTGGATGAGGGAGAGATTGACGGTCGACTGGTTGTTTTTCCTGTGGCGAAATCTACAGAAATTATGTTTGTTGATAAGACGCTGTTTGATCGGTTCGCAGCGGATACCGGTGCTACTTTGGAGCAGCTTAATACCTGGGAGGGATTATTTGAATTGTCCAAAGAGTATTATCAGTGGACAGATGCACAGACGCCGGAGATGCCGGGAGATGGAAAAGCCTTTTTTGTCCATGATTATCATTTCAATTATTTTCAGGTAGGTGTGGAATCCTTGGGAGAGGATTTCTTTCGGGGAAATGGGATTGCATACGGTAAGGCCTTTTCTAAAGTCTGGAAGCCTTATGCAGACGCTGCCGTTCAGGGCGGCGTGTGGCTGCAGGAAGGTTATGCAACGGAGCCGCTTCGGACCGGAGAAACGATTGTCAGTGTGGCTTCGTCAGCCAGTGTTCTCTACTATGAGGATATTGTGACATATTCGGATAACAGGTCAGAACCGATTGAAGTCATCGCAAGACCGGTGCCCTGCTTTGAAAACGGAGAACGGTTGGTTATGCAGCGCGGCGCGGGCTTTTGTACGGTGAAATCTACACCGGAGAAGGAACGTGCAGCCGCTGTTTTCCTGAAATGGCTGACCGAACCGGAAACCAACGTGCGCTTTGTGACCAGCGTGGGGTATATGCCGGTGACAGATGCTGCTTTTGAGGTACTGCCGGATTTTATAGAGAATCTGGAGGACCCGAAGTACAGGAGTCTTTATGAAGCATTTTTGGAAACACAATCTTCTTATGAATTCTATACGGCACCTCAGCTTGCCGGTTATCTGGAGCTGGAGCAGACCTTTGAAAAAAATGTCCGCAGTAAGCTTCGCGTGGCTTGCAGTAGCTGGCAGGAAGGAGAAGAAGATGTGGAAAGATTGATGTCGGAGGCGCTGGAGAATGTGAAAGCGTCACTTCCCGAATAGATAGGTGAGTGAGTACCATGGCAAATACGCTGAAAGAATTTGAAAAACTCCTGCATTTGGCTTTAGACCGCAAGGTTACGCTGCACAGGAAGCTGATGATGTATCTGCTTTGTTTGATCCTGGCAGCGTTAGGCATTCTTTTGCTGCTTTTGACAGCCATCGGTGGGCCGCTGAAGGCGGAGCCGCAGATTGCGCAGGCGATGGAGAGTCAGTTACATACCACGTATGATAAAGTCTCGGAGGAAATGGAGACTTACACCGGATACAGCCTGCAGCTTTCCAGGGAACTGGAGCAGGATATAAAGAACTTTCTGGATGAAAAAGGAATTTCGGTCTCCGACCTGAATAATCAGCCAGAAGCACTTTTGGAAGTGCAGAAAATGATGTATTCGGAACTCAATACAACTATTAGACTGGGACGAAGCAGCGGTGTATTTGCTTTGGTAAATGCGACTGTAAATACACAGATTTCGGAAGCTGATAAGTCTCGAAGCGGAGTTTACCTGCGGCTGATCAACGTGAGCAGCAACGTGATTTTAAGTCCGGAAACTATTTTGTTCCGCGGGAATACGGAAATTGCAAGGGAAAATGGATTGGAATTGCATAACCGATGGAATATGGAATTAAATACAGAGGGGCTTTTGGGGTATCAGGAGCTTGAAACTGGATTAGGGCAGTCGGAATCTGGTTATTACTGGATCAGTCGTATGAATCTGAAAAATACCTGGGAGGATGTAATCTTGCTTCTTGTTCCGATGTATGCAGACTCAGGAGAATTTTTGGGGGCATGTGGGATTGAACTAAATGATGTTCATTTCAGCCTGGAATATCCGGCTACAGCAAGTTCCTATGGTTCTATGGTTACAGTTATCGCGCCAGTGGAAAACGGGAATCTGAGACTGGATCAGGGCATGGCGGGGAATACGGAGGGCACATGGCTTGATACTGCGGAAAGTCTGTCCATCATAGAAAAGAATGTTTATTACAGCACGTATCGCTCCACAAAATGTGATTATTATGGAATCCAGATGCCTTTAGAGATACCAGGAAGTGGTGGACAGGAATGGGCAGTTGCGGTGCTAATCCCGCGGGAAAACTGTGACCAGTATATTTTGAGGAATAGGGTGGGCATTATGGGTGTCATACTGGGATTTGTCCTTATTATGATTGCTCTTGCGTGGTTGTTGTCGAAGAAATTTGTCCGGCCAATCCTTCAGAGCTTTCAGGATATCAGGGATGGCCAACAGGCAGGCGATAGTAAATTCAAATTTGCAGAGTTGGAGGAGTTTTGCGGATGGCTGTCAGAAAGGGAGAAACCGCCAGAGGCGGACGAACTTCCGCCGAATATGGCAGAACTCTTTGAACACTTTGCCCGGAATGTAAAAACACTGACCAATGCGGAGTACAATATTTTCCGATACTACATGAACGGTTATGAGGTAGCGCAGATACCAACGGAAGCATGTGTCAGCATGAGTACCGTAAAAAAGCACAACGGAAATATCTACAGGAAGTTGGAGATTTCATCCAATGAAGAACTGATGATGTATCTGGATCTCTTTCGGAGATGTGACTGTATTGAGAAACTTCAGCTGGATGAGAAAGCAGACGTTTCAGAAGTAGGGACAACCAAGTGAATAAATGAAGCAAAAAGCACAAAAATCATGTATGGTTTTTGTGCTTTTTGCATGGTGTACCGAGTCTACCATAGCCTTTTCGATGGTAGACTCGGTTTACTTTTTTCTTTAGAGGTCAAAGAGTAGACCTGGTACCATAGATTTTTGATTTCCTAACCAATATGATGGTGTTACAAGCGATGCATGTGTTGTTTCTCGGAAATTTTAGAATCTTGGAAAGAGGTTGGTCAAACGGTGCAGAGGGTTTTACAGGATATACTGACAGATTGCTCGACAGAGGATAAATTTGAGTTTTCCATCGTCTGCGAGGAATGCGGAAAGGTCTGGAAAAGCAAGGCTATTGCTTTTTCAAAAGCCCGTATCCATCCTGTCACAGAGGGAAAGAAAGTGGTCTATGCAGCCCTCTATCAACGAGAGAAAAAAGAGGCGCATCTGAAGGCTTTGAAGGCTGGAGAAAAATTATTCAGCAGATGTCCGATTTGTCATAGATGGGTTTGTGACGATTGCTTTATGGTCTGCGAGGATCTGGATATGTGCAAGCAGTGCGCAGAACGGTTGAATGAAAAGGGCAGTATTGTCGGATAGCTTTCTAATTTATTATTTAAGGAGTATAGAGGATAACATAAAAACCTTTGTTATCTTAATGCAAAACAAACTATTACAGGAGGTAATCTTATGGGACTTATCAAAGCAGGAATGGGAGCATTGGGCGGAACGCTGGCGGATCAGTGGAAGGAATTTTTCTATTGCGATGCGCTTCCGAATAACGTCCTTATGAGACGCGGACAGAAACAGACAAACGGACGCTCTTCCAACACGAAAGGCAACGACAATATCATATCAAATGGTTCCGGTATTGCCGTTGCGGATGGACAGTGCATGATCATTGTAGAGCAGGGCAAGATTGTTGAGGTTTGCGCCGAGCCGGGAGAATTTACATATGACACATCGACGGAACCAAGCATTTTTAGCGGTGATTTCGGAGACAGCCTGAAGGAAACCTTCAAAACCCTCGGTAAGCGTTTTACTTACGGCGGAGATACCGGTAAGGATCAGCGCGTCTATTACTTCAACACGAAGGAAATTTTGGATAATAAATTCGGCACCGCAAACCCCATTATGTTTGAGGTCGTAAACAAGCGTATTGGCATGAGTCGTACTGTCCAAGTGCGGTGTAACGGCGTTTATACCTATATAATCTCTAACCCATTGACTTTCTACACGCGGCTCTGTGGCAACATCACAAACGAGTTTACGCGTGACGAAATTGACGCACAGCTCAAGGTCGAATTTGTAGATGCACTTCAGCCTGCGTTTGGCGCACTTGCCGAACAGGAGCTTCGTCCGGCACAGATTCCGGGCAAGGCAAGCGAACTGAAGTCAGCAATGAACGAGGCACTGCGGCAGGAATGGATCGACAATCGCGGCATTTCCGTAGGTAAGATTGCACTGAATCCCATCACGCTGACTGAAGCGGATATGAAGAAGATTAACGAGATAGAAGATGCTGCAACCATAGGATCCAATCCATTTATGATGGCGGGCAGGATGACGAATGCGACCGCCGATGCCATGCAGACCGCTGCGGGAAATTCTGCCGGGGCCATGACGGGCTTCATGGGCATGGGTATGGTCGGAATGGGCGGTCAGGGCGGTTTTGGCGCTGCACAGAATCTTTACAACATGGGACAGCAGCAGGTGCAGTCTCAGCAAATGCAGCAGTCCCAGCAGCCTGTTCCGGAGCCGACATCGGCGTCATCGCAAAACAGTTGGAAATGTACTTGCGGTGCTACGGCAACCGGAAAATTTTGCCCGGAATGCGGAGCAAAGAAACCAGAGCCGGTGCAGGCAGGTGCCTGGAAGTGTAAATGTGGAGCCACGGCGACAGGGAAGTTCTGTCCGGAGTGCGGCTCTCCGAAGCCTGCGGATACGGATGGATGGACCTGTTCCTGCGGAACGGTAAATAAAGGGAAGTTCTGTCAGAATTGCGGAGCAAAGAAACCAGCGGGTGTACCAATGTATCGGTGTGACAAGTGTGGTTGGGAACCAGAGGATCCGACACATCCTCCGAAATTCTGCCCAGAGTGCGGTGATGTTTTTGATGACAACGACGTGAAGTAACCAGGAAAGAAGAAACTTTGCTATGGGATTATTTGATAAGAAATATTGTGATATTTGTGGCGAAAAAATCGGTTTATTGGGAAACCGCAAATTAGAGGACGGCAATCTCTGTAAAGACTGTGCCAAAAAGCTCTCGCCCTGGTTCAGCGAGCGACGCAGCAGCACGGTGCAGGAGATCAAGGAGCAGCTTGACTGGCGTGAGGCGAATCAGGAACGGGCTTCAAGATTCCGGATCACCCGCTCTTTTGGGGAGAAAACAAAGCTGCTTTTGGACGAAAATCAGCGGTGGTTTACCGTTACACGGGAGAAGAATCCGGCAGAGGACAATTCCGATGTGCTGGACTTCTCTGCCATTACCGGCTGCCGTATGGACATCGACGAGACACGCAACGAGCTTAAACACGAATCCAAAGATCGTGAGGGCAAAACCGTCCGCAAGAGTTACAATCCACCGCGGTATGAATACTACTATGATTTTTATATCATTATTTCGGTGAATGTACCCTATTTTACCGAAATGAAATTCAAGCTGAACGACGGTCGTGTACACATTCCTTACGAGTCTGCGACAACTGGAATGTTCGGCAGCGGTCTTTTTCAAAGTATTCGTGAAGAGCTTATGTATGATGTGCGCTACCGCAATTTTAAGGAAATGGGCGATGAGATTTGCAATCTGCTGAATCGGATTATCAGTGGTACAATAAGCGGACAGCAGGAAGGTGCGCCCGCACAGAGCAATTTATCCATTGAATCGCTTATTCCCGGACTTTCTTCTTCACCCGCGGCGGAAAAAGCGATTGCTGAATTTATTAAATATAGTTCATGGATATGCTCCTCCTGCCATTTGCCGAACAACGGTACCGTTATCTGTCAGCACTGCGGTGCACCAATCTCGGACGAAAAATTTCTGGCAGACCTTAAAAAGTATGCGTTTGCAGCCGCAATGTTAGAAGGTGTTGCACCAGGCAATGCCGCTATGCCGACCGATGCTTCCGTACAAAATAGTGCTGTCGCACAAAGTTGGAACTGCCCATTCTGTGGTGCGGCAAATCAGGGAAAATTCTGTGAGAGCTGCGGTGCAAAAAGGCCGTAGTCCATTGTCAACAATGGTGCCAAATCGAAAGAAGCGGATGGCGAAAGCACCATCTTCGGTTCTAAAACAGGGAGGAATGACACATGAGTTTTTTACAGGAATACAAATGCCCGTGCTGTGGCGGTGCAATTGCCTTTGACAGCGGGATACAGAAAATGAAATGCCCATTTTGTGATACGGAATTTGAAATGGAAACTCTGGAGACCTATGATAGCGAACGCGCTTCCGGTCAGACAGATGACATGAATTGGGAAACAGCTGCCGGTGGAGAATGGCAGGAAGGCGAAGCAGATGGACTTCGCTCCTTTGTGTGTAAGTCCTGCGGCGGAGAGATTGTTGGCGATAAAAATACTGCTGCAACTTCATGCCCCTTCTGCGGAAATCCGGTGGTCATGATGGGGCAATTTTCCGGTACTCTGAAACCGGATTATATTATCCCCTTCAAGTTGGATAAAAAGGCCGCAAAGGAAGCACTTCAAAAGCATTATGGGGGAAAACGACTTCTTCCGAAAATTTTCAAGGACCAGAATCACATTGATGAGATCAAGGGAGTGTATGTTCCCTTCTGGCTGTTTGATGCAGATGCAGAGGCAAGCATTCGTTATAAAGCGACCCGTGTTCGCACCTGGAGCGACAGCAATTACAATTACACAGAAACCAGTTTCTATGCGGTCAGCCGGGGCGGCGTAGTTGGCTTTGAACGAGTCCCGGTGGATGGTTCGTCCAAAATGCCGGATGATTTAATGGAGTCTATTGAACCATTTCCGTTTTCCGATGCTGTGGATTTCAGAACGGCATATTTGGCGGGGTATCTGGCGGATAAGTACGATGTGGATGCTGAGCAGAGTATTGAACGGGCCAATGAGCGAATCAAACGGAGTGCGGAGGAAGCCTTTGCTTCTACGGTACAGGGTTACACAAGTGTGGTTCCGGAAACAAGCAGCGTAAAGCTGCACGGCGGAAAAGCAAAGTATGCGCTCTATCCGGTGTGGTTGCTGAATACCACATGGAACGGACAAAAATATACATTTGCCATGAATGGCCAGACAGGAAAGCTGGTGGGCGATCTTCCCGTCGATAAAAACGTAGCGCGGAAATGGACCATAGGTCTTACGACTTTGTGCAGTGCTGCGACTTATGGTATTGTCTGGCTGCTGCATTTTGCAGGCATTTTGTAAGGAGGGCAGACAGATGAAAAAGAGAATATCTATGATTTTAGTGCTACTCATTCTTTGTTTCAGCATGGCAGTACCGGTTTTTGCAGCTGGTGGTGTAGAGGATACGGACGGATTTGCGGATGAGTATTATCGTTTGCAGGATATTGCCGGCGTTTTAACAGAGGA
>OGYI01002300.1_pt1 | contig 14901 bp, 12 predicted proteins | sample 1576521 | NCBI WGS metagenome assembly OGYI01 (sample SAMEA3541484, study PRJEB24748) | human gut metagenome | biome: human gut; feature: human-associated habitat; material: faeces | place: China | collected 2012
CAATGCCCGCCTCGGCCAGCGCTGTGCGCGCCCCGCCGCCGATGCCGCCGCAGATCAGCGTGTCCACGCCGTGCGTTTTGAGAAACACCGCCAGCGCCCCGTGGCCGCTGCCGTTTGTGTCCACGACCTCGCTGGAAGTGATCTTGCCGTTCTCCACCGTGTACAGCTTGAATTGCTGCGTGTGGCCGAAATGCTGGAATACCAGCCCGTTTTCATAGGTGACAGCGATCTTCATATTTGCATCCTCCGATATGGTTTGATACCGTGCGCAGAAGGCCGAGCCGCCCGCGCTCTGTGCGCACCGCTTGCCGCGGCAGCCGCCCGCCCGGGGGCACAGCTCATAGGGGCCGCCCTCCACATGCAGCAGCCGCCCGTTCACCAGCATGTCCGCCAGCTTGGCGCGCGCGGCCTCGTACAGGGCCTGCACTGTGGTTCGCGCCACACCCATCTGCCCGGCGCATTCCTCCTGCGTCAGGCCCAAAAGGTCGATCAGGCGGATGGTCTCGTATTCATCTACTGCCAGGACGACGTTTTCGGCAGGCGCGCCGTCCAGCGGGCCAAAGCGGGCGTTGCGCGGCGGCTCGCAGACGCGCCGGCGCTTTACAGGACGCGGCATGGCAAAGCCTCCTTTGTTTGGTTCTGCGGCCAGTATAACATTATAAATGGCATATGTCAATAACTTGCGCGCCCTTTTCCGGAAAAGCCGCCCCGGCGCCGGCGCGCCGGGTGCGTTTTTTAAGCGCGCCGGGCATGGGAGGGCGCATCCTCCCGCATGGCCTCTGCGTCCTCCGTGTCCCGGGCGTCGCGGGGGGAGGGGAACAGGCGGTTGATGGCCAGGCTGGCCAACACCCCGACGCCGGTATCAAGGATGCGCGCGATGGTATAGGAGACGTATCGGTCCTTTGTGACGGTGAACATCACCACAAAGTACACCACGGCGGCGGGCTGGATGGCACTGTGCGCGCCGAACAGGAGATTGATGTAAATGACGCAGAAGAGGCCCAGGACCAGGTAAAGGTGCCCCGGCAGGCCGAAGGGCCGGTTTGTGTACAGCCAGTAAAACGGGATCACCACCAGCCCGCCCAGCAGCGTGCCCAGAAAACGGTTGCCGCCGTGGCGCACGCCCTCGCGCCAGAAGCTGCCCATGCCGAACACCGCGCCGATGCAGGCGAAGCAGGGGTTGCGCCCGCCCAGCAGCCCGTATGCCGCACAGACCAGCAGCACCGCGCCCAGCGTTTTGAAGATGCGCATGCCCACCTTCGGCAGCGCGGGGAAATGAAATGAAAAATGCATGTTGCTGCCTCCTAACCTTCTGCGGGGCGCGCGCGGTAGCGCAGCGGCGAAAGGCCGTATTTTTTTTTGAACAGCCGTGAAAAGTACGCCACGTCCACCATGCCTACCCGTGCGGCCACCTCGGCCACGGGCAGGTCGGTTTCGTCCAGCAGGCGGCGGGCCGTCTGCAGGCGCAGCGTATGGATATAGGCTGTCAGCGTTTCACCGCGCTCCCGGCTGAACTGGGCGGAGAGATACGTGGCGTTGAAGCCCAGCGCCGCCGCAATGGAGCGCAGCGAAAGCTCGCCGGAAAGGTGCAGGCTGATGTAGCTGAGCGTTTTCTGCACGGCCTGGGAGCAGCCGCTGTGCGCGTCGTTGCGCACCAGGCGGCAGTAGCGGCGCAGCATCTCCAGGCCCAGACGGTTCGCTTCCATGGTGTCGGCCACGCGTTCGATCTTCACCGCCAGCGCGCCGGAGAGCTGGTCGATATACACCGGATGTACGCCGCCGCTTTCCGCGGCCTTGCGCAGCAGCGTGTTGACGACGATGAGCATGTTTTTGACGTCCCGCAGCAGCTCGCCGGTGCGGGGCGTGAAATTTTTGATGGAGAACCGCCCCAGATGGCGCACGGCCGCGTCGTAATCGCCGCGGGACACGGCGGCCAGCAGCGCGTTTTCATCGCGGTAGCGCCGCTCCAGAAGCTCCATGGAAAACTGGAACGCCTCGTCCGGCTGCGCCCGGCCCGTCACGGTGGAAGCCAGCGTGCGGTGCACTACGCGGGCGGGGTCGTGCGCGCCGTACAGCTGGCATGCCACGGCGTGTGCCGCCGCAGCCATCGTGGGCTCGGCCACCTCGGGTACGGTGCCGTAAAATGTGCGCAGCGCGGCGGCGTCGCCCTTGCCGATGCGGTTCTGCGCCAGCACACGCTCAAAGAACGGGCCGGACGCCGCCTCATACAGAAAAGGGCCGAACAGCAGCACGCTGCGCGGCTTTGGGCCGGGCACAGGCATGAAAACATAGTTCAGCTCCAGCGTATTGTGCACATAGTACACGGTGCCTTCCTCCAGCCCGTGCATGGCGCTTGCGCTGAAAATGTCCTTGTAATCAAAATCCGCGCGCAGAATGCGGGACAGCCGGTAGTCGAACTCCTGCGCGTCCTTGTAGGGCGGGCGCAGCAGATGCGCCTCCACGCCCAGCGCGGCGGCCATCATATCGCGGATGAACGCAAAGGGAACGTCTGCCATGAATGATAAAGCTCCTGTAAAATTTTTATGATATTTGAATGTTACCCAAAAATTGTACAAATGTCAATAAAATCTTCCTAACGGGGCATCCTTGGTATATGTTATCTTGATAAAGGAGTAGTTTGCATATGGCATTGCAGCCTCAAAATGAGCGCCCGTTCGGGTTCCGCGATAAATTGGGATATCTGTTCGGGGATTTCGGCAACGACTTCACATTTATTTTCGCGGGCAGCTATCTGACACTGTTTTATACGGATGTGCTGGGCGTCAGCGCAGGGCTGGTGGGCGTGCTGTTCGTGGTGGCGCGCTGCGTGGACGCGTTCACGGACGTGGGCATGGGCCGTCTGGTGGATACGCTTCCGCCGTCCCGCGGCGGCCGGTTCCGGCCGTGGATCCTGCGCGTGTGCGTGCCCGTGGCGCTGGCCAGCGTGCTGATGTACCTTTATTTTGCACGCAGCTGGCCCTATGCGGGCAAGGTGGCTTACATGTTCGCCACCTATATTTTCTGGGGCAGCATCTGTTATACCGCCATCAATATTCCATACGGTTCCATGGCGTCGGTGCTCAGCGCCGACGCAGGCGAGCGCGCGTCGCTTTCCACGTTCCGCAGCGTGGGCGCCATGCTGGCGAACCTGATCATCGCCGCGGCGACGCCGTTGTTTTTGTTCCGCACCGCGGCGGACGGCACGCAGACCGTTATCCCGGAGCGCTTCACGGTGATCGCCGTTGTCTACGGCGTGTGCGCCGTGGCCTGCTATCTGCTTTGCTATGCGCTGTGCCGTGAGCGTGTGCAGGCGGCGCCGCCCAGGGAGGCCAAACGGCAGAGCTTTGCCTCGCTGGCAAAGGCGCTGGCGGGCAACCGCGCCCTCACAGCCGTCATCGGCGCCGCGCTGCTGCTGCTTCTGGCAAGCCTGCTGGGCCAGGGCATGAACATGTACCTGTTCAAAGATTATTTCAACAGTGCGGACATGCTCTCGCTTGTAGGGTTCGCGGGCGTGCTGCCCATGCTGGCGCTGGCGCCCTTTGCGGCAAAGCTGTCCAAAAGGTTCGGCAAAAAAGAGGCCGGCTGTGTGGGCGTGGGCGTTGCCGCCGCGGCGTACCTGCTGATGTGGGCGCTGCGTCTGCGCTCGGTGTGGGCCTATATCGGCCTGATGCTGGTGGGCAGCGTGGGCGTGGGCTTTTTCAATATGGTCATCTGGGCGTTCATCATCGACGTTATCGATTATCAGGAGGTACGCACCGGCAGCCGCGACGACGGCACCGTGTACGCCGTCTACTCGTTTGCGCGCAAGCTGGGCCAGGCGCTGGCGGGCGGCGTGGTCGGCTTTGCACTGGCGGCCATCGGCTATGTGAGCAGCACGGGCCATGTGGTGCAGACGCAGCCTGTACGCGAGGGCATTTACACCATTTCCACGCTGGTGCCCGGCCTGAGCTATCTCGGCGTGTTCCTTGTGCTGCTGCTGGCCTATCCGCTCACCAAAAAGCGCGTGGAGGAAAACGCCGCCGTGCTGCGCGAACGGCGCGGCGAAGCGGCACAGGAGCCGTAGCGGCCCCGGCCGGGCGCACGGCCCGCGCCGCATACGATACAGCTTTCCGCCCGGTTTTTCCGGGACACATATATATCATCAGAAAAGAGAGGGAAAACATATGAAACACATCCTACCCATCAACGAGGGCTGGGCCTTTGTCAAAGGCTGCGAAACGGCCCCGGCAGCCATTCCCGCCGGCGCTGCCCGCGTGGACCTGCCCCACTGCTGGAACGCATTGGACGGCCAGGACGGCGGCAGCGACTACTGGCGCGGCCCATGCTGCTATCTCAAGACCATTGAGAAGCCGGCGGGCAAAAACGTGTATGTGGAAGTCGAGGCGGCTTCCAGCGTGGGCAAGATCATCGTCAACGGTGTGGAGAAGGCCAGCCATAAGGGCGGCTATTCGCTGTTCCGCGCCAATGTGACGGACGCGCTGCACGACGGCGAGAACCTGCTGGCCATCTGGGTGGACAACACCCAGCGCGACGACGTGTATCCCCAGACGGCGGACTTCACGTTTTACGGCGGCCTGTACCGCGGCGTGAACCTCATCACCGTGGAGGACTCCCGCTTTGACCTTGACTATTGCGGCGGAAAGGGCTTTGACGTGTCCGCTGCGGTGGAGGACGGCGCGGCCGTTGTCTCTCTGGACGCGTTCATCACAAACCCCGTCGAGGGCCAGAGCGTTGAGTTCATCGTCCGCGACGCCGCGGGCGTCATCGTGGCCGGCGCCGTGCGTCCGGCTGCGGAACGGGTGCACGCGGAGGTGCGCATTGAAAACGCCCACCTGTGGCAGGGCGTGAAGGACCCGTACCTGTACGCCGTGGAGGCATTGCTCACCGTTCACAACGAGACCATCGACAATGTGTCCGCCAACCTGGGCGTGCGCACCTATACGGTGGACCCGCAGAAGGGCTTTTTCCTCAACGGCGTGCTCACGCCGCTGCGCGGCGTGTCCCGCCATCAGGACCGTCTGGGCCAGGGCAACGCGCTGACGAAAGAGCAGCACGAGGAGGACGTGGCCTTTATCCGCGAGGTGGGCGCGAACACCGTGCGCCTTGCGCATTACCAGCACAGCCCGTATTTCTATGACGCGTGCGACCGCGCGGGCCTTGTGGTGTGGGCCGAGATCCCGTTCATCTCTGTGATGAACCCCGCCCCCGGCGCGCACGAGAACTGCCGCAGCCAGATGAAGGAACTGATCGTGCAGAACTACAATCATCCCTCCATCTGCTTCTGGGGCATTTCCAACGAGATCACCATCGGCGGCGAGCGCCCGGGCCTGCTGGACAACCTGCGGGACCTGAATGCCCTGGCGCACGAGATGGACAAGACCCGCATGACCACCATCGCCCACGTTTCCATGGTGCCGATGGAGAACGATATGCACCATATCACCGACGTGCTCAGCTATAACCATTATTTCGGCTGGTACGGCGGCGAGCTGGAAAACAACGAGCAATGGCTGGATAAATTCCACGCGCTGCATCCGGACCGCCCGCTGGGCATCTCCGAGTACGGCGCGGAGGGCATTGTCAGCTACCACAGCGACACGCCCAAGTGCAAGGACTACACCGAGGAATACCAGGCGGTGTACCACGAGCATCTGGCGAAGGTCATCGACGAGCGCCCCTGGCTGTGGGCCACGCATGTGTGGAACATGTTTGACTTTGGCTGTGACGCCCGCGACGAGGGCGGCGTAAAGGGCCGCAACAACAAGGGCCTGATGACGCTGGACCGCAAAATTCGCAAGGACGCTTTTTACCTGTACAAGGCATACTGGAGCGACGAAGAATTTGTACACCTGTGCAGCCGCCGCTATGCCCAGCGCACCGGCGAAGAAACCACGGTGAAGGTGTATTCCAACCTGCCCAAGGTCGCACTGTATGTGGACGGCAGGCTGTTTGCCGAGCAGGAGGGCAGCAAGGTGTTCGTGTTCGAGCATGTGCCCATGAGCGACGGCTTTACGCAGATCAGCGCCAGGGCGGGCGCGTGCGCCGACGCGATGTCCATTGAAAAGGTGGCCGAGCCGAACCAGGCGTATATTTATGTTGACCCGGACGATACAGGCGACGACGCGGGCGCGGCCAACTGGTTCAATGTGGACGATTACAAGGACGTGGACACCATTGTGGTGCGCGAGGGGTACTTCTCCGTCAAGGATAAGATCGGCGACATCATGAAGAACGAAGAGGCCGGCAATGTGCTGATGCAGTTCATGCAGGCCACGGTAAAGATGAAGCTGAAAAAAAGCATGCTGGGCATGGTGAAGGACATGACCCTGGAGGGTATGGCAGGCATGGCCAGCAGCATGGGCATCGGCGGCAAGGCCAGCGCGGACCCCGAGCAGGGCAAGCGCATGCTCATCACGCTCAACGAGATGCTGAACAAGATCAAAAAGTAAGCGCGTGCCGCACGCGCGCAGAGAATCGGCGGAAAAGCAAATTTGCCCCTTGACTTGTGCGCAGCGGGGCGTTATACTATACAGGTAAATAAAGTAGCTGTGGCGGACGCTGTGCTCACCTTGCGCGCCAAAGGGCGCCGGGTCCATACGAAGGAACGCGCCGCTGGGCGCGCGAGTTTGTTTGTGCAGTGCGGCTTACTTCCACGTAAGCCGTACTTTTTTTCACAGGCGGGCAGCCCCCGCCGCAACCGAAACATTTGGAGGTGCTTTACGATTAGCGGCAAAAAAGAAATGGAAATCAATGAAGGCATTCGCGACAGAGAGGTGCGTGTCATCGACGCGGACGGCAGCCAGCTCGGCATCATGTCCACGCGCGACGCGCTTGCAAAAGCGGAAGAAAAAAATCTGGACCTCGTGAAGATCGCACCGCAGGCGCAGCCGCCCGTGTGCAAATTCCTGGATTACGGGAAGTACCGCTTCGAGATGCAGAAACGCGACAAGGAAGCGAAGAAAAACCAGAAGATCGTCGACATCAAGGAGATCCGCCTTTCCCTCAACATCGACACGAACGACTTCAACACCAAGGTCGGCCAGGCGAAGAAGTTTTTGTCCAAGGGCGATAAGGTGAAGGTGTCCATTCGTTTCCGCGGCCGTGAGATGGCGCATACGGATCTGGGCCTTGAGGTTCAGAAGAAGTTCGCCGCAGCCCTGCCGGAAGCCGTTGTGGAAAAGCAGCCCAAACTGGAGGGCCGGAGCATGCAGATGTTCCTTGCCCCCGCTCCCGCGAAGCAAAATTAAGGAGGAACTATAAAATGCCCAAGATCAAAACACATTCCGGTGCGAAAAAACGCTTTAAGCTGACGAAAAACGGCAAGGTGAAGCGCGGCCATGCGTTCCGCAGCCATTTGCTGAACGGCCATGGCAAGACCCGCAAGCTGAAACGCGCCTACCGCAAGGCTTCCTATGCCGACAAGACGAATACGGCCGTAATCAAACGCATGCTGCCGTACGCCTAAGCTGTCAGGGGCTTGGCAACCGATTATCAAACAGCTTACATTTAAAGGAGATTGTGAAATATGGCACGTATCAAAGGCGCTATGATGACGCGCAAAAGAAGAAAAAAGACCCTGAAGCTGGCGAAGGGATACTGGGGCAGCAAATCCAAGCATTTTAAAATGGCCAAAGAGCAGGTCATGAAGAGCGGCAACTATGCTTTTGTGGGCCGCAAACAGAAAAAGCGCGATTTCCGCAGCCTGTGGATCACCCGCATCAACGCGGCCTGCCGCGCCGAGGGCGTCAACTATTCCACCTTCATGAACGGCCTGAAGAAGAGCGGCATTGAGCTGAACCGCAAAATGCTCTCCGAAATGGCCATCCATGATCCGAAGAGCTTCTCCGCCCTTGTCGAGACCGCGAAGAACGCCGCGAAATAAGCACAGCGATACGCCCGGGCACAACGTGCACGGGCGTCGCTTTGTATTTTGGCCTGTGTGAAAAAACGCTTTGCAGGCCCCAAAACGGTCCGCCTCAGGCGTGTTTTCTTACGTCAACACGCCTGAGGCGGGGATATTAAAAAAGGAGGGTGTGCGCCATGACGGAAGTGATCGCCAGCCGCGACAACGAGCGCGTGAAGCGCGCCTGCAAGCTGCGGGACAGCGGCGCGCGGCGCGCGGCCGAGGGGCGCTTTCTTGCCGAGGGGCTGCGCCTGTGCACGGACCTTGCCCAGCGTCTGCCGCCGGAGGAGGTCTACTGCACCCAAAAGCTGCTGGATGCGCACCCGGAGCTTGCCGCCTTGGGCGGCAGGCATTTTCTGGTGAGCGACGCCGTGGCGGCAAAGCTCTCGGACACAAAGGCCCCGCAGGGGCTGTTCTGTGTGTTTCCCCGCCGGACAAAAACGCTGGAGGCGGTGCGCGGCGGCGGGCGCTATGTGTGCCTGGAGCACATACAGGACCCCGCCAATGTGGGGGCGCTGCTGCGAAGCGCGGCGGCGTTCGGCTTCGCGGGCGCGGTGCTGTGCGGCAATTGCGCCGACCCATTCTCCCCCAAGGCGGCGCGGGCCTCCATGGGCACGCTGGCCAAGGTAGACATCATTTTTGCAGATGAAACCGGACAGGCGCTGGCCGCGTTCAAAGCGTGCGGTATCCCAAGCTTTGCGGCGGCCCTGCAGAATTCCGTCCCGCTGGAGCGCGTGGACACGCAACGCCTGCCCGGGGCGGCGCTTCTCATCGGCAACGAAGGCAACGGCCTTCTGCCCGGGACCGTAGCCGCGGCCGACAAAGCCGTGCGCATCCCCATGGCGGCGGGCGTGGAATCGCTGAACGCCGCCGTCGCGGGCGGCGTGCTGCTGTGGCATTTCAGGGAGGTGTAGCGATGGGCGGTGCACGCGCACAGGCGCTGGAGGAAAAGACTGCGTGGCTTTGGATGGCCGCGGCGCTTGGCCCCGGCGCGCCGAACAGCGGCATGGCGCTGAGCATGTTTCCGGACGCGCGTGCGCTGGCACAGGCGTGCTGGAAGGAAGATCTCTCCATGGTCTTCACGCCGGCGCAGCTGGCCGCGCTGCGGGCCGCGCGGCCGGAGGATTATACCGCCCGTCTGGACGACTGCGCCCGGCATGGCGTGAACGTATTGACGTGGGCCGACGAAGATTATCCGGATCTGCTGCGCGCCGTGTCTGCACCGCCGCCCGTGCTGTATTACCGGGGCGACGCGGGCATTCCCAACCGCTGCTTTACATTCGCCATTGTGGGAACGCGGCGCCCCTCCGCCTACGGCGTGGAGGCGACGGCGTCCATCGCGGGCGAATTGGCCCGGGCGGGCGTAGCGCTTGTCTCCGGCCTTGCCACAGGGCTTGACAGCGAGAGCCATAAAGCGGCCGTCCAGGCGGGCGCGCCCACGGTGGCGTGCATCGCCTTCGGGCACGACCTGTGCTACCCCGCCGCCAACCGCACGCTTAAGGGCGTCATCGAGCGGCAGGGCCTGGTGCTCAGCGAATATCCGCCGGGCACCCCGCCGCAGCGCGGTTATTTTCTGCAGCGCAACCGGCTCATTGCGGGGCTGTCCCGCGGGCTGTGCGTGGCCGAAGCGCGCCGCCGTTCGGGCACCATGAACACCGTGGCCGCGGCGCTGGCCGCCGGGAGGGACGTTTTCAGCGTGCCGGGCAGCATTTTTTCGCCGCTGTGCGAGGGCACGAACCAGCTTCTGCGCGAGGGCGCGGTGCCCGCTGTATCGGGCGCGGATATCCTTTTGTGGTATGGTCTGGCCCAGCCGGAGCAGCCGGAAAAAGCAAAGCCGGACGGCGCGCCGCTGAGCCTGGACGCACAGAGGATGCGGGACGCGATGAGCGCCGCGGCGCCGCTGCCGCTGGACGCGCTGTGCGCAAAGACGGGCCTGCCGCCGCCCAAGGCGATGGCGGCTTTGACGGAGCTGGAGCTTGCGGGCTTTTCCCGGCAGCTTGCGGGCCGGCAGTTCCAGCTGAAATAGAAAATGACGGCCCTGTGCTGTTTGAAGGGCATGCCCCTCGGGGCGGCCGCATAGATTTGGATTGTTTTTTTTCTCTTATTATCGCATAATAGAAAGAGCCGCGGGCCGCGCAAGGGAGGCCCGCAAGGGGCGCCGGAGGGCGCCCGGCCGTATTCGGAGCGCCCCGGCGGCGCCCAAAAGCATGTCCGCAGGACGGCTGCTCCCACGGCGGAAGCTGCCCCGGCTGTCTGCCGGACTCGGCCAAATCCCGGAAAAGGACGGTAACACAATGTCAAAACTCGTGATCGTAGAATCCCCGGCGAAAGCCAAGACCATCCGCAAGTACCTGGGCGGCGGATATGAGGTGACGGCCTCCATGGGCCACATCCGAGACCTGCCCCAGAGCCAGCTTGGCATTGACGTCGAGCACGGCTACGCTCCCCAGTATATCAACATCAAGGGCAAGGAAAAAATCATCAAGGAGCTTAAGAGCCTGGCCAAGGAGAGCGACGAAGTGTTCCTCGCCACCGACCCGGACCGTGAGGGCGAGGCCATCAGCTGGCATCTGGCCAATCTGCTGGGCTTGGACACTGCGGCGGAAAACCGCGTCACCTTCGGCGAGATCACCAAAAAGGGCGTGACGCAGGGCATGGCCGCGCCGCGCGCCATTGATATGGACCTGTTCAACGCCCAGCAGGCCCGCCGTGTGCTGGACCGCCTGGTGGGCTACAAGCTCTCGCCCTTTTTGTGGAAAAAGGTGCGCCGGGGGCTTTCCGCGGGGCGTGTGCAGAGCGTGGCCGTGCGCCTGATCGTGGACAGGGAAAAGGAGATTGAGGCGTTCAAGCCCGAGGAATACTGGAACATCGACGCGCTGCTCAGCCCCCCGTCCTCCACAAAAAAATTCACCGCGCGCCTCACGGCGCTGGCGGGCGGCAGGAAGCTGGCCGTGACGAGCGCCGGGCAGAGCGCCGAGATCGTCAAGGCCCTGGACGGCGCGGCTTATACCGTGGCCTCCATCAGCAAGGGCAAGCGGAAAAAGGTGCCCGCGCCCCCGTTTATCACCTCCACCATGCAGCAGGAGGCCAGCCGCCGGCTGGGCTTTACGGCAACGCGCACCATGCGAGCGGCCCAGACGCTGTACGAGGGCGTGGATATTGCAGGGCAGGGCACCATGGGCCTGATCACCTACATGCGTACCGACAGCCTGCGCATTGCGGACGAGGCGCAGGCCGCGGCCAAGGAGTTCATCACCGAGACCTACGGCCCGGAATATGTGTGTCCCCAGAAGCGCACCTACAAAAGCAAAAGCGCCACGGCCGCGCAGGACGCCCACGAGGCGGTGCGGCCCACAAACCCCGCTCTGACGCCCGCCGAGGTGGAAAAGAGCGTTTCGGGCGACCCGGCTAAGCTCTACCGCCTGATCTGGAGCCGCTTTATCGCAAGCCAGATGAGCGACTGCCAGCAGGACACCGTCTCTGCCGACATCACCGCGGCGGGCTACCTGTTCCGTGCCAGCGGCTATGTGGTGACGTTCGACGGCTTTACCACGCTGTACGAGGAAGCCACCGACGAGAAAGAGAAGAAAGAGACCGCGCTGCCGCCGCTGGAGGAGGGCATGGTGCTGAAGCTGCGGGAGCTGAAGCCCGAGCAGAAGTTCACCCAGCCGCCCGCGCGCTACACCGAGGCGACGCTCATCAAGGCGCTGGAGGAAAACGGCATCGGCCGTCCGTCCACCTATGCGCCCATCATCACCACCATCATCGACCGCGATTATGTGGAGCGGGACCAGAAAAAGCTGGCGCCCACCACGCTGGGCCGCGTGATCAACGAGCTGATGCTGGAGCAGTTCCCCAACATCGTGGACGTGAAGTTCTCCGCCCATATGGAGGAGGAGCTGGACACCATTGAAAACGGCAAGACGGACTGGCACGAGGTCATCGACGATTTTTACACCGATTTCGACAAAACGCTCAAGGAAGCCGAAGTAAAGATGGAGGGCAAAAGGATCAAGGTGCCCGATGAGGAGACAGACGAGGTCTGTGAGCTGTGCGGCCGGAAAATGGTCATCAAAAGCGGACGCTACGGCAAATTCCTGGCCTGCCCGGGCTTCCCCGAATGCAAAAACACCAAGCGCCTTGTGAAGGACACCGGCGGCCTGTGCCCCAAGTGCGGCAGCCGCATGCTGGTGCGCCATTCCAAAAAGGGCCGTGTGTACTACGGCTGCGAGAAAAACCCCACCTGCGACTTTATGACATGGAACGAGCCCACCACCGAAAAATGCCCGGAGTGCGGTTCCACCCTGTTCAAAAAGGGCGGAAAGAACGGTATCCTGCTGTGCGAAAAAGAGGGCTGCGGTTACTCCCGTGCGCTGGGTGCCGAAAAAAAGGAGTAAGAGCATGCACATCCGGGTCCTGGGCGCGGGCCTCGCGGGATGCGAGGCCGCGCTGTATCTTGCGGGCCGCGGCTACGCCGTGGAACTGTGGGAGCAAAAGCCGCATAAATTTTCCCCCGCGCATAAAAACGCGGATTTCGCGGAGCTTGTGTGCTCCAATTCCCTCAAGGCCGACCGGCTGGATTCCGCCTCCGGCCTGCTGAAGGCGGAAATGAAACTGCTGGGCAGCGCACTGCTGCCCGTGGCCGAGGGCTGCCGCGTGGCGGCGGGCGGCGCGCTGGCTGTGGACCGCGAGGCCTTTGCCGCCGGCGTGACGGCGCTTGTGAAGGGAAACCCCAATATCACGCTGCGCACGGGCGAGGCGCAGGCCGTGGGCGAAGCCGAGCCGGACACGCTGGTGCTGACGGCCACCGGGCCGCTCACCGAGGGCGCGCTGGCGCAGGACATCGCCCGCCTGACGGGGCGGGGCGCGCTCTCGTTTTACGATGCCGCCGCGCCCATCGTCACGGCGGACAGCATCGACCGGGACAGGGTGTTCGCGGCGTCGCGCTACGGGCGAGGCACGGCGGATTACCTCAACTGCCCGTTCGACAAAGCGGGCTACGAGGCCTTCCATGCCGCGCTGGCGGGGGCGGAACGCGCGCCCCTGCACGATTTTGACGGCGAGCCTTCCGTGTACGAGGGCTGCATGCCCATCGAGGTGATGGCAAAGCGCGGCGCCGACACCATGCGCTACGGCCCGCTGCGCCCCGTGGGCCTGACGGACCCCAAAACGGGCCGCCGCCCCTGGGCGAACGTGCAGCTTCGGGCCGAGGACGCCCACGGCTCCAGCTACAACCTCGTCGGGTTCCAGACGAACCTCAAATTCGGCGAGCAGCAGCGTGTGTTCCGCATGATCCCCGGGCTGGAGCACGCCGAGTTCGTGCGCTACGGCGTGATGCACCGCAACACGTTTTTAAACAGCCCGGCGCTGCTGGGAACCGATCTTTCGCTGAAGGCGTGCCCCAACGTGTTTTTTGCCGGGCAGATCACGGGCTTTGAGGGCTATATGGAAAGCGCGGCCTGCGGCCTGCTTGCGGCCCGAAGCATGGAAGCGCGGCTGTCCGGCCGCGCGTTCACGCCGCCGCCGGCGGACACGATGTGCGGCGCGCTGCTGCGTTATATCACAACGCCCACGAAGGATTTTCAGCCTATGGGCGCGAACATGGGCCTTCTGCCCGCGCCTGAAACGCGCATCCGTGACAAACGCCAGCGGTATCTTGCCGTCGCGCAGCGGGCCGTGGCCGCCATGGAGCGGTATCTGGGCTGAACGCAAAACAAAGCGGTTGCTTTCGCACCAATACGCGCTCCCTTATACTTTGATTATTGAGCAGAGCGCAAAAAATCATGAGAGTCAATCGGGAGGGAACGTTATGAACATCATCATCGACGCGATGGGCGGCGACAACGCCCCAAAGGAAATTCTGCTGGGCGCGGCCGCGGCCGTGCGGGAATACGGCGTGCAGATCACGGCCGTGGGGCGCAGGCGGGACATCGAGGCCTGCGCGCGGGAGAACGGCATCGATATGGCGGGCATTACCGTGGCCGACGCCTCCGAGACCATTGAGATGTGCGACGAGCCTACGGCGGCCATCCGCGGCAAAAAGGATTCGTCCATGGTGGTGGGCCTGCGCATGCTGGCCGCCGGCGAGGGCGACGCCTTCGTTTCGGCAGGCTCCACGGGCGCGCTGCTGGCGGGAGCAACGCTCATCGTCAAGCGGCTCAGGGGCGTGAAGCGCCCGGCCATCGGCACCGTCATTCCGGGCGCGAAGCAGCCCTATCTGCTGCTGGACTCCGGCGCAAATGTGGAATGCCGGCCCGAGATGCTCAGCGCCTTTGCCACGATGGGCAGCGTGTACATGGAGAAAGTGATGGGCCGCGCAAACCCCAGCGTGGGCCTTGTGAACAACGGTGCGGAGGAGACAAAGGGCACCCCGGTCTATGTTGAGGCGCACCGGCTTTTGAAGTATAATAAAAACATCCGTTTTGCCGGTAATGTTGAGCCCAAGGACGTGCCCCAGGGCAATGTGGACGTTGTTGTGTGCGACGGCTTTACGGGCAATGTGATTTTGAAGCTGTACGAGGGTGTAGGCGCTACACTGCTTTCCAAGGTAAAGGGCGCCATGATGAGCGATCTTCGCAGCAAGATCGGTGCACTGTTAGTAAAGCCGGCTCTGAAAGCCACCCTTAAGTCCTTTGATGCCAGCCGGTACGGCGGAGCACCGCTTTTAGGACTAAACGGCCTGGTGGTAAAAACCCACGGAAATTCAAAGGCCAACGAAGTGAAGAATTCTATTATCCAGTGTGTTGCCTTTAAGGAACAAGGAATAAACGAAAAAATCAGGGAAAGTCTTAATGCAGACCGTGAGCATGAATAGGAGGGAAAAATAGTTATGGAGTTTGAGAAATTACAGGGAATTATTGCGGAGGTATTGAACCTGGAGCCGGAGGAGGTCACGATGGAGGCCACTTTTGTTGATGATTTGGGCGCAGATTCTCTGGACGTGTTCCAAATCATTATGGGGATTGAGGAGGAGATTGATATTGAGATCCCCAATGAGA
>OGYI01002307.1_pt1 | contig 14855 bp, 18 predicted proteins | sample 1576521 | NCBI WGS metagenome assembly OGYI01 (sample SAMEA3541484, study PRJEB24748) | human gut metagenome | biome: human gut; feature: human-associated habitat; material: faeces | place: China | collected 2012
AATCCTTCATTAATTTCAGCATTTTCCGTATTAAGACCTACGATACGCTGTCCTGTAGCATCTGTTTTTCCATATTTGCTAATCCCAGCTCATCCGGAACAACGCTAATACTCGGTTCGCCTTCGATATATTTTACAACATCTTCCGGCTTCATTCCTTTAAATTCATCGACTGTTTTCACCAGAATATGTGCTAAAATACGCTTTTTGACATTCTATATTCTTAGTAATCCAACACAACTTTCCGGCACGCTTCACAGATTGCCGCTTTAATATGTGTTCTGTGACTCGGCTTTAACTCTGTAATCTTCACAAATCCATCCGCATTTTTTGCATTCTCAAACACTCCCGGAACTTCATTTGCGAAACTGAATGCACCATCTTTGCTGCAAAATAGATAACCATCTCTCATTTCTTTTCCACAATTTGGACACTTCATAATGCTCTCCTTTTCCGACTGCACATAGCGCAACTCCATTATTCAACGCCGGCAGCCTGTTGACTCAACCGCAATGTTTCTCTCATTTTTCTTCAAATTCTTCTGCTTTTACTAACGCAATCCCTTCCGCCTCATCACCGAGTACAATCAACCGATCCCCACTATTCAGGTTAAAAATATCTCTGGCAGCCTTCGGAATCACGATCTGCCCTTTGCTTCCGATTGTCACCGTCCCCCACAGATGCTTTCCTGGTGGTGCCGGAGCCAGTCTGGTATTTCCTACTGTATTTTCCTGATGAAGCAATGCATCAATGGTAATATCATAAAATTTTGCCAGTCGATCACATTTTTCAATATCCGGAACCGTCTCTCCCTGTTCCCATTTTGCGTAGGACTGTCTGGAAATACCGATCACTTCCGCAATCTGTTCCTGCGACATTCCTTTCATATTTCGCAACAGTATCAGATTTTCAGCAAGCATGTCTTTCATCTCCTCTGTGTGATTCTATTATATTTCTCATTTCGCACAATTTCTACCATACAAACTTGTCATATTATTCTTTTTTATGTTAAGTTTGGTTGCATTATCAAACGAAACTCGCAATCCACTAAGTTTCCAATTTGTCGCATCCGTCTGCAAATCAACCAATTTTCGATACAACCCGTTTTTCTTCATAAGGGTATCGTGCTTACCTGCTTCTGCCACTCCTGCTGTCGCAATAGATGCAGCCATGCGTACAACCTCTGTATATATTCATTCCATTACTGCTTGAAAGAATCCCCTTTGCCTCAACAAAATGCGTCTGTGTTCTCCTCACGAACTTTAAAAAAATCAGCCCCACTAAAACGTGGGGCTGACTATTAGAATTTATAAATAATTATTCAAAAATTATTTAGCTGCCTTCTCAGCAATAGCTGCCTGTGCTGCCATTGCCAGTTGTAGGACTCTCGATCAGGCTAACTGTTCTCGTGGCGAGGACTGCTATGTACCCCTCATAGTGCTTTAACACCGTATTGATCGCATCCACATCCCCGGAAGCTGCCGCTACAATGATATGGTAAGGCAATAAATTTGAATATCTTTCACATTTCGCCATTCCTGATCCCCTCCATAATCTTTTTTAAAGACTTCAGAGAGCTGGTTCTATGATGATGAATGGTACTTCTCACAAGGTTCATGTGCTTTGCGATCTCTGTATCTGTCATATCCATGAAAAAAGACAAAAGTATCACATTGCGCTTCTTTTCTGGCAGATATTTCAACGCTTCGCCAAGTAGTTCGTTCTTTACTTCAATATCATAATTAAAAACACGAAATGTTTCTGCTTCCGCTTCATACTCATCCATTGTACTCAAACAACTCAGCTCTTCCTCCGTTAAGTGAGAAATTGAAACCTCGTGACGGCTTCTGTAATCCATTTCTTTCTCATAATTTACCTTTTCACCATGCAATACCAATCTACAGAACCTGTCAAACTGGTGTCTGACTGTCTGTTCTTTATCGGAAGAAGATTGCTCCATTAGAGTTCACCTCCTTCCGCTTTCAATCAGAACAGAGTGAAATGTATCCTCCCTTTCACCTATATCCCAATCGGGAAGTATACAAACGTCGAAAAACTTTCAAATTTTTTCAAAAAATTTTTCAGGAAATGAAAAAAGCGTCTAAAAAGCATATCTCATGCCTTTCAGACGCTTGTCCTCAACATTATTCTTTTGTCATTGAAAATTATTCCTCTACCAGTTTTCCCACCACAACATAAGTCTTATCAAATATATCATCTGGACAGATGGAAAGTGTCACCAACTTATCGTCCTCATCCACCGATACATCCGATGTAAACGAGGACTGTTTGCAGACATGGGTTACTATTTTATCCCTATCCGCCACATTGTCTGGTATCGAATAGACCATGTCATCATATATTATCTTTTTTTATTTTCATCTTTTTCCTAAATCGAACAAATATTTATCAGCCTGAAGTCTATACATTTTTGCATATAGCCCATTCTTAATCATAAGTTCGGAATGGGTGCCTACTTCTTTTATCGTTCCCTCTTCAAGGTATATTATCTTGTCAACATTAGTAATATTAGAAAGCCTGTGTGAAATAAAAATTACCGTTTTTCCATTAGATAATTCTAACATCTTGTCAAATATCTCTTTCTCCGAAATTGGATCAAGTGCACTCGAAGGTTCATCAAATATCATTATTCCACTCTTTTTAGAAAACACTCTCGCAATAGCGATTTTTTGATATTCTCCTCCCGAAAAAATAACACCTTCATTGTCAAATTCACGTGTTACTTCGCTATTTATTCCATTCTTTAAAGTTTGAATTTTATTTTTTAGATTAACAAACTCTAATGCTGTCATTACATCATTTTGTTGCTCATTACTATATTCAACCCTAGACATTTTTATATTCTCAGCCACTGATACTGCAAAAATTTGAAAATCTTGAAAAAGTGTTCCTATATATTTTCTAATAGATTGAGTACTGTAATTCCTATAATCTTTTCCTTGTATATATATACTTCCACTTGTTGGATCATATAATCTATTCAATAATTTTACCAATGTGCTTTTTCCTGCACCATTTCGCCCTACAATAGCAACCTTCTCTCCATGATTTATTGTTAAATTGATATTTTTCAAAATTTGTTTATCATTATTTGGATAACCAAAAGATACATTTTTAAATTCTATATCAACATTTTTTAAATCATCAATAACGTCTTCCCCATCTTTAATCTTAGGTTGATAATTCATAAATTCAAAAAAATTTTCAAGATAAATGGCATGTTCATATAATTCCGGAAATACTTTAATTAATAAAGTTAACTGAGATGTCAGTTGCTGACTACTATTTGCCAATGCTATAAAATCTCCCACTGAAATTAAACTCGATAATGTTCTATAAGATAAATAAATAATAACCCCTGAATTAAAAAACTGATTAATGCCATTTTGAAAACTGATAATTTTTACATATTTATTTGCAAAACAATTTGTTAGGTCAATTATTTCTTGTAATCTTTTTTCAAAACGCTTCTTTAATAAATTAGGAAATTTATTATATATACGTATTTCTTTTGCAAATTCTGCCTGTGCGCTTACTCTTTGTATATAATTCATTTCCCTTTCAATTGGAATTTTTTTTTGATAAAATATATTTTGATTTTTTATTGCTATCGCATTAAAAAGAAACGATAATGTAACGTTTAACACCGATACAATAATTATTATTGGTTCTACAGTCGCTATTATTGCAATAAATGCACTGATACCAAGCAATGAACTAATTAGTGTTGAAAAGGAATTTAATACTCCTAATATCCTGGTTTCTGCCTGTTCGCGTGCAGTTAATAACTTATTATAATACACTGTATTTTCATAACAATCTAAATCTAAGGCAACCGCCTTTTCAAATATTAGCATTTGCATTTTTCCTATGATTATCTGAGAATTTACAGGTACTACTTTCTGTTCAATCCATATTTGTATTACTGAAATTACAATATTTAAGACCAACAATGAAAAGATTATTATTAGTAAATCATAAAAACTTTTAAAACTACTTATAGCATCTATTACATATTTTAGTAATATAACCCCTATAATTGATTGAATGCTTTGTAAAATTGACATAAAGATAATTATTGGGATCTGTTTTGGGCAAAATTTGGCAACGTACTTCATCATTTCAAGATTATTTAATAATAATTTTTTCATGAATAATTTCTCCTAATGTCTTGTATAAAAATCCAAAAACGTGTATAAAAAAGGCTTGAAAGCTTCCCCTTCCAAGCCTTTCTTTTATGCTCAGCCATTAGCCAAACATTACGTTACCTGTACAACCTGAACAACCACTTCTGCATCCTTTGCAAGTTCCTTTGCAACCTTTACAAGGACTATTTGTGCCACAAGCAAAAGGCACGATTTCATCTTTGCTTGGTTCTTTGATTAACATAAAGTCCATGCTTTTTCCTCCCTTCCATTTATGTAGTATTTATAAATCAATTTTTGATTTATACGATTTAATATATTGTCACAGTTCCTTCCTGATACCGTACACGGAATGTATTACTTTCAGGTAAATTGTACTTATATGATATATCTTTCCACCAATTACGGCATTCGTTGTCGGCTTCTATGATTTCATTATCCAAATTTGAGAAGTCTTCTTTTTTTAATCCAAATTCTTCAATTCTTTCGGGGTTTACTTCTAATATCTTTTTCACAGTTTCTAACGCATAAAACCTTTGTACTTTAATAACCAACTCTGAAATCTCAGATCTTAATATTTTTACTGTTTTCTCCATGATTACCTCCCTGTTGCTAATCATACATCCACTTTTTTGCCAACGCTCTCTCATCGTCATATATTTTATTGGCAACATAATCAATATAATTTAATTGAGGAATATTATCAGCAACAAACATATAGTTTTCTTTCATCAACTTCTTCAATTTTTCAACTAATATCTTTTGAGCGTTGGCTTGTATATATCCTATCCTACATTGATTAGATGAAGGTACATTTATTTCATCCGTAGCTACTTTACTATTGAGCAGACACCGATTACATGTTACAGCTTTACAGTTTCGACACATGGGAGATTTATCTCTAAAGTAACGTTGTTTTTCTGATTCATCTATCCCGCTTTCTATCGTTCCTATTGACCAATCCGGATTAGTAAAATAAAATCCAGGGCAAATATAAAATTTCCCATTAGGAGCTAACGCAACAGAACTAATTCCCGCGCCGCAATCTCGCTTTTCTTCGTTTCGCAAATATAATCTGTCAGTTAATATATTTATCTGAAAAGAAAAGTTTTCAGATTTATATAGTGAAACAATATAGTCTACTACATCCATCACTGCCACTTCATACTCATCTAAATCCTTCTCATTCCATTTTTCAATATCAGTTATAAAAATGTTCAATCTTTTTACCGATTCCCCATTAAACCACTCCACAGTACTTTTTAAAGAAGCAATATTGGACTTATTCACTAAATAATTCACAATTGGAGCAGTTACATGTCCTTGCGGTTTATCCATAATGCCTATACTTCTTGAAGGCACTGCAAACGATCTAGGATTATCAATTTCAAAAAATATTTTTTTATCTTTATCTAACTTAATTGGCTCATCCCCCAAAAAAATTGGTAAGACTTCGTTTTCTAAACAAAAATCTAATCCTTGCTTATATAAACTCTCCGACATTTTGTTACTACCTATGTATTGCTTGGTATAATTGCAAAAAACAGGAGCCTCATCAGTTGTTATAAAATAAACATATTTTAGCTGATTATGTTGACTATACAAAACCCTTTCAATTGTCCTATCTGATGTTTTTCCTGTAACTTTTTCATATTTAGACCAAAAATATTTATTAGCCCTTACATTTGCTTTATGCATTTCGCAAATAGCAGTAACTCGTTTATATAAAGAACCATTTTCTTGAAAATTTTGTGCTACACACCAACCACAATCCGTACCAACACTACAATTACAACATTCTTCATTACTTACCGCATTCCAAGTTGTTCCACACAACGCACGTAATGCATTGTAATTTATTCCAGTGTTAATATTTCCAACAATTTTTTTTGCTTTATTTTCTGCACACATATCCAGAAAACGAATACATGGATATATATTTCCTTCACAATCAAATGCTAAACTTTTATATCCAGCTCCGCAACGATTAGTATCTAAAGCATTTATATGGAGTGGTAATCCTCTCTTTTTATCAAAATAGCTTACACTATGCGTTAAATATCTTCCAGATTCAAACATATAATCTGCAAGCTCTTTTAATTGAGTCTCAAATATTTGTGCGTCGCCTGGTTTCCATACATCCTCATATACAAGATTAGATTGAACTTCTTTAAATCCCAAATCCCATAAATGTATAATACTATCTTTCAGATAAATTAAATCGTCACTTGAAAATGTAGATTTTTGATAAATTTCTTCCCCAAAATCTTCTTTATATGTTTTAAAAGCTTCCATTACTGTATCGTATGAACCTTTTCCATCTTTTGTTATTCTTGTCAAATCATGTTTTTCTTTGGTCCCGTCAATACTGAAAGCAAAACCGCAATGTGCACGATGCTTTTCCACATATCTATGAACTTTGGGATTATTATATAATGTTGGGCATGCGGACGAAAAGTTGGACTGTGTAATGCCTGACATGTTATGAGGTACACACAAGAACAAATATCGACAGCACTTGTATTACTAAAAGCGACAGGATCCCCAGACAAAGTTGTCCAAACCTTAGGGTATCCATCTGCACCAATGCTTTATCATTGGCGTAAAAAGTATCCTGAATATTACGATGTTCCAAATCAAAAGCATTGGAGACAAGCTCCAACAGAATTGAAACATGACGTAATTAAACGTTGCCTTATTAAGGGCGAGCCTGTAAAATTAGTGGCAGAAGAAATCGGATACACACCTTCCTTGATATATAAATGGATTAGGGAGTATCGGGAGAAGGGATGTTTTCAACCCATGAAAAAAACTACTGCCAACATTAATGTAAATCCAAACGATATCACATCTGCGGAAGATATCAATGAGCTTAAAGCTCAGATGCTTGATATGCAGATGGAAATAGATATTCTTAAAGAAACACTCAATGTATTAAAAAAAGACCCCGGCATCGATCAGACAGCTCTCTCAAATCGGGAGAAGGCAGTGATAATCGATGCCCTGAAAAATAAGTATTCACTGCCGGATCTTCTAAAAAAACTAAACCTTGCAAAAAGTAGCTATTATTATCAAGAAAAAACCATTTATGCAGAGGATAAATACTCCAATCTTCGCAAAAGAATCATACAACTGTTTCATGAAAATCGTGATATATTTGGTTATCGGAGAATTCATATGCTGCTTCATCGTGAGGGTATAAAAGTTTCTGAAAAAGTGGTTCGTCGTATTATGAAGCAGGAAAAACTAATTATCAGACGAAAACGCAGACAGAAATATAACTCCTATAAAGGTGAAATAACACCTGCGGTGGAGAATGTTATAGATAGAGATTTCCATGCTACAAAACCAAATCAAAAATGGCTTACTGATATCACAGAGTTTTCTATCAAAGCAGGAAAAATATATCTTTCGCCGATAATTGACTGCCTTGATGGTATGCCGGTGAGTTGGACTATAGGCACTTCTCCGAACGCAGAACTTGCCAACACCATGTTAAGGAATGCTATTGCTACACTTAAACCAAACGAAAAACCTATCGTACATTCTGACAGGGGATGCCATTATCGTTGGCCAGAATGGATACAGATAATGGAAGAAGCAAACCTTACACGATCCATGTCCAAGAAAGGTTGTTCTCCTGATAACTCTGCATGTGAGGGCTTCTTTGGTCACCTCAAAACAGAAATGTTCTATGGACATGACTGGGATGAATATAGCATTGAAGAATTTATCCAGGAGATAAATAGCTATATGGGTTGGTATTGCAAAGATAGAATTAAATCAACACTCGGAGGACTTAGTCCTCTAGATTATAGAAGGAGTATAGGCATAGCGGTCTAAAAAAATGTCCGCATGCCCATTCCAGTAATGGCATTTTCTGTTACAAACGGGAATAAGACATTTGATAAAAAGTGGGAATTGAGCACTACATCTGATGGCGGAAAAGGTGTTTTGACTTATGGTTATAATACTCTTGCTATTAATGAAGATTATGCACACGCATATCATTCAACTAAAGATCATTACGCATATGTCAAAAATGGAAATGGTTCTTTTTCGGGTTCAAATGTTGGTAAAGGTAATTGGTCTAAAATTGAGGTTGCTCATAAAGGAAATAGTATTACCTACGGTAATAGCTACTAAACAAAGGTTCGGGATAATGGCTGAGTGGTTGGAATTCCAACCACTCTTTTTTGTGGAGTGTATATAAATGAAGAAAAAAATAAAATATATAGGAATTGTTTTGGTTATTTTGTTCTGTTGCTATAATTTATTTTGGTACTTCGGGAGTTATAAACCATATAACGAATTTCAGAAAGACTTCCCTGAAATAGAAGAATCTGGAGTAAAAATTTACACAGATAAAGATGGATTCCAGTATAGTGTGTCTGTCCCTGATTATTTGCTTTGGAATGGAAATCTTGCGATAGCTGAGTCAGATGTTCGATATGCACTAATTATTTGGATAAAACCATTTCACCAAGGAATAAGTCAAGGCGTGCTATTTAATGACTATAAGGATTTGAATACTCAAATTATGTTGTCAAGTAGCAAAAAAGCTGAAGATCAAGAAGATCAATGGATTGTTGATGAAAATAGCACAATATTGACTACGATATTTGAAAAAGCAAATAAAGTATGGAATCTGGGGTTGAAATAAATGAAAGCAATTAAAAACTTATGTTTGTTTTGTTTCCTGATTTTTGGAATACTTATGCAATCTGAAATATTTCAAGATCAGCTTTGGAACTTTTCTACAGCATATTTTACGTCATCACGCTATGAAGTTGCTAGTGAAGATATGTCGCAGTTTCTGAAAGATGTATCAGAAACTGCAACGGAGAATGATGTACATATTTTTTCTCAGTACAATGAAATCAATAATAAATACCTTTCAACACTTCATATTTATGGCGATGATAAAGTAATCAGACAAACATTAAAAAATACTGCAAACATAGAAGAATCAGAATATACCGCTTTAGTTTCCGGAATTACGAAAGTAAAATTTCATAATCTCTCAGAATTGCAAAGTACCTCTGTGGGTTATGAAAACTTTATCTCATACATAGGAAATGAGGACAATATTATCTCTGCATATCAGAAATTATCAGAAAAATATAGCTTAACTTATCCAGAATATTGGAATTCTACGGAAAAGGACATGATTTTTATTATATGGGGTATGATTATTGCATTGATGATTGTTCTAAATGTAATTGAAGTGGTTAGGCGAAAAAAAGAGGTTGTTGTACGAGTTTCCTTAGGAGAAAGTGCTGGTTTCATAGCATTTAAGGCTGCTTTATTCGATGTAACTTTTGACATTGCATTATTTATTGTTGCAAAAATATTGCTGTCAAATTATATATCGGGAGCATATGAGAATAGACTCGTCACAATTTTATATTCCATTGGAATTATTCTTTCCACTATTCCATATTGTTCTTTTTGCTTTTTTGATATTAGAAAGGCATTCGCAAATGCAACACACAAAAGAGGAGTGGATTTTTTAATTTATTCGTTAAAATTTATAGCAGGGGTAGCCGCTGTTTTTACAATTATCACTAATATTAGTAGTATTCATAATAACCTATTTACAAATGAACATTTGTTAGAAGAATATTATGATGCAAATTATTTTACCGTAAAGACTACTGATTTTAATGCTGAAAAAGAAGAAGCTTTTTGGAATAAACTATACAAGAATGAATATAACACATTAAAGCCTGTAATATGCTTGAATATTTTAAATGATAAAAATGATGTGATATATGTAAATAATCATGCAAAAGATATGTTACAAGGTTTTACGAAGCAGATAAATGCAGTAGAGAATGAATCTTCTGATTTGATTATTTTCATTCCAAAGAATAGATATTTTGCTAAAAACAAGCAATTAGCCTATGACTCCTTGAGCCATGTTTTAAATCATGATAATTTACAACAATTAAATATTCAGTACATAGAGTATAGCGAAACAGAATACTTTTCCTATTTAGATACAAGTAGAATAAATGGTATCGAAAAAAGCAAAAATCCGATAATTATTTATCAGGCAAACAAAGATTTAGCAGTCAATGGTGGGTATCTTGAAAGCTATAAAGCAGGAGCAGTTTTATTTCAATGTGATGAAAAACAGCTAAGAAATATCAGCAAAAAGTATGAAGATATGCTTGGAAATTATCAGCTAGTAATTACAAACGTACATGAACAGTATTTATATAATCACACATTTTTAATAAAACTCGTGGGATTTTTAAGTTCTCTTTGTACGATTGTATTGCTTTTAAATATTATGATTATTGTTACCGTAAGTAGACTAGAGTTCCGAGAAAATGCAATGAAAATTTCCTTGATGAAAATCTTTGGATATAGTTTATTTGAACGGCACAAAACACTTCTTAAAATGATTGTAGTGGAAAATTTTGTGATATTAGTAGGTATGCTTATCTATTCTTTATTATCGGTACAGACTGAAGTAGGAATTAGCATTCTTGTTAGTTCATTTATGGCACTAATAGAATTTACAATTATTTTCTTTAATATCACAATTGTTGAAAAAACAAACATACCGAAATCATTAAAAGGAGGTTGCTTATGATAATAATTGAAAATCTATGCAAAGCATATAATGATAAAATTTTGTTCAAAAATTTTCATTTGGAAATTCCAGATAGCAGTTTTTTGGTAATTAGTGGCGAAAGTGGATGCGGAAAAAGTACTTTACTTAATATGATTGGAGGTATTGAAACTCCTGACAAAGGTTCTATTATTGTGAATGGTTTTGATGTGACAAAAAAAGGAAAAAAGCAGAAATATTTCAAAGAAGTTGTTGGATTTTTATTTCAAAATTTTGCCCTTTTGGAAAACAAAACAGTAAAAGAAAATCTAGAAATAATAAAAAAATCAGGTAGAACGGATATTTTAATAAATGAAGCTCTTGAAAAAGTTGGTTTACAGAAAGTAATTAACAAAAAAGTCTATCAATTATCTGGTGGCGAACAGCAGAGAGTTGCGTTAGCTCGTTTAATGCTAAAGAAATGTTCGATTGTATTAGCAGACGAACCAACTGGTTCCTTAGACAAAAAAAATAGTGAGATTGTTATGAATATATTGCATGAGTTAAGTGAACAGGGAAAAACAGTTATTGTTGTAACTCATAGTGAAGAAATTGTAGCACAAGAAAAGCATGTTCTATATTTATAATACCCATAATAGAAGAATATGTTCTTTCGGGAGACACCTCCTCTAAGAACATATTCTTTTGGTTAAAATTGATTATAAAGATACTTTTACTTCAGTATATTCGCTATATTGATGGGATATATATTTGCATATTATTTATATGGATAAGAATTATAACTCTAGTGAGTCTTCTGCATCTACCCACATCTGTAAATTACCCTCAAGATATAATCTTGCATATTCCAAAGGCTCATCCACAGCCAATGAAGTAAGCGCACATTCTGATCCGTATGTGGTTTTTAGATTTTTTTCAGCTTTCCAGCAATCAATGCGAAGCATATATCCGGCACTTGTGTAAACATCAATACTATCGTGATTTATGTTGTATTCTGCATAAATTGTTCTCATCGTATCTTATCTCCATTTTCTTTTAATAATCAGTTATAGAGTTAAATATCGAAAACATTTCAATCAGTTCACCATGTCGTTATTGTTATACTGTGTTATGAAATTTTCTTTCCCTTATTTTTTCCCATATTAAGGTTCATGAAAACCAATGTGAGAATATAACACAAGGGAAAGAGTAAGGGAAAGCTCACTTGCTACAAACTTAGTATTTTCAAGGGTTTGCGAAGAATTTGATAATCAAATATAACAGTTATTAAATTTCCTAAAATAAGTGCAATATCAACTGGAATTTTACACAAAAAAACAGCCGCCATCATTCCGACAGCAGCTGCATTATATTGCTCTTCTATTTTACATCATCATAGGTATCAAGGAAATTATGCCGTACCCCATCCTGTTTATATCCGATAACAGTATTGAGGTTGACATTCTCCACACTTCGGAAAATATTATATTCAATAACCGGATCTTTCTGCGCAAGTTCATGGATCAGTTCTTTAATCTCAGCCCTCTTGGAACCTTTTTCTGTGCCGCCACAGGATGCACAGTGCTCTGTAAAACGGCATGCACACTGGATAAAATGCAGATCATTATAATTTGCCCAGTGAATGATATCTGCCTCGCGGATCAGATACAGCGGACGGATCAGTTCCATACCTTCAAAGTTTGTACTGTGAAGTTTCGGCATCATCGTCTGCACCTGCGCACCATAAAGCATTCCCATAAGAATGGTCTCGATCACATCATCATAATGATGACCAAGCGCAATCTTGTTACATCCAAGTTCTTTTGCCTTACTGTAAAGATATCCCCTTCTCATACGTGCGCAGAGATAACACGGAGACTGCTCCTCAGATGCTACAATATTAAAAATATCAGATTCAAACACTGTGATCGGCACATTCAGAATTTTGGCATTATCTTTGATTGTCTGATAATTGATCTCATTATACCCTGGGTTCATTACGAGAAAAACAACTTCGAAATTTTTCTTTCCATGACGGGAAAGCTCCTGAAAAAGCTTCGCCATCAACATGGAATCCTTACCACCGGAAATACAGACTGCAATCTTATCTCCATCCTGCACCAGTTCATATTCTCTGATTGCCTTAGTAAAGCGTCTCCAGATCGGTTTACGGAATTTCTTGATAATACTGCGTTCAATATCTTTGGTACGCTGCTCTGCTTCATTGTGATTTGCCATCAGTCTGCCAAGCTTGAGTTTCAGCCATGCGCGGTAACCGTTTTTGACACTGTAGATCTCGTATCCCTGTTCCTTCAGTTCTTCCGCGATTTCCTCGCTCTTCTGCCCGGTATAACAGAGCAGGTAGACCGGACAATCCTTACGGATCTCATTCATATGCTCTTCCAGCTCTTCCCAGTAAATATTGATCGCATCCGGATAAGTTTCTTTTTCAAAATCTGCTTTATCACGGATATCAATCACCTGTTTTTCCCTTGTATCCTGCTCTAATTCTTCAATCGTTCTAATACACATATCAATCTTCCTTTATATTTTTCAGACAAAGCCTGACATATCTTTATATACAGTAATCACTCCAGAAACTTTCCGAAACATGTGAACAGCTGTTTCTCACAAGAAGTTTTCCTGACAGTTCCATCCTCACAACACCACTGTGTCCGCCCTTCATACGGTCCAGAAGAAGATACAGTGCAAAACGTCCCATTTCTTCTTTCGGTAGTCCAACCGTCGTCAGCATTGGTTTCGTATACTGTGCTTCCTCAATATCATCACTTTCTATGATTGAGGGAATAAAATAAAGATTTCGGCACCGTCTCAGATATTTCAGCATACCCACCGCTGTAATATCATTCGCACAGTAAATTCCGGTCGGACAGTCTTCGGATTTCAGGAGCTTTTCCATTGCCTCAAAGCCTTCAATCTCGGTCTGGTTCGTCTCTATAACATATTCCGGTATCACATCCAGATTATGCTGCTTCAATGTATCCAGATATCCGGTATAACGATCCTCGTTTCTGCATCCACCCACATAGCCGATATTACGGTGTCCAAGCGAAATCAGATGCTCTACTGCCATTGCAGCGATTTTTTTGCCGTCACAAAGGACTTCATCCACTTCATAATTCGTAGAATTCCGGTTTACAGAAACTACGCTCCGGTATTTCTGATTCAGTTTTTTCAGGGCAAGTGGATTACAGCGCCCGATAATGATCAGACCATCCTTTTTTTCTTCTGTCTCAGTATACATGTCCTGAATGATCTGGTCAAGATTTTCTCTTCGGCATTTACGGTCATCTGAAAAGAACGGTTTATACCAAACCTTTGAAAGGATACAGTTCTGTTCATGAATTTCACTCTCTATAATGCGAAGAAGCTCTGTAAAAAAGGGATCCGTTCCGGACTCATCTGTCCTCGTCATCAGCACATGGATATGCCAGATTCTGCTTTCTTTTGCCTGTGTTCCTTTTTTGAGATTGCGGGCTGCCTCATTTGGAACATAATTCATCTCCATGGCAATAGACCGGACGTTTTCCCGCAGGCCCGGTACAGAACATCTGTAATCTGGTTTATTCAGGATACGGGAAACGGTAGATACCGACACTCCTGCTTTTTCTGCGATTTTTTTAATTGACATGTGTATTTTCTCTTTCTGCCAGACATACGCTGCGTATATAAAAATAACCGGAAGCCAAAGCGACAAAGCCGCCTGAAACCTCCGGTCATATTCAGATATAGTACATTTCCTGTTTTTCATAATGATCGGCATAATATCCGGTCATTTGTGCCAAAGTAAGATTTGACAGAATCTGATCAAGTTCCTGATTGACGGAATCCACCACCAGTTTCTGAATCGTATCGGAGATTCCTTTGTAACTGTTTTCCACCAGAACATCCTCATCTTCGAGATGATAGCTTCCCTCCAGGGCTTCTACCACGGATGCAACAGTGATCTCGTCAGCATCTTTTGCCAGATTGTATCCTCCCTGCGAGCCTTTGACACTTTTTACGATACCCGTCCTTCGAAACGAGGCAAATATGTGTTCCAGAAACTGTAAAGAAATGTCATTTCTCTCAGCAATGGTTTTCAGGGCTACCGGTGTGGTGGACGGC
>OGYI01002315.1_pt1 | contig 14788 bp, 10 predicted proteins | sample 1576521 | NCBI WGS metagenome assembly OGYI01 (sample SAMEA3541484, study PRJEB24748) | human gut metagenome | biome: human gut; feature: human-associated habitat; material: faeces | place: China | collected 2012
AAGTCGAAGAAGTCGAGGTTGCTCAGGCCGTACAGCAGGCCCGGCACCATCACGATGAGCACGCCGATGCCCCAGCCGTCGATGGGGCGCACGTCGGGCTCCTTGGAGTTCTTGAGCACGAGCGCGCCGGCCGCGAGGATGAACAGGCAGATGGGGATGTTCACGTAGAAGATGAACTGCCAGTTCTGCTGTCCGAACATGTCGAGGATCAGGCTGCCGGCCGAGGCGCCGAACACGTTCGCGATGCCGTACACGCCGCCCACGAGGCCGAGTGCCATGCCGCGTTTCTCCTCGGGGAACGCCGTGCCGAACTCCGCGGTTGCCACGGGCATGATGCCGCCGCCTCCCACGGCCTGTACCGCGCGCGCCACGAGCAGCATCTCGAAGCTGCCGAAGTCTTGCGCGAGGCCGCAGAACAGCGAGCCCACACCGAAGAGCCCGATGCTGGTGAGGTAGATGGGCTTGCGGCCGTAGCGGTCGGCCAGTTTGCCCATCACCGGGATGGTGGCGGCGTAGGCGAGCGTATAGATGGTGATCATCCATACGCCGAGCTGCTCGTCGACATGCAGGCTGCCCTGGATAACGGTGCGGGCCGGCGTGACGATGCCCGTGTCGAGCGCCCCGATGAAGAGCCCGAGAAGGTACACGACGGCTACGACGACGTAGCCCTTGCTGCTAGAACGCGACATGCTTAGCCTTCTTTCCTGATCATGACGTGCGAATTGCGGGCCATCTGCGCGACGGTGCGCTCGACGGCCAGGCGGTCCTCACGGTCGACGCCGTCGAACACGCCTTCCTCCCACGTGGCGAGCGCCTCCGCCATGCGTTCGATGGCCTGGCGTCCGGCGGGCGAGAGGGACAGGAGCTTCTCGCGGCGGTTTTCCTCGTTGGGCTGCGCGTCCACGAGCCCCTTCGCCTCGAGCTTCGCCACCGTCTTGGCGACTGCCCCCTTGTCGATGTCGAGGTACGACGCGACCTGCTCCTGGTTCGACGTCTTGCGGGCCGCGAGGCACATGATGACGAGCTGTTCGGGGAACCCGAGGCCCTCGTCGGCCATGCACCGCTCGGCGAACACGCGCATGTGTCGCACGATGATGGATATGTCGTTCATGAACACGGCGGCCTCCCCGTCGTCCAGTACGGGCAAATAGTTGTAGCGACAACAATAGCTGCTGCAGCAGGAGGGGTCAAGCAACCTTTGTCATCGGTCTTGAACGATCCTGCGGTTGGCTTGATAGGAGTTAGGCGAAGATGCCGCATCGCTTTTGACGGCCCATGATTTCCCGAGCGGCTGGTACAGGTTGCGGATCACCTGTGAGCGTATCGTCAGTATAGCCCCTCGGTTCTCACCTTGACCATCGTCGACAGGGCGTCCCTGATCTGGTTGTGCAGGTCCTCCAGCTCGAATGCCTGGAGGACCGCCTTGTCGAACGCCTCCCGGTCGGCTTCGTAAAGCTCTTCTTGAAGGGGCTTCACGGCCCTTCTCTTCAGGGGCTCGAAAGCGTCGAGGATCGCCTGCCTCGATTCGGCAGTTACCAGGGAGGGGTCGAGCATTGAGAGGCCGGCCAGGCTCTCCTTCCGGTTGTCCAGGGCGCCGTCCCCCATAGGCCCTCCGGAAGACTCCAGCATCAGCAGGCCTGTACATGAGTTGAGCAGGGCATGGGCGAGCGGAAGGTCGGCATGGTCGGAGAAGGCCCGAAGGCAGATGAGCCGCTGGTTCGCGAAGCAGGTGTCTCTCCCCGCCTGCGCGAAGAACAGGCGATCCCCCGGGTTCATCATGGTTGCGAAATGGAAGCTCTTGCACGTCGGCAGAGAGTACCAATAGGGGGCATTCGACTTCGCCGATTTCGTTACGCCCGCTTCGTGCCTTCTTATATGCCCGAGGGTTTTGAGATAGCCCTCCCTCGCAAGCTCTTCTTTGGACTTGTCGCAGATGAGAACGTACTGGTTCGGCTCGAGGGTGTACGAATGCGTGCCGCGCAGGTTCTTGATCAGCGGAAAGCAGAAGGGAGGGTCGACGAAGCAGGGGTCGTCCGAATAGAAGGCGCCGTCGTACCCCGATTTGACGCCGCGGAAAACCTCGAACAAAGAGCTGATGGGGACAAGCTTCCCGGTAAGCGGGGACAGGGACGATACCCCGAAGCAGAGCGCGTACAGCGTTATCCCCCATGCGTGGAAGCGCCGGATGTCCTCTAGGGAGTAGCGATGCTGCGCTATGAGAGCGCTGCGGTCGCTGCCTGAAAGGATGCTCTCCGCGATCGCGGATCGTTTCGCCGGGTCGCCGAGGTCGCCGATGCTCGCGTGGACAACCCCCATACGCACGTTGCCGGTGACGTCGCCCGGCCTCTTCTTCTTGACCACCAGCAGCGCGTTCATGACTTTTGTTTTGTGGAACCAGCGCGCCTGCCCGTTAACGAAAACCCCTTCGATCTGGTACTTCAGTGCAAGCATCTCGAAGAAGCTGTCTCCCGCTTGCGAGAAGAGCCACGTGTTCGAGGTAAGCAGGCATGCCACGCCTCCGTCGTTGAGCAAGCGCTCAAGGTAGAGGCAGAAATAGCAGTACAGGTCGTTGCGGTCATGAAGCTTGATGCCCGCAGCCTGCGCCTCCTGTTTGAGCTCGTCCCTGATCTGGGAATACCGTCCGATCTCCTTGGTGTTGAAGTCGACGTAGGGGAGGTTGCTCGCAATGGTGTCGAAGCGGGGCACGGCTTTGCCGACTTCTTCTCCCGTGGAAGGGTCGATGAACTCGACCATGGACCCCGGTTCGATTTCGAACGCGTTTTTCTGGAAGACCAGAAGAGGGGAATCGACATGCTCGCGCGGGGAAAGGGCGAGCGTGGCCACCTGAAGGGGAAAATCGTGGATGTCCGACAACCAGGTTGTGCGGTAAGCCCGGTCGGCTGCATCGTCCATCACCGGCTCGGTCAGCTTCATCTTCCTTTCCCAGAGGGCCTTGCCAATCGTTCCCGTTCCGCAGCAGCAGTCCCATGCGTGGCCGGTGGCGTTTCTCACGCCAAGCTCGGCCATGAGCTTGGCGAGGGGCTCGGGGGTGGGGTACTGGCCGGAGATCTGCCGCTTGGCCGAGGAGATGCTCTCTTCAAGCAGCCGGTGCCGATAACGGCTGTCAAGCTGCTCAAGGTCGCACATCTGAAGCAGGCCGTTGAACTGCACGAGGTCGGACAGGGTGGCGTCGGGCAGCGAGTCGCAGTACGGGGGACTGCTGAAGATGTGGTAGAACCCGCAGCGGCTTGCAATGAGGGCGAAGCATCGCGCGGCATCTTCAACCGTGCATCCCTCCGTAATGCTTTCGACCTCGCGTGCGTCCTGGTAGTAGATCTTGATGAGGTTCGCGAAGAGGAGTTTGTTCAGCCAGCCGATCAGGAGCATTTTCGCATAGGCGCGATAGGCGTCCACCTCGTCGAGGGTGTACTCCTTCGCCACGGTGCGCCACCAAGATCCGATATCGATGTCTACCAAGGCATCGACTGCGGCCCTTCTCTTGAGTGCGCTGGCCACGGCATCTTTGTTTTCGTTGATGATCTTGGGCATGATGGAGTCGGTGATGACCTCGCCCAGTTCCCGCTGCTTGATTTTTCCCGACGCTATGAAGAGCTCTATCTTGTCGACGAGGGAGTCGAGGAACGCCATCCATTCGCCTTGGAACGCGTTGATCGACGCCCTGTCGGTAATGTGCTCCGAGATGGTCCACGATTCGAGAATCTCGAAGGAGCCCCCTTTCGTCTTCGCATGAAGCTCGGCGTGCTGGAAGTTCCACAGGATGCATGAATTGCATCCCAGCAGGTCCGCCTTGCGGTGGGCGTCGGCGACGAACTCCTCGTCGTCTATCTTGACGTCGGGGCACTTTATCTCCCAGCCCTGGAGGATGGTCGAGCGTTGCCGATCTGAGAAGAGCAGGACGTCGGGGAACTTGACGCGGCCGTGCTCGTTGATGGTCGACTCCCCGCCGGCCCGCTTGATGTGCATGTCCTTGCCGTGGAGGTGGTCGTTGATGGCGCTGATAAGCTCGATGGCGTATGACCGTTCGTTGTCATGGACGCTCTGGGCGCTCATAGGCTCAACCTCGTCCCTCGTTGCTCACGACGATGCCGGGTAGGCGATCGCGTTTTCCTCGTCCATGCGGGACCGTGCTTCTTCGAGGCGCCGACGGCAGACTTCGATATAGTCGATGGGCTCGTTTTTGAAGCGGGCGACGCCCTCGTTCTTCTCTATGCCGATATAGCGGCGCCCCTCAAGGCAGGCGGCAACGCAGAAAGAGCCGCTTCCGCAGGCGTTGTCCAGCACGACGTCCCCCGGGTCGGTATAGGTGCGTATCAGGTACCTCCCCAGCTCAACCGGCTTCTGCGTGGGGTGGTACACGGGGCCTTCCGATTCGGCGGTCTTGAAGTAGACGATGTCCGTTGGGTAGCGGCTGCCGTCGCTCTGCACATGCTTGGGGTCGAAGTCGCCGTAGCTTCCGGTCAGCTGGTTCTTGCGCACCCCTTTGTCGTACGATTCGCCTTGGGACATCTGGGGATGGTAGGTCGGCTGCGATTGGTAGAAGATGCAGATATCCTCGTACTTCCTTAGAGGCTGCTTCTTCGCGTTGAGGAAATTGGTCGCCTTCGACTTGATCCAGACCAGCTTGTACTTGTACAGGTCGGCTGCATGGAGCATGAGCTTGGCGGTGAAAAGGCCGCTGCTCGTCAGGGCTATCACGCCGCGCGGCTTTATCACCCTGCGGTATTCGGTGAAGAGGACATCGAGGTTGATGATGGAGTCCCATTTGTTCTGGGTGGTCCCGTAGGGCAGATCGCAGAGCACCATGTCTATCGATTCGTCGGGGATGGCCTTGATCTTCTCAAGGCAGTCGCCTTCGATGATGGTGTCGAGAAGCGGCTCAATTGAGCGGGTGTCTTCTGCTTGAACGATCCGCATGCAGTCCTCCATTCGTAGACTCTCAATTATATCTCCCGTGGCTGATGTTGTGCTCCTAATCGGAGGGAAACATCAGAGGTGCAAGCCCCTGCCAGTGCGGGGTGCTGCGGCTTCACAGCGCCCCGCAACGCTGCAGCACCTCACAGAGCCCCCGCAGCTCGGCAGCCGCACCGCGGCGGCCTCGCAGTGCGGCGGCGTTCTCGCGGCCCCGCAACCGAGGGGCATCCTGCCCTGGCAATATCCTCGCTGGTTGAAAAGCGAGGGCGGGTGCGAAGGGGCGGGGGTATAATGCTGCGGATCGATCGAGGGCAAGGAGCGTGTTTTGAGCGAGCAGGTGGCTACGGCAGGTTTGGACGAAGGCGTAGGAGAAGGCGCGAACGGGGACGGTCAGCGGACCGACCGCACGGGGTTCCTCCAGGGTCTCGGATGCTACCTTCTGTGGGGCGTCATGCCCGTGTACTGGAAGCTGCTGTCGGCGGTTCCCGCGTTCGAGGTGCTGGCGTGGCGCATGGTGTGGTCGTGTGCGGCGGTGGTGGCGCTGTGCGTGCTGGTCAAGCGGACGCGCTTTCTCTACCTGTTCCGCGACCCGCGCGCGGTGCGCACGTTTCTGGCTTCGGGGCTCATCGTCTCGTGCAACTGGGGCGTATACATCTGGGCCGCCAACAGCGGACACCTGCTGCAGACGAGCATCGGGTACTACCTGTGCCCGCTGTTCACTATCGTGCTGGGGATGGTGTTCTTCAAGGAGCGGCTGACGTCCATGCAGACGGTGGCCACGGTGCTGGCGGCACTCGGCGTGGGGTACTTCATCGTGGCGAACGGCGGCGACATCTGGATTGCCTTCGCGCTGGCGCTCACGTTCAGCGTGTACGGCGCGGTGAAGAAGAAGGGCGGCTACCCGGCGCTGCCCGGCATGGCGTTCGAGTCGCTGCTCACGGGGCTTATCGGCGCGGTGGCCCTGATCGTGGGCGCGGCTGCGCCGTGGATCTGGCAGCTCGTGCCCGCCACGCCCGACCCGATGGCCGTCACCGGCCCGGTGGCCGACATGGCGCTGCTCGCCGGCTGCGGCGTGCTCACGGCCATCCCGCTGCTGTTGTTCTCGGCGGCGGCCAACCGCATCTCGCTCACGGTGATCGGTTTCATCCAGTACGTCAGCCCCACCATCGCGCTCGTGCTGGCGGTGGCCTTCTTCGGCGAGCAGTTCACCATGGCACACGGCATCTGCTTCGCGCTCATCTGGGCGGGTATCGCTGCTATTGGCGTTGAAGCCGCATGGGCGGGCAGGCGGAAGCGGGCGGCAGAGGCCGCAGGGGCCGACGTACGGCCCGCCGAAAGGGTTCCGGTCGAGCGGTAGCACCCGATGCGGCCAGCGGAAAATCATACCCTGTCGACACCCGAAAAGAGCAAAGCCCGTATCAATTTGATATAACTGATCGTATCCGCGAAATGCTCGCTGCCTTTGCCTTTCGCAAAGAACACCCTGATCATCGGCTTATGTGCGTCTGTTGGCGCACTCTGCACCCTCGCGCGGTATGAACCGCAACAGAGTATGAATCCACTGCGCATGCGTTGTTTCTGGTTTCGGACGCCGGCGTTTGCGACCATATCCTTGCGGGATCGGACAGGCAGCGTGTGAGGATACGGAGCGTGGGGGGGGGACGGATCTTCCGATATGCCATTCGCACCTGTTTCCTGCGATCGTGAACGGGGAATGCGCCGAGGGGGAAGGAGAGGCCAATGGCGTCTTCTGTTGCAAGGTACGGGGTCCAAGGGCGGCAACTGAACGCGAAAGAACGGTGGATGTGCTTTGCCGCGCTGTTCTTTCTGGGGTTCACCGCTACGTTCAACCAGTTCAAGGCTGCGCCGGCAATCCAGTTCATCGGATCTGACCTTGGCATGTCGATGGACATGCTCAGCCAGATCATGGGGGTTTATTCCATCGCGGGCATGTTGCTCGCGTTCCCCGGCATGCTGGTCATGCAGCGACTAGGCGTGAAATTCTCTATCGTGATCACATCCGTTCTTCAGCTGGTGGGGTCGCTCGTGTGCGTTTTCGCCACGGACACGACGTTGTTTCTGCTGGGCCGAACGCTTGAGGGCATTTCCTACGGGCTTATCTGCGTCATCGGGCCGAACATCATGCCGCACCTGTTCCCGCTGAAGAACCAAGGGCTTTGCATGGGCATCTGGTCGCAGTGGACGCCGGTGGGCGTGGTGATAGCCTTCTTCACGGCGCCGATGATCTTCGAGGCGGCGGGCGGTGCGGCGGTGGCGTTCTCCTGGCATCCCATATGGTACGTTTCCATCGTCATGGAGGTCGTGTCCATTGCGTGGCTGCTGGCAAGTTGCAAGATGCCGGCCGTGCCGGAGAACGAGCTTTTGGACGGCGACCCGACCAAGCGCAAGCGCCCAGGCAAGAACTTCATGGCGGCAGGCGTGGTGGTGTGCGCGTTTTTCTTCGTATGGGTGTTCGACTACGTGGCGAACATCAACACGCTGTACCCCACGTTCCTGCAGAACGTGAAGGGCCTCGGCGTGTTCGACTCGGCCATGCTCCCCAACTGGACGGCGCTCATCTCCATCCCGCTCGGCATCGGGTTCGGCGTGGCAGCCGACAAGCTTAATTTCCGAAAATGGATGATCGTCGCGGGGTACGTCCTTGTTGCCGTGTGCATGGCCTTCTTCTACTTCACGCCGGGCTCTGATATGTCCGGCCCGTGGACGGCCAGCATCGTCATGGGGCTGTGCGGTGCGCTCGTTCCCACCGGCACCCGCGCCCTCACTCCCATGCTCGTGCCCGAGCCAAAGAAGACGGACCTGGCGTTGGCCACTATGGCGTTCGCCACAGGCGTGGCGCAGGTGGTGGGTGGGTACGTGGTGTCCCCAACTATCTCGGCCATCGGGTGGCAGGCGAACGGTCAGTTCGTCCTTGCACCGCTGGCTATTGTCGCCGCCGCTGCCGTCGTCGTTTTCGTGAAGTCGGATCGCAAGGTCTACGAAGTGCGTCGCAGGGAGCGCGCCGAGCAGAATGCAGAGGAAACGCCGCGGGTCCGCCCTGTCGGCGCCGCCGAGACGAAGTGAAAGGGTAGCAGCATGAAAATTGCGGATACGACCGTCGTGCACAACTTGGGGCTGGAGGCCTGCGGAGGTGGCGCCAACATGGTGGCCGCCGACGTGAAGGACGGAAAGCTCGTGCGCATCAGGCCGGTGCACTACGACGAGCACTACACGAAGGAAGAATTGAACTACTGGACGCTGACCGGGCGCAACGGCACGACGTTCGAGCCGGGAATGAAGTCGTGCACGCCGTCCTTCCCGCTGGTGTACAAGCGGCGCACGTACTCGAAGAACCGCATTACCCATCCCATGAAGCGCGTGGACTGGGACCCGCAGGGCGAGCGGCACCCCGAGACGCGCGGCACGAGCAAGTACGTGCGCATCTCGTGGGACGAGGCCACCGAGCTCATCGCGGCCGAGATCAAGCGCATCCACGACGAGTACGGCCCGTACTCCATCCTCTGTCAGGCTGACGGCCACGGCGAGAGCAAGGCGGTGCACGCCCCGCACGGCTGCATGACGCGGCTGCTGGAACTGTGCGGGGGCTACACCGTGCAGGCCCGCAACCCCGACAGCTGGGAGGGCTGGTACTGGGGCGCCAAGCACGCGTGGGGCATGGACCCGGTCGGGCAGAACACCCATTCCACGAACACGGCACAGGATATCGCGCAGAACTGCGACGCTATGCTGTACTGGGGCTGCGACCTGGAGACCACGACATCGGCGTGGGGCGGGCAGCTCGCCTCGAAGCTGGCGTACTGGTTCGATGACTGCGGCATCAAGCACATCGCCATCGCGCCCGACTGCAACTACACGGCCGCCGTGCATGCAGATAAGTGGTTTCCCGTGCTGCCCAACACCGATGCGGCCCTGCAGCTGGCCATCGCCTACGTGTGGATGGTCGAGGGCACCTACGAGAAGGAGTACGTGGAGACGCACGCGATCGGTTTCGACTGGCTGGAATACTACGTGCTGGGCCACGAGGATGGCATGCCGAAGACGCCCGAGTGGGCCGAGCCGATCTGCGGCATCCCCGCATACCGCATCAAGGCGCTCGCCCGCTACTGGGCGCGCCATAACGTGTCCATTGCTCACTGCAACGGCGGGTCGTTCATCCGCGCAGCGTTCGCGCACGAGCCGGCACGGCTCGAGGTGTACCTGCTGGGCATGCAGGGAGTGGGCATGCCGGGGCGCATTGCCATCAAGTTCATCGAATGGACGCTGTTCGGCATGACGTCGTGCAGCCCCATACCGCCTTCGAAGCTCGCGCCGAGCACGGCTGCCGCCTACAACGGCTGGATCATCGGCAGCAACGCCGATCACATGATAGCCAAGTGCCATGTGCACAAGGCACTGCGCGGCGAGTCGTTCAGCTGGTACGGCCACGGTACCGCGGCCAACGACCGGCCCGACCAATTCGTGAAGCTGGAGTTTCCCACCGACGGCAACGCCGGCATCAAAATGCTGTGGTCGGACAACCCCGCGTTCTCCACGAGCCTGAACGGCGGCTACGAGTACCAGGACGCCCTCAAGAGCGACAACCTCGAGTTCTACCTGGTGCAGGCCCCCTGGTTCGAGGACGACGCGCGCTTCGCCGACATCGTGCTGCCCATCTGCACGAAGTTCGAGACGAGCGATTTCGGCACCGATTGCGACAGCGGCCAGTGGAACGCCGTCATCTACGAGCAGGCCGCCATCGAGCCCGTGGGCGAGGCGCGCTCGGACTGGGAGGCCGTGCAGGCGGTGGCCGAGAAGCTCGAGCGCTACGGCGGCGCCTATAAGGATATGAAACACCGCATGACCGGCGGTAAGACCGTCGAGCAGCAGATCCGCGAAGGCTACGAGGCCTGCGGCATCCCGGCCGAAGAGCAGGACTTCGAGGCGTTCAAGCGGAACCGCTACCAGCTCATCCCCACGGTGGAAGGCTGGGAGGACCAGATGGTGGGTCTGAGCGGCTTCGCGGAGAACCCGGCGTTGTTTCCGCTGGAGACGCCGTCCGGGAAGATCGAGTACTATTCGCCCACGCTTGCCGAGAACTTCCCGGACGATCACATCCGCGGGCCGGTTGCCCACTGGATCGAGTCCGGCGACGGCCACGACGACCGCCGTACGAGCGGGCGCGCGCAGAAGTACCCGTTCCTCGTGGAGTCGAACCACCCGCGCTGGCGCGTCCATGCGGAGTTCGACGACGTGGAGTGGTTCCGGGAGATCGAGACGTGCAAGGTGATCGGCCCCGACGGGTACGCCTACGAGCCTGTGTGGCTCAATCCGTCCGATGCGGCGAAGCTGGGCATCCGGAGCGGCGACGTGGTGAGCGTTTTCAACGAGCGCGGCGCCGTGCTGGGCGGGGCGCGCGTGACCGAGCGCGTGCGCGACGGCGTGGTGTACATGGACCACGGCGCGAACAGCGATGTCGTCGTCTCCGGCATAGGCGGGCTGGATCGTGGCGGCGACATCAACCTCATCTGCCCCACGCACACCTCGTCCAAGAACGCGAGCGGCGAGGTGACGTCCGGCTACCTGGCCGGGGTGGAGAAGGCCGACGTGTTCGCGCTTGCGGAGAAGTATCCCGAGGAGTTCGGGCGGGCGCACTACACGCCGGAGTACGGCGCAGACGTTCGCGATTACCTGATAGGGGAGGAGTAGAGATGAAGGCCCTCGTAGTTGATTTGAATAGGTGCAACGGCTGCTTCAATTGCCAGCTTGCCTGCAAGGACGAGCACTGTGACAACGACTGGAGCCCGTATGCGCTGCCGCAGCCGACCACCGGCCAGTTCTGGTGTCGCGTGGATCAGCGCGAGCGCGGGCGCGTACCGGTGGTGCGCGTTGCCTATACGCCCACGTTCTGCGGTATGTGCGATGATGCAGCCTGCATGAGCGTTGCCCAGAACGGCGCGGTGTACCGGCGTGATGACGGCCTTGTGGTCATCGATCCCGAGAAGGCAAAGGGCCAGCGAGCCATTGCCGAGGCGTGCCCGCTGGGCTTGGTCTACTGGAACGAGGCGCTGGAAGTTCCCCAAAAATGCACCGGGTGCGCTCACCTGCTGGACAACGGCTGGAACGAGCCGCGTTGCGTGGACGTTTGCGCCACAGGCGCTCTGCGCTACGGCGAGCTCGAGGACTTTGCGGGCGAGTTGGATGCTGCCTCGGTGGCCGACGAGCTGGCGGGCAAGGGGTCGCACGTGTACTACCTCAACCGCCCGAAGCGCTGGATAGCCGGCACGGTGGCAAACCGTGGTGAGAACGAGGTGGTCATCGGCGCGCGCGTGAGCATTCTCGACGGCGCGGGCGCCTGCATCGCTCATCTGGAGACTGACGAGTTCGGCGACTTCAAGTACGACGAGTGCGGCAAGGAGCGGTACGCGGTTCGCGTCGAGGCGGACGGCTTCGCGCCGATCGAGTTCGAGGCGGACTGCACGGATGCGGATGTGGTGCTCGACGACGTGCTCGTTGACCTCATGTGCGAGGAGGTTGGACATGAGTAAGCGATCTCCGCTGCTTCGATTCGTCATTATCCTGGCCGGCATCGCGGCTCTGGCAGCCGTGGGATTTGCTCCGAGCCCCGAGGGGCTGACGTTCGGCGGGAAGATGTCGTTGGTCATCTTCGTGGTGGCCATCGTGTTCTGGGTGACCGAGGTCATGCCTATCGCCGTCACCGGCTGGGCGATGGTCGGGTTGGTTCCCCTGCTGGGCATCATGGATGCAGCCAGCGCATGGACGGCATCTATAAACAATGCCATCATCTTCTACTTGTGCTGCTTCGCGTTCGCCTGCTTTATTGCGCGCTCGACGCTGGCGGTGCGTTTGACGGGTAAGATCTTGTCGTGGGCGGGTACGAGCTCGTCGCGCGTGCTGCTGGGCTTCATGGTGGGCACGGCGCTCATCTCCACGCTCATGGACAACCTGCCGCTGTGCGCCGTCATGCTTCCCATCGCGTATTCGGTTCTCGATGCCAACGATACGCCCACGGGCCGCAAATCGGCTTTCGCGAAGTGCATCGCCATTGGTATTCCATGGGCGGCCGCTATCGGCGGTGCTATGACGCCGTCTGGCTGTATCATCAACGTATTGGCCATGACGCTCATCGAGCAGAACTTCGGCGTATCCATCAGCTTCGTGCAGTGGTTCGCCATGGGCTTTCCCATGGCCCTCATCACCATCCCGGCCGGCTGGTTCGCGCTCATCAAGATATTCAAACCAGAGCCGCTGGCCCAGCAGGCCGTGGACGCTGGCATCGATCGCGCCCGGTCGCTCGGCAAGATCCCACGCCACGAGATAGCGGGCCTGGCGGTCATGCTTGTTACGATGCTCGTGTGGGTGCTCAGTTCGTGGGTGCCGGCCATCGACATTACCGTGGTCAGCCTTATCGCCCTCGGGTTCATGTTCTTCCCTGGCATCGACGCCATCCAGTTCAACGACTTTCTGGAGGACAGCCCTTGGGGCATGATGCTGCTTATGATGGCGGTGAACGTGTTGGTGGCTGCGCTCATGGGAACGGGCGCTACACAGTGGCTCGTCGACGTGGTCATGTCGCCGATGACCGCCTGGCCGCTTATCGCCACCATGACAGCGCTCTCCGTCATCGCATGCCTGCTGCACAACGTCATTCCCGCAGGTCCTGCGTGCGCCGGGCTCATAGCCGTGCCGTTCGCCACCATTATTGCGTCCATGGGCGGCAGCATCGCAGCCACGTGCGTCATGGTGGCGTGGTGGTCGGCCATCGCGCTCATACTGCCGCTGGATGGCGTGCCGCTGCTGTCGTATTCGAGCAATCGGAAGTATTTCTCGTTCGGCGACATGGCGAAGGTAGGCTGGGCTCCCAGCTTGGTTATGGTGGTGATATCCGTGACCATCACGCCACTCATCGCAGGAGCTCTCGGCTTGGCTTAGCGCGTTGGGAGCGGTCTTAGGGACGCCGTACCGAAGCGTGCTATGATGGGCCGACGAGATGGGCGAGAGGGGTGCGGCAATGCAGACGAGCTATCTGAAGTACTTTGTCGATGTGGCGAAACTCGGCTCGATTGCCGCGGCATCGAATGAGGACTTCATCACTCCCCAAGGCATGAGCCGCTCGCTTGCCGCGCTCGAGTCGAACCTTGGGTGTCAGCTGTTCAAACGCACCCAGGGCAAAGTGGCTCTCAGCACATATGGCGAGGCCCTACTCGATGACGCAAAGGAGCTGCTGTCCATCCAACAGCGCATGATCGACCGGGTGGCGGACATACGCTCCAGCGAGTCCGGCATCTCCGAGAAAACCGTGCTGGTGTATCTGAACAACGTCGCGTTTGACGTGGCGCTGTTCAATCCGCTGATCGACAGCTTCGACCAGCTGTTCGCGAACGCGCGCTACTTCCAGTGCGACAACGCGGAGGTTGTCGACAGCCTTCTGGAGCAGGCCGAAGGGGACGATTGCGTCGCCCTCGGCCTGCTCTGCCTGTTCAGCCCCGACGACGAGCGGAACGCCGCGCTGGTGGACAGGCTGCAATCCTGCGGGTTTGAGTATCAACCTTACCTCATTTCCTACGACCAGGTGCTCGTTTCCAAGAAGTCCGAGTTGGCGACGAAGCGGGCGCTCAGCCACGCTGACATCCTCTCGCGCCCCATCGTGTCGTCGGGTGGCGATATCAGGCGCGTTGCCGAGAAACTGTTCGGCAAGAACACCATCTACATGGTAACGAGCGACAGCGCTTTCCGGTTCCGCGTTGTGGCTAACGACGAGGCCATCACCTTCGTGCCGGCATTTCACAAGCTCATGGAGCCGGGTGACGATGCCACGGTGGCCGTGCAGATGAAGGAGCCGTACTATCTGGAAGTGGGCTTCGCGGCCAAGAAGGAGGTTCTTGACAGCCCATACATCAAGAGTCTCATCGCGAAACTGAACGCCTACTACTCGAAACTCGCGGCGTCTCCCTACTTGTCCCTCGTGCCAAGCGACATAACGTCGTTCAAGCCATCGGACGAGGAGATCGCAGCTTTCGAGGAAAAGGGCCTGGTGGACGTCGGGACCCGCTACGGCATATCGTCACGCGAACGCGAGGTGCTGGGCCACCTTCTGAGCGGCCTGACTGCCCGAGCCATTGCGGAGCGCATGTTCGTTTCCGTGCCCACGGTGAAGAGCCATATCTACCGCATTTACAAGAAGATGGGCATCCACTCTCAGGAAGAGCTGCTTACCCTCATGGAGGAGGAGCTGGGAGAAACAGGAGATCGGGATAGCTCAAGAGAGTAGGGTGTGACTGCGGCTATGCGTCTTTCTCGAAGACCAGGTCGATCTTGCGTATACGGGCGTTGCTGTCGACTTCGGTGATGATGGAGCCGACGTAGCGGTAGCCGCGCGCCGCGTAATCATCGATGATCTCGCGGTGTTCCGAGATGCCGAATCCAACCATGATTACTTCACGCTTCTTGTAGTCGACGCTCACGTACTCGTACTCCCTCATGGCGCACCCCTTTCGGTCGACTCGCCTCTGGGCTTATCTTAGAGCCTGCTGCGCGAAGCCGCAAGGACGCGCAAAAGACAGGCAACGTGCGCGCTCCGCCGACCTTCTTGCTGTACAATTGCAACGTTTTGCCGTGGGGGCAATATCGTACAAGACTTTTTCGGAGGGGTGTGGCATGGCCGAGGCCAACCAACCAAACAGAGGCGGAGCGACGAGCGGGGCCGTGCGGGGGAGCGGCGCGGTTGAGGCCGGGTCCGATATCGCCAAGCGCGAGCGGTTCGGCTCGCGTCTGGGCTTCATCCTGATATCCGCGGGATGCGCCATCGGCTTGGGCAACGTGTGGCGTTTCCCCTACA
>OGYI01002316.1_pt1 | contig 14787 bp, 13 predicted proteins | sample 1576521 | NCBI WGS metagenome assembly OGYI01 (sample SAMEA3541484, study PRJEB24748) | human gut metagenome | biome: human gut; feature: human-associated habitat; material: faeces | place: China | collected 2012
GGGCGGCTGCGTCTGCTATGATAAAGTCGCTTTCGTACTTCTGACTCCTGATGTCCGAGACAGACGCCAAGAATCGGGATTTTTCCCCGCAAACGTTCCACAGTCTGTACACAGACTTCTGCATCCCACGGACGTTTCGGTCCGGGGGACAGAATGATTCCCTGTGGCTGCATTTTTTCTATTTCATCCACGGTGATCTGATCACTTCTTTTTACAACAATCTCCCTTCCAAGCTCCTCAAAGTAAGCCTTCAGGTTATAGACAAATGAATCATAGTTGTCGATCATTAAATACATAGCGTCCTCCCTGTCATCAAATCGCGGATAAAATAAAAAAAGAGACAACGAGTGTGCGTATTTTCATGCACACAGTCGTTATCCCTGATTGGTCCGTAATCTGTGAAATTTTTATCTGTTTCTTTGCTTTTCTTCTATAGATAGCTTTATGCTATCATATCTCTCATTTCACGTCAATAATTATTCAACCTGAATATTTTTTTCAACAAATTACCCCTTTTCTATCAAATACATCTATGCTATACTGTACGGGAAATGAATGATATGCAAAATAGGATCTTATGCGTCAAGTGTTCAGCGAATGGGGAGTTGTCGCCGAAACGAAAAGTCCGTCTTACGGTATATGATCCGCACCCGTTGCAACAATATAAGAGGATATCTCATATTGTGTAGGGATACGTTTTTCGACATACGTTCTATCACAATTGGAGATATCTTTTTTTTGTTTTATTTTACAAATACATTGACAAAAAGCAGACAATCTCCACGATACACAATATCATTATAATAGGAGGTTGTTTTTTTATGGTAGACAAACAAAAAGTAGAACAGGCAATCCGACTTCTCCTTGAAGGAATCGGCGAAGATACAGAACGTGAAGGACTGAAAGATACCCCGGACCGCATTGCACGTATGTGCATGGAAATCTACGGTGGTCTGGATGAGGAAGCAGATCAGCACCTCGCCAAACAATTTAAAGTAGAAAATAACGAAATGGTCCTGGAAAAAGACATCACATTCTATTCCATGTGCGAGCATCATCTGATGCCATTTTACGGCAAGGCCCACATTGCTTACATACCAAACGGCAGAGTTACCGGACTCAGCAAACTTGCCCGCACCGTAGATGTCTATGCAAGAAGACCTCAGATTCAGGAACGTCTGACTGTACAGATTGCAGATGCTCTGGAGCGTGCTTTGAATCCCAGAGGCGTTATGGTCATGCTTGAGGCCGAACATACCTGCATGACAATGCGCGGCATTAAAAAGCCCGGCAGTAAGACCATCACTACTGTAACACGAGGGGATTTCAAGACAGACCGTGAACTTCAGAAGCAATTCCTCTCCATGGTAAAAGACTGATGTCTGCTGGTATGACAAGAGTTCAGGCCATCTGGCAGCATCCGCTTTATCAAAAACATCTGAATGCACTTACCCGTCTGGAATCTGACCGTATTTTCTGCCGCCACACCCCGGAGCATTTTCTGGATGTAGCAAGACTGGCCTACATTTTTGCGCTGGAGCGAAATCTTGACTGTTCCCGTGAACTGATCTACTGCACTGCCCTTCTCCATGATATTGGCCGTGCCGAACAGTACTCAAACGGTACACCGCACGATGAAGCAGGTGTCACCATTGCTGGGCAGATTTTAGCAGATCTAAACTTCTCAGAATCAGAAAAAGCTCAGATTCTGACGGCAATCGGAGAGCATCGTTCTTCCACCGGAAATCTTCCGATACTCAGCCAGATTATTTATGAAGCAGACAAAAAATCCCGCAATTGTTTTTTATGTTCTGCCGAAAAAGAATGTTACTGGGCTCCTGAGAAAAAAAATATGACGATTCAATATTAAAAGGAGAATCTTTAAAATGAAAATTGGAAATCGTGAATTTGACGTAAAAAACAGAACCTATATTATGGGAATCCTGAATGTCACACCGGATTCTTTCTCTGATGGCGGTAAATGGGACTCTATGGATCATGCTCTGAAGCATGCTGAGACAATGATTGCCGAGGGTGCTGATATTCTGGATGTCGGCGGAGAATCCACCCGACCGGGACATACTCCGGTAAGCGCCGAAGAAGAGGCGGCCCGTGTCGTTCCGATCATTGAGGCGCTTCGCAAACATTTTGATGTTCCGATTTCTGTAGATACATATAAAGGAAGTGTTGCTGACGTTGCCGTACAGGCAGGCGCTGATCTTGTCAATGATGTATGGGGACTGAAATATGATCCGAAAATGGCAGGTGTAATAGCCAAACACGATGTAGCCTGCTGTCTGATGCACAACAAGGCCAACACAGAATACAACAATTTTCTCACCGACATGCTTACCGAAACGCAGGAATGCGTAAACATCGCGCGCAAGGCAGGCATCAAAGATGAACGTATTATTCTTGACCCGGGTGTCGGATTTGGAAAAACATATGAAATGAACCTTGAAACCATGAACCATCTGGAGCTTTTTCAGCATCTCGGATTCCCGGTACTTCTCGGCACTTCCCGTAAATCGATGATCGGTCTTACACTCGATCTTCCGGTTGACCAGCGTGTCGAAGGAACAATTGCCACTTCTGTCATTGGAGTTATGAAAGGCTGTGCTTTCGTGCGAGTCCATGATGTAAAAGAAAACAGACGTGCTGTACTGATGACCGAAGCGATTCTCGGCAGAAACATCAAATAAAGAAATAATTAAAAGGATTAAAAATAAATGGATATTATTGAGATTAAAAACCTTGAGATTTTTGCTAACCATGGAGTTTTTCCGGAGGAAAATGTACTCGGTCAGAAATTCGTCGTATCAGCCAAACTTTATACCAGTACACGTAAAGCCGGTCTGACGGACGATCTGACTGCTTCCATTCACTATGGAGAAGTCAGTCAGATGATCACAAAGTTCACCAAAGAGCATACCTACAAGCTTCTGGAAACTCTTGCTGAAAACCTCTGTCAGATGCTTTTGCATGAATTCCCACTGATGAATGCAATTACTCTGCGTATCGAAAAACCATGGGCGCCGGTCGGACTTCCACTGGATACAGTTGCCGTTGAAATTACCCGCGGCTGGCATACCACTTATGTTGCCTTTGGCTCCAACCTCGGAGATAAGAAGAAATATATCGATGATGGAATTCAGGGTCTTAAGAACACTCCGGGCTGCGAAGTCGAAGCTGTATCAGAATATCTTGTCACAGAGCCATATGGAGGTGTAGAACAGGATGAGTTCCTCAATGGTGTACTTCGTCTCAGCACGCTTCTGACTCCTGAAGAGCTGCTTGACCGTCTTCATGAACTGGAAGCGGCAGCCAACAGAGAACGTATCATCCACTGGGGGCCTCGTACCCTCGATCTGGATATTTTGTTTTATGACAATGAAATCATCGATACACCGGATCTCCATATTCCGCATATTGATATGGAAAACCGTGATTTTGTGCTGAAACCGCTGGATGAAATTGCACCATATTACCGTCATCCGGTTCTGAACAAAACCATCCATCAGCTTCTTACTGAACTTAATTCAAAAAGCAGCTAAAATTCTAAAACTTCTGAGTTTCTGGCTATACGCCTAGACTCAGAAGTTTTTTTGCTTCTTCAAGTCGTTCATAAAACTGTTCGTAGAAATCGCGTTTCTCTTCATACACTTTATAATAGAAACGGCTGAGCACATACATATTCAGATTTCTGATCAGCTCCGTATCTTCCGTCTGGTAAAAAACCTCCTGCACATCAAGAAGGAACTGATGCCAATCCCATACAAATTTTTCATATTGTTTCAAATCCGGTGTATCGAGCCATTTTTTTACTTTGATCTTTGAACGATTTTTCTTCGCACATTCATGAATCTGGAGAATGTACTTGAATCCGTCTTCAGAATAATATCTTCCGAGAGGGAACAACCGGCAGAATCCCGGACGGATTACATGAATCGAGCATCTTCCCTCGCCGTTCAGGAACACACATTGTTCTTCTGCTCCTTTCATCGCAAGATGCGGAAGAATATTTCCGTCCGAAATGCCAAGTTCCAGCACATTGCCGATCAAATCTTCAGGAGTTCTCTGAAGCCCCCGACTCAATCGACAGACATCATATGGATCCAGAAGCACAGAATCCCCCATCCCCTTACAGCAGTCACAGCAGCCTTTGCATTCCTGACAGTCCGCTTTTACCATATCATTTGCATCATATAATTTTCCATCTGAAATTTCTTCCAGAGTTACTTCACGTCGCATAGATTTTCCTCTTTCTTCCTATACTGTTCCTATATTGCTTGCATGACTTATGATACAGGACTATAATAGTGCTTGTCAATCATCAAGAAAACGGAGGAACAGAAAATGCGATCTCTCGCAATCTATCTAAAAAGCTATAAGAAAGAAAGCATTCTTGCACCTTTCTTCAAATTTCTGGAAGTTGTGTTCGATCTGCTTGTTCCGGTAGTAATTGCCCAGATCATTGATGTGGGTATCACAGGAAATAACCGTCCATACATCATTGAACGATTTTTTATCCTAGTGCTTATGGCTGCCGCCGGACTTACAGTCAGTATCACTGCCCAGTTTTTTGCAGCGAAAGCCAGTGTAGGATTTGCCACAGAACTGAGGCAGGCTGTTTATGACCATATTCAGAAGCTTTCCTATACAGAACTTGATACTCTGGGAACCGATACACTGATCACCCGTCTCACCGACGATATCAACCAGGTACAGAATGGCGTAAACATGGGACTTCGCCTTCTTCTTCGAAGTCCTTTTATTGTGCTCGGTTCCATGGTCATGGCATTCACGATCAATACTCGCTGTGCCCTGATTTTTGCCGTTGCCATTCCGGTACTTTTCCTTGTGGTATTTGTTATCATGTACCTCAGCATCCCACTTTTTGGTAAAGTACAGGGACGCCTTGATACAGTTACCGGTCTCACCAGAGAAAACCTGACCGGTGTACGTGTCATTCGTGCTTTCTGCCGTGAAGAAGAATCAGTCCGTGAATTTGACGAGAGCAATGCCGCACTTACAAAATTAAATGAATTTGTCGGAAAGCTTTCCGCTCTCCTCAATCCGGTCACCTATGTGCTCATCAACATTGCAACTGTTATCCTGATCAACAATGCAGGACTCCAGGTAAACTTAGGCAACATACAGCAGGGTGAAGTTGTGGCACTTTACAACTATATGGCGCAGATGATCATTGAGCTCATCAAACTTGCATCTCTGATCATCACTTTAAATAAATCTGCCGCATGTGCAAACCGTGTTGCCAACATCCTCAAAGTAAAAACATCCATGGATTATCCGGATGACACCATTTCTGCTTCCGCAGCCGCTGAAAATTCCGTAGAATTTCAGGGAGTTACCTTTGCCTATGCAGGCACAGGCGCACCAAGCCTTTCTGATATCAGCTTTTCTGTAAAGAAAGGCCAGACTGTCGGAATCATCGGCGGTACCGGCAGTGGCAAATCCACTCTCGTCAACCTGATCGCACGTTTTTACGATGTCACAAAGGGAACGATTCTGATGAATGGGCAGGATATCCGAACCTACAGCCAGCATGATCTCCGTAAAAAAATCGGTGTTGTACCGCAGCGTGCAGCACTTTTTAAAGGGACGATTCGTGATAATATGAAATGGGGATGCGAAGATGCAACCGATGAAGAAATCTGGGATGCACTGACCACTGCCCAGGCACGTGAAATTGTTGAGGGAAAAGATGGTCAGCTTGATTTCAAGCTGGAACAGAATGGTCGAAATCTTTCCGGCGGTCAGCGTCAGCGACTGACAATTGCCCGTGCCGTTGTTAAGAAACCTGAATTTCTGATTCTGGATGCCAGGGCAAGCGCACTCGCCTTTGCCACAGATGCCGCACTTCGTAAATCTCTTCATCAGTTAAGCGGAAATGTTACCACTTTCCTCGTCTCACAGCGTACAGCAAGTATCCGTCAGGCCGATCTGATCCTTGTTCTGAATGACGGTGAACTTGTCGGCAAGGGCATCCATGATGACCTGATCCGTACCTGTGATATTTACCGTGAGATCTATTTCTCTCAGTTCCCGGAAGAACGGGCGAAATATGCTTTATCAAATACTGCCGTATCCGGTGGAACTATGGAGGTGGTATCATGAGCAAAAGAACAAATGATACAGCGAATGCAAGCAGTATGGAGACTCTCTGGAAAGTACTCCGTTTTATCGGAAAATACCGTTTTCTCCTGATCTTAAGTATTATTCTGGCAGCTATATCTGTTATTCTTCAGTTATATGTGCCGGTACTTTTTGGTAACGCAATTGATCAGGTTGTTGCCGAACATGAAGTAAACTTCCGTATGATGTGGTACTACCTGACCAGAATTCTTATCATGGTCCTCATATCCAGTATCACAACCTGGATCATGAACATTATCAACAACCGTATGACGTTCCGTACAGTGCAGGACATCCGCGCAAAAGCGATCCGCCATATTCAGGTACTGCCCCTCTCCTATCTGGACAGCCACAGCACCGGTGACATCATCAGCCGTATCATCGCCGATACCGATATCCTTTCCGACGGTCTTCTTCTCGGATTTACACAATTGTTTTCCGGAATTGTAACGATCATCGGAACTCTGATCTTTATGTTCTCAAAGAACATCTGGATCACGCTGATGGTCATTATCCTCACCCCGGTCAGTTTTTTTGTAGCAAAATTTATTTCTTCCCGCTCTTTCCATATGTTCCGGAAACAGAGTGATGCACGTGGCCGTCAGACAGCCCTCATTGAAGAAATGATCGGTAACCAGAAAATCGTGCAGGCTTTTGGATATGAAGATAAATCTTCAGCACGTTTTGCAAAAATTAACAATGAGTTGAAAGAATGCAGCCAAAAAGCAGTCTTCTACAGCAGTCTGACTAATCCGTCTACCCGTTTCGTAAACAATGTTATTTACGCAGGTGTTGCACTTGTCGGTGCATTTATGATTCCGGGCGGTGCACTTACTATCGGCGGTCTCTCTGTGTTGCTTTCCTACGCAAACCAGTACATGAAACCATTCAACGATATCAGTTCTGTTATCACAGAACTTCAGAACGCACTTGCATGTGCAACCAGAATCTTTGCTCTTCTCGAAGAAGCTCCGGAAAGTGCAGATTCAAAAGAAACACTTGCCGATGCAAAAGGCGAGGTTAATATTGATAATGTCAGCTTCCGCTATGTTCCTGATAAAAAGCTGATTGAAAACTTCAATCTCCATGCAGAACCGGGCAAACGTATCGCGATCGTCGGTCCGACCGGCTGTGGAAAGACCACCTTTATCAACCTGCTGATGCGCTTCTACGATGTAACCGGCGGCACGATTTCCATTGACGGGCATCCGATCAATGAAATTTCCCGCCATTCTCTGAGAAGCAGTTTCGGTATGGTACTTCAGGATACATGGATCAAGAACGGAACCGTCCGTGAAAATATCAATATAGGAAAACCAGATGCTACCGATGAAGAGATTATAGAAGCAGCCAAACGTTCCCACAGCTGGGAATTTATCCGCCGCCTTCCAAGCGGACTGGATTCACAGTTAAAAGAAGACAGCTTAAGCCAGGGTGAAAAGCAGCTTCTCTGCATCACACGTGTCATGCTGTGTCTGCCGCCTATGCTGATTCTCGACGAAGCAACCTCAAGCATCGATACTCGAACAGAACTTATGGTTCAGGAGGCATTTGACCGTCTTATGGAAGGACGTACCAGTTTCATCGTAGCCCATCGTCTCTCCACGATCCGCAATGCCGATGAAATTCTTGTTATGAAAGATGGAAGTATCATCGAACAGGGTTCACATGATGAACTTATGGCAAAAGGCGGATTCTATCAGAATCTGTACAACAGTCAGTTCGTAAAAGTAGCCGAATAATTTTATGTATTACAAAACCCGTCAGAACAGCTGGTTTTATGCCATCTGCCCCGACGGGTTTTCTTTTTGGGTTTTAATTATTTAACTGAAGGACTACTGTCCTGTCTTTCTTCCATGTCTTTCTGTGCGGCCAGATATTTTTCTGTGAGTGCCACCGCATCACGGATACAGTCCGGGCAGCTTCTGAGAACTTTGCCTGTCTCAACACCCTTTAATTCTTTACAGAGATATGAGCCGTTCTGCTCTTTAAATTTCGCAGCATACTCTCTGACTTTTTTGTATGTGTCGCCTTTTGTCGCCTTACCTTTGTCCAGGTTTCCCACGCTGTTCTGCAGACCAATGATCATCATCATTCCGGAAAGTGCGCCGCACACCTCCATCATTCCCATGCCAAGTCCGAATCCTTCTGCAATACGGAACATTTCTTCCTCGTCCACTCCGAACTCTTTACAGAATGAACATGCGACTGCCTGTGCACAATTGTATCCTTTGTCATGAAACGCAATTGCCTGTTCTGCTTTCGTACTCATTTTGATTCCTTCTTTCTATCGTTTTCGTATTCTTTCGGATTTGTTCGATATTATTATATCAGGATTATTACAATTTATCTACCATTCTGTTGAATATACTCTCATATAATGGTATAATTATTGTTAATATTAGAGTAAAAGGGCGTATTTTTATGAGTATAACAAATGTGCTGTACTGCCGATCAGAGTTTCTCGAAAAAGTAAACGATTTCCTTGAAAGTTATGCACTGTCTGACCGTTGTATCATATCTATTGATATTGAACGATTCAAATTATTTAATAACTGGTACGGGCAGGAAGCCGGAGATATCCTGCTTACCAATATCAGTCAGTATCTGCTTCGTATCCAGCAGATGAAAGGCTATCTCGCCGGTTATTTTGGAGGAGATCATTTCTTCATGTGTATTCCGGACGATGACCAGCTTATCAGCCTGATCTATAAAACGATCCGAAGCTATATCGGCATTCACAGCCAGAACGAGGGATTTCTGCCTATCATTGGCATCTATTCTATCCCTGATGATCATCCGGATGTTGCAACGATGTGCAACAATGCACAACTTGCAGGTTCAGATGTCAAAGGCAATTTTAATAAACGTATTTCTTATTTCACTGATGAAATCATAAATCAGCTCGAAAAAGAACAGCAGCTGATCCACGATGTAACCGTCGGTCTTGAAAATAAAGAATTTACCTTTTATCTCCAGCCTAAATGCAACAGCGAAACAGGTGCTATCGTCAGTATGGAGGCTCTCTCCCGCTGGATCAGCCCGGTTCGAGGTTTTGTTTCCCCGGGTGAGTTCATCCCGTTTCTTGAAAATAACGGCATGATCACTTCACTTGATACATATATCTGGGATGCCGTGTGCCAGACACTTTCCTACTGGAAGCATGATCACCTTTATGTTGTTCCTATTTCGATCAATGTATCTGTTGCTGATATCGAAACGATCAATGTTCCTGAATACCTGCAGGATCTCATCACAAAATACGACCTTTCTCCTGAGATGCTGCTTGTTGAAATTACAGAGACGGCCTTTTCGGAAAACAATATCATTGTAAGAGAAACCATCGATCAGCTTCATCAACACGGTTTCTGCGTTCTGATGGATGATTTCGGAAGCGGCTACTCTTCTCTCAATATGTTAAAAGACACAAATGTTGATATTCTGAAACTTGATATGAAGTTCATCGAAATGAATCCGGGGAACTGTCAAAAAGGAATTCAGATCATCGATTCCATTGTCAATATGGCACATAAACTCAACCTTCCGATTATTGCAGAAGGTGTAGAAAGCCCTGAACAGATTGCAATGCTGCATTCTATGAACTGTATTTATGCGCAGGGATATTATTTCTACAAACCAATGCCGATCAGTGATGCAGAGGATCTTCTGACCACAGTTCCTCACGAGAAATACCGGCACGTGCCCAAACAGGATCCGCATGATTCCCGAAATGCCACGGATACGTTTCATGAAACCTCAGTTACGCATTCTATTTTCAAGATTCTTGCCGAAAATTCACTGGTTCTCGCCAGATTAAATCTAAATAACGGTGAATACGAAATTTTAAAGAGAGATTACCGCCTTCATGGATGTGGACTTGAAATGGAACATGATTTTGAATCATACAACCGTCGCATATTAAACGAAAAGCTGATCTATCCGGATGATGAAGAACTGTATCGCTCCAGGATCACATTGTCCTCACTGCATGATTTCTTTTTTGACGGCAAAAAACAGCTCAGCTATCAATTTCGCCGTCAGTTGAATAATGAATATATTCTCACTGTTATGGAATTTTTTGCAGGCAACCGGTGTGATGTACAAAATCCATGGATTGTTGTACTTATTCGAGAAATATCTTGACAGTACGCAGTGAAAAGTGCTATTTTTACTGTGAAATTTTAAAAATCATATGACGAGGTGCAAAGACATGCAGGAATTAAAACCAATTAAAGAAGGCAAAGTACGTGAGATTTATGATAACGGAGACAGTCTGATCATGGTGGCTACTGACCGTATCAGCTGTTTCGATGTTATACTGAATAATGAAGTGACCAAAAAAGGAACAGTACTGACACAGATGTCCAAGTTCTGGTTCGACCTGACCGAAGACATTCTGCCTAATCACATGATTTCTGTTGATGTAAAAGACATGCCGGAATTTTTCCAGCAGGAAAAATACACCGGAAAATCCATGATGTGCCGTAAGCTGAACATGCTCCCGATCGAGTGCATTGTTCGTGGCTATATCACAGGCAGCGGCTGGAAGAGCTATCAGGAAAACGGAACCGTATGCGGCATCACACTTCCTGAAGGTTTAAAAGAATCCGACAAGCTTCCGGAGCCAATTTACACCCCGTCAACAAAAGCCGAGATCGGTGACCACGATGAAAACATTTCTTTCGAGCAGAGTGTAGAACATCTCGAAAAATATTTTCCGGGCAGAGGTCAGGAACTCTCAGAAAAACTTCGTGACAATACAATTGCTCTTTATAAAAAATGTGCAGAATACGCACTGAGCAAAGGTATCATCATTGCCGACACCAAATTCGAGTTCGGTCTGGATGAAGACGGAAATATGGTAATCGGTGATGAAATGCTGACACCGGACAGCTCCCGTTTCTGGCCTGCAGACGGTTACGAACCAGGACATGGACAGCCGTCCTTCGACAAGCAGTTTGCACGTGACTGGCTGACCTCTAATCCGGGAAATGACTGGACACTTCCACAGGAAATTGTGGACAAAACCATCGAAAAATACCTGCAGGCATACAAAATGCTTACCGGCAAAGATCTTGACTAATATACATTAAAGGAGTGAATTATACGAGTGGACGCAAGTGACACTTACCAGTTGATTATTCTGATCATACTACTGGCATTATCTGCATTTTTTTCATCAAACGAGACTGCACTTATGGCAGTCAATAAAATCCGTCTTCGTACGCTCGCCGATGAAGGCAATAAACGGGCAGCCAAAGTTCTGGACATTGTTGAGAACCATACTTCCAAAATGCTCAGTGCCATACTGATTGGAAATAATCTTGTTAATATCACCGCTTCCTCTCTTGCCACTTCACTGGCATACAGTTTCGGCGGCTATATGGTAAGTATCGCCACAGCAGCATTAACGGTGGCAATCCTTATTTTCGGTGAAATTACACCAAAAAATTATGCAACATTAAACGCAGAAAAAATCACATTACGTTATATTCCGGTTCTCAGCTTTTTTATGACGATTATGACTCCGTTCATCTTCATCATCAATCTGTTTTCAAGAATCTTTATGAAGCTTCTGCGTGTGGATCCTGATGCCGCCAATAAGGCAATGACGGAGGAAGAACTTCGTACGATCGTAGATGTCAGCCATGAAGATGGTGTTATCGAATCAGATGAAAAGAAAATGATATACAATGTGTTTGATCTCGGGGATGCCGATGCCAAAGACATCATGGTTCCACGTGTCAATGTCACATTTGCTGATGTAAATTCAACTTATGAAGAATTGATTGATATTTTCCGCGAAGACCGTTTCACCCGTCTTCCTGTTTACGAGTGCACACAGGACAATATCGTCGGAATCATCAATATGAAGGATCTCCTTCTCTATGATCCCGATGAACGATTTGATATCCGTAGTTTTCTCCGTAAACCTCATTTCACATATGAGTACAAAGACATTTCCGAGCTTCTTGTGGAGATGCGTGAATCTACTTTCAATATTGCCATTGTTCTTGACGAGTACGGTGAAATGACAGGACTCATTACTCTGGAAGATATTCTGGAGGAGATTGTCGGTGAAATACATGATGAATACGATGAAAATGAAAATGAACTGATCAAAAAGCTTTCTGATCGCGAATATGTCATTGAAGGATCTATGAGTCTTGATGATGTTAATGATCATCTTGGAACACATCTTGAATCAGAGGACTATGATTCACTTGGCGGTCTTGTGATTGAACATCTGGATCGTCTGCCCGTCGCAGGAGATCAGGTAATCACCTCCGACGGTATCCGCCTTGTCGTTGACAAGCTTGATAAAAACCGTATCGAAAATGTACGTGTATTTCTTCCCGAAAAGGAATCCGATGAACCCGAAGCAAACGATTCTGATGTATCTACAGAATCTTAAACAATCCAAAAAGTGCTGTTTCTGTCAGATTTTTCTTTCAGAAACAGCACTTTTTATTACTTCATAACTTATGTCTTCCACCTTCGATCATACCGAATCTGATACAAGTATTTACATGAATGAAATCTTCCATTGCTTCACTGTTTCCTTTTTGCTGAACTGTAACAGATCCAACAGGACTTCATAGACTGCTTCATTCCCTTTTACAATGATTGCAAATTCCTCTCTTGCCTCATTCAGACGGTGAAAAAGCGCACGCACCGCAGTCGGTTTCTGCTGCTTCTGCCTCTGTTCACGCAGATAGCCTTTTTCATCGTAATAGTAACGTTCATCTATTATAAAAACGAGTTGATCCTGATAGCCTTTCAAAAGAAGCTCTGCTTCTTCCTCATCATTTGCATACACCACCTGAATATGAGGGTAATAGCGTACCGCTCTCTTTTCAGGTAAATGCATCATATTTTGAATGAAAGATGAAAGTTCTGTATTTGTACGGATGCGATTTGTCAGATGGAAGCTCTGAATATCCGGCAGATGTTCGATCTCATGGATCATAGTCCTGTCCATTTCTTCATCCGAAATCATATCTTCATCGTCGCTGGAAAAGATTACCGGATGCTTCTCGCTCAATTCCAGTATCACGTGTAGCTTCTCCTCCGTAAGCAAATGCGCCTCATCTACCAGAATTGCACTGTATTCATTCAGATCCGATTGCTCTTCAAGCTGACTGTCTGTAAAAAATGCAATCCGTAATAATCGGTCATGCAAGACTTTCCATTCTTTTCCCGCTTCTCCACAGTGGATTATACACACTTTCTGATGTGCAGAGAGCCTCATGGCAATGTCATAAAGCAGCAACGTCTTACCTGTCCCCGGCAGACCACTGAACCAGAAGTAACCGGACCCGACTTTTCGTATTTTATCCAGTATTCTCCTCTCAATATCTTTCTGTTGCGAAGTCAGAAAATATTCTTTATTCAAAAACCTTTCCGGCTCTGTCAATGGTGAAAACAGATACATTTCTGCCTGAAAAAGATCTTCAATATCACCTTCATAATCTTTGCTCTGTCTCTGCAGGACAGTACACAGCTGTTCCCAGTCCGCTTCCACAATATGATCGTGATTACTCAGACGTACGAGGCGGTTCTGACTGCTGATGTATGTATAAGACTGAATTGTTTTTCCCTGTACAGACAGATAATATCGATTCTGTAATAGCTGTTTACGTACTGCCTCATCTGATACTATTCCGCTCTTTAATTCAACGTTTACAATCTGATCATCTTTTATCTGAAGAAGATCAAATTCCTTACCAAGTCTGGGAATCTGAAACGAATAGAAAAAGCGCAGAGCATACACATCCGGAAGACGCATCTCCAACTGCCGCACAAGTGCTTTCATACTATCCAGTTCCCATTCCCGTATTTTCAGGAAATATGTTCTTCCCGATAACTGCCGCTCCAGCTTCTGCAGGCACTCAATATTCTGATTTCTTGTGATCGTATAAATTGAAATGGATTTCATGTCCTTTCACCTGCTCCGATATCTCATTTTCTCTCTTAATCTATGCTTACTCTTTAATCTCTGCCCATGCTTCTTTCAGACGATCCAGTGAATAGCCCGCATTGGCAGGGCTTGTAGACGGCAGTTTATGTGCTTTGATTCCGTTTGCCGGATAAATGTATTTACAGTATAGCTCATATGCCTTGCCACCGTTAGTATAAATAGTCTGAATATCTGCGATCTTAAGAATTTCCGACAGATCATTCGGTACAACATCGCGGATGCTTGCATCAGACGATCCTTCAATTTCACAGCTTCTGATCACATCCCAGACTGCAATGTGATTTGCAAGCAGCATTGCTTTCTTTTCTTCTATCGTCTGTGGGACTTCACATTCCAGGATCCCGGCAAGTACCTTCCAGAAACGATTCTGTTTATGTCCGTAAAAAAACTGTTGTTCTCTGGATTTTACAGATGGAAAGCTTCCCAGGACCAGAATACGGGAGTTTGCATCATAGACCGGTGGAATTGTGTGTTTTATCATGTCTTTGCTCCTATTTTCTTCAACTAACCTATGTCACTAATATAATAACATCTTATTTTATAAAATTCCTAAAAATTTAGTAATTAAACGATTTTCCCATTCACCTGTGAAGCGATTACAGCCAGTTTTCCAGAACATCATTCAGCTTATTCATATCCAGCGGTTTCGC